>Ga0308414_1001378_pt1 | contig 15899 bp, 13 predicted proteins | sample HotsprSampleOS50_FD_205667 | JGI IMG/M metagenome (GOLD analysis project Ga0308414, IMG submission 205667) | Hot spring phototrophic mat microbial communities from Octopus Spring, Yellowstone National Park, Wyoming, United States - 20090730_OS50 ... | reverse complement strand
GCGCGTCAAAGTGTGTGTAGGTGTAAGGGCGAACCCGCGTGTATTCTGCAACAAGCGAAAGATTTTTCAATGTTAAAAACTCATACCAAAACGCGCCAACTTGAAACGCATACTTGTTGCGCTCCGAGTTGATGTTTGAGAAGTCTAAATTTTCATCGAGGAAAAATGAGGCTTGAAACTCAATGTTTTTGAGAAAGTGCGTTTGAAGGTCGAAGAACATCGCCACATTATCGCGGTCTTGAAGCGAGTGTTCAGCAAACTTGTGAAATTGAAACGGATTGAGATAGGCAAGGTCGAAGCGTCCGCTATAAACCGTAACAACACCAATGCCAAATGCCCCAATGTTCGGAACAAGCAAGCGCAATCGCTGTGCCGAAAAATACTTTGTGTATCGCTCACTGCGCGGAATGATTCGCCCAAGTGTGTCTAAAAAATTGCCCGATGTTGACGCATGAATTGAAGTGAAAGACAGGCGTTTGTAATTGATACCGAAGCGAATCGCATCAAGGTCTTGATGATTGCCTGAAAGGGTAAGGCTTGCGCTGTAACCCAAGCCGTAGCGGAGTTTTTCGCGTCCGAGTTGCACAAAGAGCATGACATCATCTCTGAACTCATGTTGATAGCGCAGATAGCCTTCGGTGAAATCAATACTCGGCGTGCCGTCAATGTTTTCAAGGTATTTGAAGTTGTAAATCACATCAGGGCGCGTGAGCAACATGGTTTCTCGATTGCCGAGCGTTGCACCTTTGATGAAAATTAAGTTGTAGCCAAGCCGTTCAAAGAGCGTTCCGCGAAACCGAAATCCACCTTGTGCAATGAAGGAACGCTCTCGGTTTCTTTCTTCGGTGAAATCCAGTTCGCCGAATGTTTCAATGAACAAGCGATTGTCATCATCATTCGCATAGAAGAGTAATTTTTCTTTATCGCTAAACATCTCTCGCACATGGTTTGGCGAAGCCTGCAATGTTCCGAAGAAGTAGGTGTAATCGCCAGCGTGGTCTTCGGGATTTTCGAAAGTGCGTTGAAAGCGTTTGGTAAGTTTTTTTTCGGTGTCGGAAAGGTCGCTCCAATGTGATTCAATCTTTTTCAGGTGTTTGATGATTTCAGCGCGAGGGAGCGTGAGAATATCGTCGCGGTAATCCAGTAGAATTTTTTTGACGCGCATTTCTTTGAGGAACTCGTAGATGTTTTGCGCATGAAAATCGGCTTCGAGCGGCACGGTTTCAACTTGTGCATTGGCTTTGCTCCAAACTCCAACAAGAAAACTAATGAGAAGAAATTGTTTGCAAAAAGGCTTGATAGGTTTCATCAATAAAGGTTTTGATGTTCTGGGCGAAGACGGTGCGGCTGAAGCGTTCAGCGTTGCGGCGAATATGGGCATAATCGAATTCCATTTGCTCGAAGGTGTTGATGGCGTTGATTAAACTTTCAGGCGTTTGTTCGTGGAAAAGCAAGCCTGTTTGTTTGTCAATCACAGTTTCAGTTGCGCCACCTTTGCCAAAGGCAATCACGGGCGTGCCGCATGCTTGCGCTTCGACAATCGTAATGCCGAAATCTTCTTCTGCCGCATAGACAAAGGCTTTGGCATTTGCAAGGTAGTGTTTGAGCGATTCAAATGGCTGAAAGCCAAGCACTTCCACATTTCGCGTTGCTTGCTTCAACAGCGACTTATCGCCTTCGCCAATCAGCACGAGTTTTTTATCGGGCATTTTTGAAAATGCATTGAGAATCACATCAACTTTTTTGTAAGGCACAAACCGCGCAACCGCGAGGTAATACTCTTGCTTCTTTGCGCTTAGGCTGAACTGCTCGACATCAACGGGCGGATAAATCACGGTTGCTTCGCGATTGTAAATGCGCTTAATGCGGCGAGCGATGTAATGCGAATTAGCGATAAAGGCATCGACGCGATTGGCAGTTGCGACGTCCCACACGCGCAAGTAGTGAAGCATCAGTTTTGCAACCATGCCTTTCAATCCCTTATCCAGCTTGGCTTCGCGCAGGTATTCGTGATAGAAATCCCACGCATAGCGCATCGGTGAATGGCAATAGCAAAGGTGAAGTTGATTTTGGTGCGTCAAAACGCCTTTTGCAACCGCGTGATGACTTGAAATCACAACATCGTATTTGGACACATCAAATTGTTCAATCGCTAAGGGCATTAGAGGCAAGTAACTGCGAAAGGACTTCTTCGCAAAGGGCAAATGTTGAATGAAACTTGTTTGTGCACGTTTGCCGTGAACGAGTTTGCGCTCTTCATCGTTGAAGAAATCAACCAGCGTGAAGAGGTCGGCGTTGGGATAGAGCGCAAGCAATTCGCCCACGACTTTTTCCGAGCCTGCAATGATAGAGAGCCACTCGTGAACGATGGCGAGCCGATATGATGAGGTGTTGGTGTTCAAAGCAGTTCTTTAAGTTTTTTGAGCGTGGCTTCGCCTGTAAACTGCCAACGAAATTTCTGCGCCTGCGCTAACCCTTTTTGTGAAAGCGTGTGCGCAAGTGATGTGTCGTAAAGCAGTCGCATCATGGCTTGGGTAATTTCTTCTGTTTGATACGGATTGACGAGCAACGCCGCATCACCGACAATTTCAGGAAGCGAGGAGATATTCGATGTAATCACAGGCGTGCCGCACGCCATCGCTTCGAGCGCGGGCAAGCCAAAGCCTTCCCACAAACTTGGAAACACCAATGCCTCTGCATTGCTAATCAGTTTCGGCAACTCGCTATACGGCACATAGTCTAAAAATTTAATCTGCGACGCACGAGCCGTTTTGTTGGCATAGTCTTGTAAAGGCGGATAATAAACGGAATCTTTCTTGCCTGCAATCCAAAGTTCAATCGGTTCTTCACAAGTCAAGGCGCAGAACGCATCTATCACACGAAACAAGTTTTTATTCACATCAGGTCGACCGAGATAGAGGAAATACTTTGTCGCACGCTCTTTCGGCATTGGACGAAAATGCTCATGGTCAAAGCCCAAGTGCGTAACCGTGATTTTGTTTTCGCTAATGCCATAAAACCTGACTGCATCTTGCGCCGTTGAGTGCGAATTACAAAACACATGAATCGCACGCTTTGCCACAAGCGGCAAAACAAATTGATGATATGACGGCGAAAATTTTAGCGGTTTTCCAAATCGCAACGGAATTGAATCATGAATCGTGATTACACTTCGCACATTTGAAAAAATTGGTGCTTCAATGATCGGCGAAAACAGTAGCGACGCTCCTAAACGCTTGTAAATACGAGCCAACTCAACCTGTGTCCATTTTAAGCGTCGCAGATGTCCTCTCCACTCATAGCGAGAAGAAAGTGTTTCAGGAACGGCGTAGCATTCAAAGTCGGGAAACGCCACTGCTGTAAGCAATATCGGATTGAGCGGCTTTAAGAAAGGCAAAATGTTCTTGGCGTAAATTTCCAACCCTGATTCATTGCGATTGTAGTACGACAAGTTAACTAACAGTCTCTTCATTCGGGAAGGTCATTGATGGGTTGAAGAGCAACTGGCTCAACACTTGAAATCGATAAAATTCACCATTGAGCAAGCGTTTTGCAAGGTTGAAAAAAAATCCAATGTAGATGACGAGAACATTCAGCCAAGAGCCAAACTTGCGCGTAAAGAGCAGCTTGTTGCGAAGCCAATAGAATTGTGAGAAGAACGACGATTGAGAATGTGCATTTGCGCCAATCGTTGCGCCTTCCTTGTGATAAATGATGGCTTTCCATTCATAATCCAAGTGCCAACCTTTCTGGCGGGCGCGTTCCGCCCAATCTTGTTCTTCAAAGTAGATGAAGTATTCCTCGTTCATCAAACCCACCTCTTTCACAAAGGCTTTTGGAGAAAAGATAGATGCGCCAAGAATCAAATCTAAATCGGGTTGTGGGCAATCGTATTGTCCGCTGTCGAGTTCGCCGTTGCCGCGCATTTGGGCGTGGGCAGTCCAACGGTTGTAGGTCGCGCCGCCTGCACATTGCAATCGGCTTGGCATGTGAAAGTAACGAACCTTGCACCCAAGCAAGCCAATTTTTTCAGTTGCCGCTTCCATGTGTTCGACCAGTCTTCGAAGCGCGTCAGGTCGCACGAGCGTATCGTTATTGAGAATCCAGATGTAATCGCAATTTAATTTTGGAAGTGCGTAGCGAAGCGCAATGTTGTTGCCTGCCGCAAAGCCCCGATTTTTTTCGGCTTGAATCAGGATTAGCGGTTCCGTGTCAGTTTTTCCAAAGGTTAGTTCGGCTTCTTGTTCCGAGTAGCGTTTGAACGGAATTGGTTTTGGGGCAGGTGGCTCAATCAATTCTATGAGTGGTGATGGTGGCTTTTCGTTTATCATCGTTTTTCCTAACGCCCACGCTTGCAAATGTTCAAGCGACGCATTTTGCGAATCGTTATCAACGACGATAGCCGTAAAACTTGGATAGTCTTGCTTAAACAAACTTTCCAAACACGTGGCGGTGTCGTGCCATCGTTTGTAATTAACTAAAATGATATAGACATGCTTCACGGTTTCGCTAATTCGGGTGATGTTTGAAACAAACGAAATCCGATGCGACGGGCAAATGTGAACATCATCGCAAGTAAGGTTAGTTGCGAAGCAATAAATGCCAATGTTGCTCCTAACTCTTTAAGCGCACTCAAACTTATCAGCGCAACACAAACCGACACTACACCACTCGTGAAAACGGCAATCGCAAATTCACGCTTGCGATTAAAATTGAGCAAGACTTGTGTGCCATAAAGGTTATCCCAAAACATACTGAGCGGCAAGAATGCCATCAGTTGAATCAAGAACGGTGAAACAGGTAACGAGCGCGGCGCAACCAGTTCGCAGATGAACGAGGCACTTGCCACAATCAAAAGCCCCAGCACCGTAAAGGCGATGGTTCCAATTCGTGCGACGCGACGCAAAAAGGATTTCCCCTCTTCAATCGAGGCAGAAAATAATGCGCTAACGCGAGGATAAATGGCTTGCGCGACAATCATTGGGAGCGACATTGCGGCGCGTATCATTTTTTCCGCAACGGTGAAATAACCCACGCTTTCCATTGGAGCAAACAACCCTAATAAAAACATATTCGTGTTCGTGTAAAGCGTAACCGAAAGCATTGAAAGAAAAATTGACCAACTGCTTTTCAGCCGCTCAATCGCTTCAGCTAACGATGAGAAACCGAATTTCAAATGTTGCAAGCGGTGCATTTTCCAAAATCCAACCATACCACTCACAAGCACGGGCATCGCTTGAAATGCGCCTGCGAGAAGAAGGTCGTTTTCGTTTCTCACAAACGCAATCACGCCCAGCGCGGCACTCACCCGAAGCCCAATCTGTACAAGGCTTATCCATTGCATAGATTCCATACCTTGAAAATACCACATCGGCAAAAGCGCATCGCCTACAACTTGAAGTCCAATTAAGCACACCAGCCAAGCATTTTCTCGAAGTTCTCCAACAAGAAAAGTTACAGGCAAAGCTAAACCAAAGGCTAATGCAAGCAGTAAAAATCGTGCAGTTGAGGTAGAACGGATAAGGCGAGAGAGTTCATCAGGATTTTTTCGCGATACCGCAATTTCTTTCGTGATGTCTAAATTAAACCCGTAAATCACAAGCGTTGAGAAATACTGCATAAACGCCGTGCAAAACGCCAACTTTCCCAACTGCTCCATTCCCAACGCTCGCGCTAAAAACGGAAAGGTGATGAGCGGCAGAAGAAATTGCGCCGCTTGCACTGCCCCAAGTGAAAAAAAATTTCGCCATACCGTTCGATATTCTTGAAAAAAATTTTTCACTCCCGCAATCATTGCTCCGTTCTTTGTTTCGTGGTGGAAACCCGCTCGGCTTGATAAAACAGCGATACCGAACAACCTATCACAAGCCAAATCATCACTGCCGTTGTCGTCCAAGTTTGCACATCAAAATTGAAACTATTGACGAACAAAATGAACACGGACATTGTCAGGTATGTTGCACTATCGCGCAACAGCGGTTGCTCCTTTTTTTGTTGAAGCATCACGAGTTTTGCTAAAAGCAAGATGAAAATTCCCAAGTAAGCAATCCCACACATCACGCCGAACATTGCACCCGCAAAGAGATAGGAATTATCAATCACCGCCACGTCCATCGGATCCAACGGATTTTTGTATTGCTTGTAAAGCACAGCAATATCGATATGCGACGCGCCGAACAAAGGATAATCTTGCAGAATCCGATAAACGCTCTCATACATCGCGAGCCGATGAAGAAATGAGGGGTCATTGGCGATGAACTCAAAAGAAAAAGTTGTTAGCCGCGTTTGAAGTTCGGGGTAAAACGAAAGAAGAGTGCTTAACATTAAAAACGCACTCAATAGAAAAATGCTTGTCAATACAAGGTATTTCGGGCGACGCAGTGCAAGAAAAGAAAACGCAAGCAAGGTAGAAAGCCACGCGCCACGCGAAAAACTTAAAATCAGTCCAACCACGTGAAATGCAAGTGCGATAAACAATGCAAATCGTTGGACTCTTTCTTTTGCGGTTGAAAATGCGAGAATGGTAATCGGAAACGCCACTGCTAAAAGAAATCCGTTTGGCACAGGATGCCCTTGAAATCCGTAGGTGCGGGAAAATTTTGGCGACGCATACCACCCGAAGTGAAATCGTCCTCGCTCATAAAAAAAATCGCCGAAGAATGGCAAGTCGCCGAAAAAAAATTGATACAAACACACTGCCCCCGTAAATCCGCATAAGAGCGCAATCACACGAAAGAGCGGAAGCATTGCATCAGGCGTTTTGTTTGAGAAATAATATCGCGTAATCCCAAACACTGCAAGGCTCGGAAAAATCGCTTGAATCCAAATGCTGATTGAAAGAATTGTAGGGTGAGCAACTGTCGCAACCGTAGCCAGCAAAAAGTAAAGCATAATCACTTTCTCCACCAAAGTAGTGCGTTCAATCCACTTGGGCTTGCGCAAATAGGCAAAGAAAAAAAATGTGATAATTAACCCACAGATACCAATTACATCAACTAAAATGAGCGTGAGGTAATATGAGGGCAACAAAAACGCCATTGCAAGCAAGAAATAAACGGCGTTGAACGGCGTTTTATCCCAAAAGAAACATAAGCCAAAACATATCCCTACAAAGAGAAACATAAAGAACACTTGCACTTCAAGTTTAACCCATAGCAATACAAGAACCGCACTCACTAAAAAAAATAATGCACTGGCGATAACTTGTTTCGTGCGCGTTGGAGCAAGCAGTAATGAAGAGAGGTTATTCATTCATTGCAATTCTTTTTTCAGACTAAGGCAGGGAAGGCTTATGCGTGGTATGTTTTTCCATTGCGAAGCGTTTGCCACAGCCGTTGCAAGCGTAGGCTTGTTTCAGGAGAAGTAGATTGCATCTCGCTGAAAAATTCAATCGCAATCGCAATCACTATCGAGAGTATCATTGCGCCGATAAAGGCACCCGCAACAATGAAGAGCCGCTTCGGTTTTGACTTCCATTCAGGAACACGAGCTTTATCTAAAACAAGCAATGTTGGCGTGTCTTTGGCTTCTTGAATTTTGGCTTGCTCATATTGCGGCACTAAAAATTCTACAATTTTCGTTTGAAGCAAGACATCACGATACAAACGCAAATATGCCATTGCGACATCAGGCATTTTGTTGAACGGAATAATGATGTCGGATTCTAATCCGCCCAATTCAAATTTTTTTGCTTGACGGCGCAGTTCGCTGACTTTGCTTCTTGCCGCTTCTACTTGTGGGTGTGTTTCACCTAATGTTTTCCGCAATACTTGATACTCAACTTCGCTTTGCACCGCATTGGCTTCGAGTTGCGCTGAGGCTTCTAAACTGGCGCGCACTTGGTCTTTGACTTCGGCGACTTTGTATTCTTTTTGAAATTGATTGAGCCGCTCTTCTGCGGTTTTCAAATCTGACAAAGCTTGTTGATAGCGTTTTTCAATAAAGATGCGTTGATTGCGTGCGGATTCTGTGGCTAATTGTCGGTTAATAGAATCCATCATTGCCACGATAAAATTTGCCATCTCTGCCGCCTTCACCGAATCGCGTTTATACCACGCTGTAATCGTGATTGAACCGTCTTTATTTTCTTTGAATGAAATGTTTTGGTCAAGTTCTTTGAGGGTGTTTTTGATGGGTTCGCGCGTGCCTTCTTCATCGAATTCATATTCATGAATCAGGTTGAACTTTTCAATCACGGCGAGGCGTAGTCGCTCGCTTTTGAAGATGGCTTCGTATCGTTCCGCATCATCGCCTTTACCTTTTCCCAGCAATCCTTCAAACGCGCCGCCACCCAAAAATTTTGAAATACCAAACAAGTCGTTTGAATTAGAAAGCAAGATAACCGATGAGGCTTGATACCAAACAGGCAGAAGAAAACTTACCACGAGTGCAATTACGGTTGCCCCCAGTGTTGAGACTGTAATGAACTTGCGCCACTTGACCACAATTTCCAAATACACTAACCATTGCGGCATCGTTGCTTCGGGTGTGTGTCCGTTTTCTCTCGCAGGTGCAGATGATTGCAGTTGAGTTTCTTCCATCGTTCTATCGTGTTACTTGAAAAATCAACACGCCCAAAGTTACGATTGTTGTAAAGAGTGAAATTATAGGCGCGTATTCGGAAATACTTTGTGCAAAGGTCTTTCGCACTTTTTTCGGCGCGATAATCCAATCGCCCGACTCAACTTCTGTATCGCTTGGCGTTTTCCACTCATCGCCATTGGCTTTCAGCACCTTGATGTCACCTGTTGATTCGCTCGTCTCGCCGCCGACTGCGTTAAGATAATCACGCACTTTCCACCCTTTAACATACTTCACAAAGCCCGGTCGCTCAACCTGACCAAACACATACACGGTTTGCTCATCTTTTGGAATCAAAATGACATCGCCGTCTTTCAGCACCACATCGCTTGAACTTCCACTTCGGAAAATGTCTTGAAAGTTAACGGAAACATAATTACGTCGGGCATTGTAATCAATGTCAAAAGTCTGGGCTTCTTCGGGATTAAGGTTACTTCCACGAAGAATGCGTGCGCGTTCAAATCCGGGGTCAGTAATTGAAATCGGCTCCTTAGCGTTTGGGTCTTCGGGGCGCGGCTTGCGATAAATTTTTGCACCGTTGAGTAGCGCACGTTCCGTGAATCCGCCTGCTATTTGAACCACCTCTTTCAAGGTTGTTTTGCCTTCTTCAATCGCAAAATATCCGGGAAACTTTACCTCTCCTTTGATGGTAACATTGCCGATTTTTATCATCTTTTTTTCAGGCACTTGAATTCTATCGTTTGGCAACAGTGGAAGGTCAGGAGCGCGTTTTGATAGAATATCGCTAAAATTGATGCGCAGGGTTTGGAATCCTGATGCTGTTCTGCGCACGAGTTGCACGTTTTCTAAATCCGCAGTTGGCGTTGCGCCCTGTGCAATTTTGAAGAGCGTCGTGAGGCTATCAAACGGCGAGTATTCATGCAGTCCGGGAATCTGCACCGCACCATAGATGCCCACTTTTTCCACTGACTCAACGGCAAGATTCGGAACAATAATTTCATCGCCCTCTTGCAACATCGGATTCATCGAGTTGTCGCCTGCCATAAAAAATCGGATTAAATCGCACTCCACCACTTCTCCGCTTTTGCGATACACCTTGATTCGCCGAAGCGACGGCTGCAAAAGCGGCGCGTAATTTGGGTAGAGCCGAACCGAAAGCCTATCACTATTGAGTTTTTCCGTTTGTAAGGTCGGCGCAAGCGTTGTGTTCTCAACCATCTGCGCATTTGCCAGAATCACCGCTTTGTCGACACGGTCAACTGACGAGACAATGTGCTTTCCCGGCGTGCGAATCGCACCTGTAACGGTTACCAAAAAATTTCTCGGACGTTGAAGTGTAATCGCAACCGAACTGCTTTTATACTGCTTGGAAAGTTGCGACACGAGTTCAGGCTTGACCGATGCCAGCGTTTTACCACTCACCGCTACTGCGCCCACATTCGGAAGCGTGAGCGCGCCATCAGCAGAAACGGTTGTGCGAAAGGTAATTGGCGTTAAGGTAAAAATGCTAATCTCAATCACATCACCAGGACCAAGCACATACTTTTCTGCATCAACCACATCTTCAAGCACAAAGGGTTGCAATGCAGTGGAAGGTTGCTGTATCAAAGACGTTTTGTCAAGCAGATTTTGGTCCTGGGAAAACGAAGAAAAGTAATTTTTTAAGAGTGATGACCGACTTTCACCTGTGGCTTGCGTGGCAGACGATTGGTCGCGCAGTTGTTGAAGTGCATCTTGCCCCATCATTGAAAGCGGCACGCTAATCAGTAAGAAAGAGAGAAAAACTTTGACGTTCAAAGAAGGAAATTTCATTCGTAAAGTTTGATTCAAAAATGAAAGGCGAAGATACAAAATGCCCCCGTTCCGCTCAATGAATTTTCCAAGCCCTTTGCACAACATCATAATTCATCTTACTTTTCCCTAACCATTCAATTAACTTGACAAACGCCATGTGGCTCGAGACTTTATTTCGTAAAACACCCGCGCTTCCTGCCCAGTTGCCCGATAGCGTGAAAAGTTACTTTCTCCAACAACTTCCTCACAAGAAAACGCCGATTTGCGATTTGCGCTTCGTCGTCTTTGACACGGAAACGACCGGGCTTGAAGAGAAGAAAGGCGACCGACTGCTTTCCATTGGCGCAGTTGGCATGAAAGGCTGTCGTGTGGATTTGAACGATACATTTTACGCTGTTGTCAATCCCGATAACCATTGCGCGCCTGCCGAGACCGTGAAAGTGCATTTCATCACCCCGTCAGAAACCATCGCCGCACCGTCAGTTGAAGAGGTGTTGCCGAAGTTTTTAGAGTTTATCAAAGCAGATGTGCTTGTGGCACATCACGCACTTTTTGACATTGGCTTTATCGGCTCTGAAATGAAGCGGCTCTATGGCAAGCCGCTCATCAATTACTTCACCGATACGGTTGAGCTGGCGCACGCGGTTGATTCCGCCGAGCAATCGTCGCAATACTTACTGCTCAATCCGCACCGAATGGAAGAATACGAATTAGATAAACTCTGCGAGAAGTATCATATTCCAAAAGATATGCGCCACCACGCACTTGGCGATGCCTTCGTAACCGCACAAATTGCCGCACGCATTTTCAAGCAATTTGAGAAAATCGGTGTCAGAACGCTTCAAGACTTATTGCTTCTGCGCCGCGTGTAACTATTCCCAATCAAATGAATCCTGTCGAACTCATTCGCAAAAAGCGTCAAGGCGAACCGCTTACCGAAGAAGAAATCCATTTTTTCTTTTCATCATATCACGCAGGCAAGATTCCCGACTATCAAGTCTCGGCGATGCTCATGGCAATTTTTTTTCGCTCGCTCTCAAAGTCTGAAATGCACGCGCTCTGCAAAACGATGATTGAAAGCGGCAAGGTGGTGAATCTTTCTGCGATTCGTGCGCCAAAGGTGGATAAACACTCTACGGGCGGCGTGGGCGATAAAACCTCGCTCATTCTCGCGCCGATTGTTGCCAGTCTTGGCGTGGCTGTGCCAATGATTTCAGGGCGCGCACTCGGACACACGGGCGGCACATTGGATAAACTCGAATCCATTCCGCAGTTTAATGTCAATCTCTCCGAACAAAAATTTATCCGCTTGCTCCAAACGCATTATTGCGCACTCATCGGTCAGACAAAGGAACTCGCGCCGCTCGATAAACTCCTCTACGCCCTTCGCGATGTAACCGCAACCGTTGAATCCATTCCGCTCATTGCTTCAAGCATTATGTCGAAGAAAATTGCGTCGGGACTTGATGCGCTCGTGCTTGATGTCAAGACAGGCAAAGGCGCGTTCATGCAAACTTATTCGCAGTCAAAAGAATTGGCGAAAACATTGGTGCAGATTGGCGAGAGTTACGGCAAAAAAGTCAGAGCCTTCATTACCGATATGAATGAACCGATGGGCTACGCAGTTGGGAATTGGTTAGAAGTCAAAGAATGTATGGAGTGCTTGCAAGGACGCAACGATGCACTTGTGAAAGATACGCTCGAAGTCTCTTTGACGCTTGCAGGCGCAATGCTCCTCTTGGCAAAAAAAGTGAAGTCGCTCAAAGAAGGGATTGATTTAGCAAAAGCGCAACTTCAAACCGGCAAGGCTTTTCAGAAATTTTTAGATGTTGCCAAAGCACAAGGCGCGGACACTGCGCCGCTCAAAGACTTTTCAAAATATCCAACCTCAAAACTCACTGAACAACTCACCGCACGAAAAGACGGCTACATTTCCGCTATCGATGCGCTTGAAGTTGGACTTGCCGCCATCACGCTTGGCGCAGGACGCATGAAAAAAGAAGATACGATTGACCCAAAAGCAGGAATTTTGTTCCGAAAAAAAGTTGGCGATAAAGTGAAGAAAGGCGACGTGATTGCTGAGATTTTTACCGACAATAAAAAAGCGATTGCGCCTGTCTGCACTCGTATTGACAAGGCAATTCAGGTGAGTGCAAGAAAGCCTGTTGTGAAGTCTAAAATTTTAGATGCTATAATGTAACCGCACAAGGATAACGAGATTTCAGCGGAAACCATTATATCGCACTCTACACATTTTCTCGGTCATTCCGAGCGCAAGCGAGGAATCCAAACCAGTTAAGAATTGAGAGTTAAAAGTTGAAGACGCTCCCGCTTAATTCTTCATTATCAATTATCAACCCCTCTGGATTCTTTCACTTCGCTGCGCTCCGTTCAGAATGACACAAACACAATTCTGATACACAACCTACAAACTAAACTTCAAAGTGCGACGAGTTCAATTTCGCCGAGTTCAACGCCCAAAAAGCGTTCAGCAACGGTGCGGAATCGCTGGGGCATATCGCTCACAAGCACACGCGGCGGCTCTGGCATCAAGTCGGAAAGCAAGCGATGTTCGGTAAGATAGGCTTTGACTTCCCTCGCAACGGCTTCGGCGGAATCAATCAGTTCAACGCCTTTCCCTACCACATCTTGAATCGTTGGCTTCAAGAGCGGATAATGCGTGCAACCCAGAATGAGCGTATCAATGCGTGAATCGAGCAGTTCGGCGAGATATTCTTTCGCAATGAGTTTTGAGGCTTCGTGCTGTGCAAATCCTTCTTCGGCAAGCGGCACAAAAAGCGGACAGGCTTTCGCAAACACTTGCACATCTTTATTCAAACGATGCAATTCTCGCTGATAGGCGTAAGAAGCAATCGTGGCTTGTGTGCCAATCACGCCGACGCGCTTCTCTGCACTTTTTTCCATTGCAAGTTTCGCTCCCGCTTTAATCACGCCCAGAACGCCAACGCCCTTTGCCGTTTCTTCAACCGTATCGAGCGCAAGTGCGGAAACCGTATTGCACGCAATCACAATGAGTTTCGGTTCATAGCGCAAGAGCAAGGCAGTATCTTCGGCGGCGTATTTGCGCACGGTCGGTTCAGACTTTGTTCCATATGGCACGCGCGCCGTATCACCGAAATAAATCAAACGTTCATTCGGCAAAAGGTCGCGCAGTTTGCGAACCACCGTCAAACCGCCAACGCCTGAATCAAATACGCCAATCGGAGACTGTGATGAAATCGCAGATTGATTCGACACCGATTAGAAATGTTTGGTGTAAATGAGTTTATCGTCGCCCACACGATAAAAATTTTTGATGCGTGCTTCTAATTGACACCCAATTTTCTCGTAGAAGGTGCGCGTGTTTTCGTAGTGCGGTTGCGAAGACGTTTCAATGACAAGCAGTTTCCCGCCTTGCTTTTGAATTTCACTACAAGCAAACTCAAAGAGCCTTTTGCCTACGCCTTTGCCTTGTGCCTCGCGAGCAACGGCTATCCAATACAGGTCGTAAGTGGAAAGCGTCATTGGCGTTTTGCCAAAGCACACATAGCCTAACACGGATTCGCCTTCAATCGCAGAATAAATCTGATAGTTTTCAGGATTGAAACTCGTGTAGGAAAGGCACTCATCAATCAGCTCGAGCGCAACTTCAACTTCATCACTTCGGAACGCATTGGTTTCCCAAAGCAATTTGCGAATCGGCTCTTTATGCGATGCTTGAAGCGGAATGATTTGAATCATCAGAAAGGAATTATGCCGTTGCTCCGCCACAACTTGACCCTGCTCCCGCTGTGCAACCGTAACAGTGTTGGCGTGTTACAATTTTGCGCGTGTTGAGTTTCGCTACATCAAAATCTTTAATGTGCATTGGCGAGCCGTAGCCGACTTTCAAATCAAGCATTTGGTTGAAATCGCAGTCATACAAGTATCCGTCCCAACTGATTGAGAGCGTATTGCGGCACATCACGCCTTTGGCGGCGGAAGGATTGAAAAGCGAAACGAGTTTCGTCATATACGCTTCGTAGTTCCCTGAAATGAGCAAGTAATCTAAAAAGCGGCTAATCGGCATATTGGTAATCGTGTAAAGGCGATTGAAGAAAACGCCGTAGTGCTTGTGGAGTTCGCGCTTGTAATCTTTTTCAAGCGAGGCTTGATTGGGCGGAAGAAACGCGCCAACGGGATTGTAGACAAGATTAAACACCAAGCCGCTTTCTTCTTTGCCGTAGCCGAGTGCGTTCAAGCGTTTGATGGCTTCGATAGAGCGTGAGAACACGTCTTCGCCGCGCTGTTTATCCGTAACCGACGGCGTGTAGTGCGGCAGTGAGGAGATGACTTCAACTTGATGTTCGGCAAAAAATTCAGGCAGGTCGGTAAATCCATTGGCAAGCAAAATCGTCAGGTTGGAGCGCACCATCACATGACGCTTAAGCTTTTTGACTTCGGCGACAAACCAACGGAAATGCGGATTCATTTCAGGCGCGCCGCCCGTGATGTCAACTTTCGGAATATCCGTTTGAGCCAATGCGTTGAGGCACAGTTCAAACGTTTCGCGCGTCATGATTTCGCGTCGGTCAGGTCCCGCATCAACATGGCAATGTTTGCAGACTTGGTTACAGAGTTTGCCGACATTGACTTGAAAAATCTCAATGCCTGTGGCTCTCAACTCTGCTTCGCCCGTTTGCTTGAACATCTCCTCAAAGGGCGGCAAGTTCAATTTATGGTCAATCAGTTCTAACTGTGTTTGCGGCGATGCCAGCGGGTGCTGAAGCGATTTCAGACTTTTCGTTGCTGTTGGCATAATTACATTGAAAGTTTTTGATAGACATTTTTCATTTGAACACCATGAACGAGTGCCGCGCCTCCTTTTATCGCCGCCGCAACGTGTATGGCTTCGGTCATTTGCTCGAGCGTTGCACCTTTGGAGAGCGACTCTTGCGTGTAGGCATCAATGCAGTAGGGGCATTGAACCGCGTGAGCGACCGCCAGCGCAATCAAGGCTTTCTCACGCTCGCTGAGCGCGCCTTCGGCAAACACTGCGCCATACCACGCAAAAAATTTGTCCATGAGTTCTTTATTACCTTCGCCGACTTGGGCAAACTTGGCAAGGTCTGCTGGGTTGTAGTAGGTATCCATTGTTGATGTGTATTGAAAAAAGTGGTGTAAAAATTGAACTGAATATAGCCGAGGTGTTTCACATTTTTATCACGATACCTACTCATGCGTTCTTATCTTCCAAACCGGTGCGAATCCGATTCCAACAATTAAACTCACACTAACGAGACAAACAGCGGCACGCTTCCAAATGGTTTCTGCGGTTAAGCCAAATTCGTTCAGTGCAACGGCAAGCATCGCAAGTATGACCATGAGAAAAAATCGCCCGATTGGATACGGCGTTGCGTCTATGGTTCTGCTTTTGCGATAAAAGTAAATCACATTGAAAAGATATGCCGCCACTGTCGCCGATGCCACAAGTTGAAGCGTTAGCACAGTATCGCTCGCCGGAAACCTTATGACAAGCAGGAGCAACGCGAGATTGATTAGCAAACTGAACAGCACCGCATTGA
>Ga0308414_1001377_pt1 | contig 15900 bp, 17 predicted proteins | sample HotsprSampleOS50_FD_205667 | JGI IMG/M metagenome (GOLD analysis project Ga0308414, IMG submission 205667) | Hot spring phototrophic mat microbial communities from Octopus Spring, Yellowstone National Park, Wyoming, United States - 20090730_OS50 ... | reverse complement strand
ATTCCAATTCCTTTAATAAAATTAAAATTTGGTAATGTAACTTCTTGTTCTTCAATGTTTAATAATGTTACTTCCATATCTCCTTCAGAGTAAAATTCTACCATTTCCCAGAATTTTTGGGTGCCTCCTACATCTAAGATTTTAATTGGTTTTTCTAATGAATTAAGTAATTCCCGAAAAAAATAAAATCTCTTTTTTCTCATAAAGTTTGATAGAGAACTATTACTATATGTATCAGCAAGAAACCTTAAAAATCTCATAAAAAGAATATGTTGTTAAAACTATCTTTTACATCAAAATCATTGTGGTTAAACCAATAAAGCAATAACAAAATAATTGCTAAATTTCTTAATTAAATAATAATTAAGTGATAATTATTTTTTATTTTTCGATATAAAAATAATTTTTTAGAGAAATTTATGAGGACAAGTAATCAAAAATCAATAAATAATAGCGTAATTTATTTTTTTTCGGTTAGATCAATTGCTTTTCAATTTTTATTGATATCATTAGGAATAATTATACCAACAATATCACACATACTTGCATTTCCCGTTAGAATGTTACTTCCAATGCATTGGACAGTACTTTTAGCAGGTTTAGTTTATGGCTGGCGAGGTGGTTTATTAGTGGGTTTGCTATCACCTATAGTTAGTTATTTAATTTCAGGATATCCTAAACCTTCAATTCTACCATCAATGATTTTAGAATTAACTACTTATGGTGTTATAACAGGATTATTCAGTGAATTTAATAAGTTTAATAAATTTATCTCTCTTTTGATATCAATTATTATAGGTAGAATTGTTTTTATAATCTCAGTATTATTAACAAATTCATATCAGGGAGAATTTTTAATTTATCTTAGAGAAGCTTTATTACCTGGGATTTTCGCTGGACTTTTGCAAGTCATTCTCTTGCCATTTATTGCTAATTGGTGGATAAATAAAGAGTTGAATAATTTTAATAAATACTAAAATTATTTTAAAGATATTCAAAAAGATTATAAATTCAGCAATACTGTCCAAAATAGATTTAAAGAGATTCGATAAATCCTGATTTTATTCAGTGCTGTCTAAATAAACTTAAACCTTATCAATAAACTCTGATTTTAGTTCAAAGTAATGAAAGAAAATAAATTCATTTTTATTTGAATCCCTTATAAAAATGTATTACTCTCTTATTATTAACAGGTTTTAATTAAATATGACTAAAACCTATAAAGTCCTAATCTTTATATTAACATTTGAATAAACCCAATCGCAATAGGTAAAAAATTATCTAATGATTATTGATTGCAATTCACTTTAGTGTACCAAAAAAATTAAAAAACGAAAGGAAGGCTTTAGTCTTAAAATTAGATTTATATTGACAACTGTGATATTGATGCATAATTCGGGTCGAAATAATTTTCAATGTGTTTATTGTACGTGTGGTAAATAAATTTTCCAATCACTTAGATAATAATTGCATTCCTACGGAATCTAATATTTTTATTGTTTTTTTTACAAATATTCTATTCTACAAATCACTTTGTGTTTTAATTAAGAATTATTTTCTTAGTGGCGAATAAATTTCTTTGCAACAAGTAACCCATAAAAATCACATTCTACATTCTAAATTCTACATTCTTCATTCTACATTATAAATTGTAAATTGTTAATTTTTCCATTAAAGTTTTCACTATTCTCTCGGAAGCTTTACCGTCCCATAACTCTGGAACTTGACCTTTCTTATAATCACCATTTAAAACTTTCTCTGCAAGTTCATAAGCTAAATCTAAATTATCACCTACTAAATAATTTGTTCCAACTTCAATGGTTACTGGTCTTTCAGTTGTGTTTCTTAAAGTAATGCAAGGAACACCTAAATAAGTTGTTTCTTCCTGTATTCCTCCACTATCAGTTAAAACCAGTACTGAATCTTTGATCAATGAGACAAAATCATTATAACCTAAAGGTTCTGAAATTATTGTATTATGATTAAGTGAGTAAAATAAATTAAATCTCTCTAAATTGTTTTTAGTTCTTGGATGAATTGGAAAGATTACTTTTTTAATTTTAGAAACATTATTTATCAAATCAATTAATCTTTTAAGATTTTCATAATTATCCACATTTGAAGGTCTATGCAATGTAACAACACAATAATCACCTTTATCCAATTCATAAATAGAACGAATATTTGATGTTTGAATTATAGGCATAAATTTTACTAATGAATCAATCATGACATTTCCGACAAAGAATATTTTATCTTTGCTAATACCCTCATTTAATAAATTAGTAATACCACTTTTTTCTGTTACAAATAAATAATCTGCAATTGAATCGGTTAAGATACGATTAATCTCTTCAGGCATTTTTCGATCAAAACTACGAAGACCGGCTTCGACATGGGCAACTTTAATTCCTAATTTTACAGCTGTTAAACTACAAGCAATTGTTGAATTTACATCTCCAACTACAATAACTAAATCTGGTAATTCATTAATTAATACTTTTTCGAATTCAATCATTACTTTAGCAGTTTGTTCAGCATGTGATCCACTTCCAACACCTAAATAAAAATGGGGCTGTGGTAATTCTAATTCTTCAAAAAATATTTTGCTCATTTTTTCATCATAGTGTTGTCCAGTATGGCAAATTAGATGGTTGATGGTTAATGGTTGAGTGTTGATTTGGGCGTGTTTTTCTCCATGAAGATTTTTATTTTCTAATTCCTCAACTTGTTGAGCCTTAGAGTCATTCCTAACACCTAATTGTATAAATGCTTTATGAATAGGAGCAACTTTCATAAAATTAGGACGAGCACCAACAACAGAGATGATTTTCATAAAGAATTTTTCACTTTTTATTTTTTAAGAATATTAAAATCAAATATTTATTTTTATAAAATAATCTTTCAATGTCAATAAAAATTTAATGAAAAAAATCCCGCCGAAGCGGGAATAATTATTTTATTTTTTTAATTATTTTAGCTGGCACACCAGCGACTATTGTGTTAGGTGGAACATCCTTTGTAACAACTGCCCCAGCACCTACAATTGCGTTTTCACCAATTGTAACTCCACAAAGGATAGTTGAAGAGGAACCAATTGATGCACCTTTCTTAACATAAGTTTCAACAACTTTCCAATCTTCTTCTGTCTGCATACTTCCATCTTCATTTGTCGAGCGAGGATATTTGTCGTTAATGAAAGTAACATTATGACCTATGAAACAATTATCTTCAATATGAACACCTTCGCAAATAAATGTATGAGAAGAAATTTTGCAGTTTTTACCTATCGACGCATTTTTTTGTATTTCAACAAAAGTACCGATTTTGGTATTATCTCCAATTTCACAACCATATAAATTCACAAAATCATAAATCTTTACATCTTTACCTAATTTTACATTGTTAATATTCTTTTTTTCCATTCTTCAACCTCAGTTTTACTTTTTATTTAATTCAATAATTTGACCTTTATTCTTTATAGAATATTCTGCAGCTTCAAGAATTTTTACTACTCTAAGTCCATCATAAGCATTAGTTAAAGGTTGTCTATTTTCTTTAATAGCGTTAATAAATTCTTTAACTCCAAGACTCAAAGCTTCTGTTTGATCAACTTTGGGAGAATACATATCCCCCATACGGTATTGAACCAAAGCGTCATAAACTCCTTCTTTAGTATTAATAGTAACGCCGCTATCGTAAACCTTTATTTTTTCAATATTTTCCAAATCATCAAAAACTAACATTTTTTTTGTTCCACCAATTAAAACTCTTCTAATTTTAATAGGTGAAGTCCAATTCACGTGAAAATGAGCAAAGCAATTATCTTCGAAGTAAACATTTATATGAGCTAAATTTTCATGGTTATAATAATTTGCTATTCCATGAGCGGCAATTTCCTTTATTTGATTTTTTAGGAGAAAATTTAATATTGAAATATCATGAGCTGCTAAATCCCAAATAACATTAACATCATTTTGAAAAAGACCAAGATTAACTCTTACAGAATCATAATAAAGTATATTTCCTAAATCCCCTCTTTCAATTATTTCCTTTATTTTCCTTACTGCACCTGTATAAATAAAAGTATGATCCACGAAAATTTTCAAATTTTTCTTTTCAGAAATTTCAATTAACTCTTCTGCTTCTTTACTTGTAAAAGTAAAAGGTTTTTCCACCCAGATATGTTTACCATTTTCCAATGCTTTCAATGACAAATGATGATGGGTAGCTACAGGAGTTGCAATGGCTATAATATCAATATCTTTATTGGATAATAGATCGTCAGAATTTTCAGTTAATTCAACTTCTGGAAATTTAGAGTTTATAAATTGTAACCTTGCTAAATTTTGGTCACAACCAAATACTTTCGAAATTTCCTTATTACCTAAAAAGTTTCTAATTAGATTAGGACCCCAATAACCTAATCCTATTACTCCAACTTTCATAAAATTTCCCCTTTCATTTATTTTCCTCCATTACCAGTTATCATAACTGGAATTGTTTTTAATATTAATTTTAAGTCGAGCCAAGGTGACATATTATTTACATAATATAAATCCATTATTATTGAATCTTTGAAATCAACTTTAGTTCTACCATAAACTTGCCAAACACCTGTGCATCCAGGCAAAACATTAAATCTTGCTTTTTGCCAATCCTCATAATTTTCATATTCATAAGGTAAGCAGGGTCTAGGTCCAACAATGCTCATTTCACCTTTAAGAACATTAATAAATTGTGGTAATTCATCAAGTGAATATTTTCTTAAAAATCTCCCAATTTTAGTAACTCTTTGCTCATTTACAATTTTTGATGGTTTTTTAACTTTACCTTTCATAAAGTCTAACATCATTTTTTTTCTTTCAATATCTTCTCCGTTAACAACTTTCATACTTCTAAATTTATAAAAGTTAAATTCTTTCCCATCTTTACCAATTCTTTTCTGTTTAAATAAAACCGGTCCCTTACTTGATAACTTTACTAATATTGATAATATAATTAGCATAGGCGAAAGAGAAACCAATACTAAAAGTGAAAATATTTTATCAAAGACTCTTTTAAAGAATAGTGTAACTGAGTTATTAATTTGTGGTGTTGTATTAACTACAGGGAATTCTCCATATTTTTCTATAATTAAATTTTCTGGAATTACCCTAAAAAGTTCAGAATTTATTTTGACTATGGAACCTATTTTATTAAAAATATTTATAATCTCCAGTAATTTATCATAACTTATTTTGTCAATTGAAATAATAACCTCATCCAATTTTAGCTTTCCATTTAATTTCAATACTTCTTCAATATTTCCAAGAACATTGATATTTTGAATGATATGAGTTCCTTTTTCTATATTCTCATCAACAAATCCTATTATTTCTACGCCTAAATCATTTTCTACTAATAATTTTGCTGCTAAGTTTTTCCCAGATTTACCCGCACCAACAATAAGAACTTTTCTGTTGATTAACTTAAGATTAGATAATTTTTCAAAGAAATTACTTAAAATCAAAACCCTGAAAAAAATCTCTAATAAAAACAAGGATATTACAAACAAAAACAAAAATAATCTTGAGGATAAACCAAAAGGAAAACCTATTAAAAAAAGAAATGATATTAGAAATATTGAACCCCAAAATAATGATTTGATAATTAATACTATTTGTAAAGCTCGAGTTAAGAAGATGTTGATTTTATAGAGATCATTTAGCTGAAAAGCAAAAACATATAATAAAGAAGCAAGAACAGATATTAACCAAGGAATTACGACAGAATCAAAACCATTACTATTATAAATATTAATGATAGCAATGTGAGAAGCATTGAAAGAAATAAACACTAATATAAAATCCATCAATGCTAATAGAATTTTGTATTTAGGTATATTCAATCTCATAATGGTTACCCCCAAAATTAATGATAATTATTTAAAAAATGAGATAACTCTATCACATATATATTCGATTTGATAATTATTTAACTCAGCATACATTGGTAAAGATAAGCCTTGCTCAGCTAAAGATTCAGAAACTGGAAAGTCACCTTTCTGATAACCCAAATGATGAAAACAAGGCTGAAGATGTAATGGAATCGGATAATGTAATCCTGTTGAAATTCCATTTTCTCCTAAGAACTTTTGCAATTCATCTCTTCTCTGATTTCTATATTCTGATTTCTGACTTCGTACCTGAATAACAAATAAATGATTTACATGCTTTGAATAATCCATTTCTTTTGGCAATATTAAGTTATCATTACCTCCGAGTAATTCATAATATTTAGCAGCTACTCTTCTTCGTCCTTCAGTCCATTGGTTCAAATACTTTAATTTAACACCTAAAACGGCACCTTGAATAGCCTCCATTCTATAATTATGTCCATAGATTTGGTGCACATATTTTTGTTCCCCACCGTGATCCCTAATCATTTTAAACTTTCTTGCCAGTTCATCATCATTGGTCATAACGGCACCTGATTCACCGTATGCACCTAAATTTTTGCCAGGATAAAAACTCCACGATGAGGCAAGTCCTAAAGTCCCAACTTTTTTACCTTTATATTCACTTAAATGAGCTTGTGCACAATCTTCAACCAAATAAATCTTTTGTCCATTTTTATAATTTACATATATTCCTTTTTCTACCAATTGCCAACCCCCTAATTCCAACTGCTTACTAATCTCATCCATATCAGCTGGCTGACCATAAAGATGCACAGCAACGATTGCTTTGGTCTTTTCCGTAATCGCTTTGATTATTTTTTCAGGGTCTATATTATAACTTTCGGGATGACAATCCACAAAGACAGGTTTCGCACCACACAAAGTTGCTCCCCATGCAGTAGCTATAAAAGTATTTGCTGGAATTATAACTTCATCCCCTGGTCCAATTCCAAGAGCCCATAAAACCATATGATTACCATCTGTTCCCGAACTAACACCATAGCAATATTTTGCATCGTGAGCTTTAGCAAATGCTTCTTCAAATGCTTGAACTTTCTTGCCCAAGATATAAGCAGTATTATCTAGAACATCATTAATTTCTGGAAGAATTTCTTCTTTAATTGTTTGATACTGTGCTTTTAAATCAAGAAATGGAATATTCATAATGACCTCTATATTTTTATTTCGAAATTTTTGGTTAATTCAAATGATTAATAAATAATTCAGTAATTTCGTTAACTAAATCTTTATTGAATGGGTAAATACATTTTTTTTCTTTTTTCTCAACTTTGATTTTCTTAATATCATCTTGACTTTCAATGAACCGTAGGCGACCTAATTCGTGCAAATATTCATCTAAATATGGTCTTTTCCCCGTAAAAATACTATAAGTTTCTGTTCCCAATAATGCTGCTTCTCTATTCATAGTACCACCACCAGAAATAGCTATATCTGCAGCGTATAACAATTGTAACCCATTAACCGATTTTTCTAAAAATCTTACATTTTTATTATTTACTAAGTTAAAGTTTCTTTCAATAAATTCTTTTTCAATTACCGTTCTATTAATAATAAGACAAATTACATCTTTAAACTTAGAAAAATAATTTAATACCGATAATAATAAATATTCACTTTTAGCATCATGATAGTTAGCAGTCATACTTGGTGGTCTAATAACCACCAAAATTTCTTTGTCACCTATACCAAGTTGATTTCTAAAATTTAGGTCTGGTTTAAATTTATTCAAATATAACTCTTCTTTAAATCCATTATAACGAATTACTTTATCTAGATTGAAACCTAAATTTTCCAACCTTTGATTTGGTATATAAATTGGGATTAGTAATTTAGTAGCAAAATAATTAAATATTTTTGCTTCAGTATATTCATAATCAAGCATTAATATTGATTTCGATTTTAAGAATTTTGTTGCTACCAATTGTGTTCTAGAACCATGACTTATTGCTAAATCTATATTTATATTATTATTTTTAAGTAGTAATGTTAATTAGAAAGAACGATAAAAAAGATTAAATAATTTGTTTACTTTATTTTTCCCAGCATGTCTACCAACTAAAGTATAATCAATTTTATAATTATCTAATAATTCTTTCGTCTGAGCAAAATCCCTAGCAGTAATTATGCAGTTATAATTTCGTTTTTTAAGCTCCTTGATTATAGGTGCAAAAAGGGGTACATGTGGGGTATTATCAATATCTATCCAGAACATATAACATTGATTTGATTAAATTGAAAGATAATAACTTAATGCAAGTAAGATATAAGTGTTAGACCATCTAATGTATGATATTTTATTTGTATAAAATTTATGTTTTTGATAATAAAAATAACCCTTGTTTGATTGCATATTATAAATAAACCACAATAAAACTTTTTCTGCCAAATCTTTTCTACCTATCCTTGTTAATGTTATTATAGACTGAGCCGCGGATGTTGAATCAACTGGATATGTTTTATTATTGAAATACTTTGGTTTACCATCATTTTCGAAAAAATTATTTATATAAAAATCAATCCCCTCTTTAAAATTAATTGCAAAGTTTTTATTACCACTTAATTTTATATATTCATCAAGACAATCTAAAACATAAGCAGTATGAAAATTATCAACCCAAGTCCGAGCGTCTCCTAATGAATAAGACAATGAACCATCATTTTTTTGATGATTAACTACAAAACGGACTGTTTTTTCTGCTAAATCTAGTAAACTTTTTTCTTTACAAATATGATATGCCTGAGCTAACAATCTGGCACCTTTCATAGTTGCATTAAAAACAACTTGTTTATCATTTGGAGAATATGAAAAACAAAAATTACCATCTTTATCATAGGTTCTATTTAAATCGTTTAATACAAATTTAGTACTAGATAAAATTAATTCCTTAGCTCTATCGTCATTATAATGTTTATAGAATTCAAATAATCCATTAGTAATAATTCCAGTTGCTACAACCGTTGGAACATATGCATTTATTCTTGTATATCTTGCTTCCCAGTCAAAATTATAACCCCAACAACTTCCACTATACCCCTCCGATTGCAGACTAATTAATTCTTCTAAGCATTTATTAATAATCTTTAAATAAAATGCTTCAGTCTCCTTAAAAACCTTTGCTAAATACGTAAATGCCTGTATACAAAGACCTAAAGTAACTGGATTTAATCCTTCTTTAATTCCTAATAATGGTCTGATATTAAATGGAATTCTTCTAAATGTTTGCTGGAAGCCGAATCTTATTAATTTGTTATTTCTTAGAATCGGTAATTTAAAAATTGGTGACATTAAGCCATCAAAAGGATCATAACCCTTAAAATTTTCTTTTAGAATATAAGATTCAAGTGTTGCTAAACTCAAAAGAATTTTATTGCTCATCAATTATCGAAAATTAAACTTCAACTAATTGTTTTTTTTCAAGCGATTGGATTGCTCTGAAAGTGGCTTTCGTGGCTGCTATTATTTCATCAAGGGATAATTGCGGTTTTTCTTTGCCCAGACAAATGTTAATAAAATGTTGTAATTCTTCAAAATGTCCTTTTTTACCATCAAATTTTTGATTTTTAGTTTTATTGTTTTTGTAAAATATCACTTCCTGAAAATTATTCATAATAGCAGTTCTACCACCGCCATAAACTTCACAATATTCCTTTGGAACTGAACCATCCCCATTGGCTAAATACAATAAATTTCCTACAGAGCCATCCTCAAACTTGATTATTATAGAAACTGTATCATCGTTTTTGGTTTGAGTATTATGACTTATGATTGATTCTGCAAACACCGATACCGGCAATGCACCAGTTAAATAAACCATTGTATCAATAAAATGACATCCTTCACCAATTATTCTCCCACCATGTTCAGGATCCTGAATCCAATGACTTAATGGGATAAAACCTGCATTAACACGATAATGAATTACTAAAGGTTCTTTTACATCAATAAAGAATTCCTTTATTGAACGTATAGGTTTAGAAAATCTTCGATTAAATCCAACTTGTAAATGTTTGTTGTAATTTGTCTCTCTAATATACTTTTCAATTTCAGTAAGTTGTTCTTCGTTAATTGCCAAGGGTTTTTCAACAAAAATATTTTTATCAGTTTTAATTGCTTCAATTACAAGTTTAGCATGAGAATCATGCCTTGTTGCAATAAAGATTGTATTTATTCTTTCATCATTTAAAATATCTTTTATTTCTGTTGTTGCAAAATTGAAATTAAATTTTTTAGCTGTGGTTTTAGAAGTAACTGGTTTTGATGTAGCTAAACCAATTAGTGGAACTCCTAACTTTTGTAATGGTGGTATCAAATAAGATTGCGCAAAATTTCCTGCACCGATAAAACCAACAAAAACATTTCCATTTTCAATTGGTTTATAATTTATTTCAATTTTTCTTTTTTCACTTTCTAAATATTTTAATTCTTTTGAATATTCAATTAAAATCCCAATGTATTTCTCTTTGATCTTTCCGGTTATAGTATCATAGGCTTGAAGTCCATCACTTATTGGTATTTTATGAGTTATTAATGAATTAAAATCCAATTTCCCTTCGGATAACAGATTTAAAATTGCCTCCATATTTCTTTTTTCAGTCCAACGTACATAACCAATTGGATAATCAATTCCCTTTTCCTCATAAATTGGATCATATCTACCTGGACCATATGAACATGATATTCTCAAATCTAATTCCTTTTCATAGAATGGCGAGCGAGGAATATTCATTCCCGTTACACCTACAATTACAACTTTTGACTTTTTTCGCGCATATTCTAATGCATATTCAATTGGTTTATTTGATTTTGTTGAAGCAGTTATAATTACAGCATCAGTTCCGTATCCTTTTGTAAAGGTTTCAACAATTTTAACTGAATCTTCATTTCATTAATTATTGTGCATTCATCACACCCGAATTTTTTTGCTAAATCAAAATTATTTGTATTAATATCAAGTCCTATAACTCTACAACCATAAGCTTTTAATAATTGAACTGTAATTAAACCAATTAATCCTAAACCAATAACAGCAACATTTTCCCCAATTCTTACATCTGCTTGTCGAAAACCTTGTAATGCAATTGCTCCCAAGGTTGTAAAAGATGCTTCCTCAAATGAAACATTATTAGGAATTTTAACAGTTAAGTTTTTTGGTACAAAAATAATCTCTGCATGATTTGCACTAGAACCTGCACAAGCTACTCTATCTCCTGGTTTGAAATCTTCTACAGAAGACTCTAAAACAATTCCTGCACTACTATACCCAAGTTCTTTATAATTGTCTAAGCGATTCATCACTTTTTCATAAGTTGCTACTAAACCTTCTTTTTTTACATTATCAAAAACCTGTTTAACCAAATCTGGTCTGGATTGTGCTTTACCTATTAAAGAAGCTTGAGCGGTTTCCACAGAAGTTCTTTCTGTCCCTGCACTTATAAGAGAATAAATATTTTGAACTAAAACACCACCACTTTTTAGTTTTGGTGCAGGAAGTTCTTCAATAAAAATTTCACCTGATTTCTGATATTGAATAATTTGTTTCATTTATGTACTAATTAAAATATAATGTGGTATAAGGTTGAAAGGAATTATATTTTTTGAAATATTAAACTTCATTATTACGTTTATACGAATCATTTACTCCATAAAATCTTGGTATTGATAGTTCTTTACCTAAAAATACTTTATAGATTATGATAAGAGGAATTAGTACAAACGCAACTCCAAAAAATGGTAAGAAAAGAGATTTATAAAGTCTTTTCGGCTCTTGAATAAATCTATAAAACCAAGTGAGACCTATATGTTTAATTATTTTAGGCTCACGCTCGGTCTTACCCCCTAAAATATCAATCATACCTCCACAGGGAAATATTACCTTAGCGTTTAACTTATCTTTCCATTTATCAGTTATTATTTCTTTCAAAGGAGAAGATATTCCAATAAACAAAATATCAGGTGATACTAAATTAATTCTTTCTATAATTTCTAGTTCTTTATCTAATGAAAAATAACCGTGCAAACCAAAACAATTTTTAATTAAGGGATATCTTTTTAAGATATTTTCTATAGCTTTGGAATTAATCTCTGGAGTTGCACCCAAGAGAAAAATTTTATAATTCTTTTCATTGGCTAATTTTAACAATTCATAAACAACATCTGGTAGTGGTATGTGATTAAGGTTTAATTTTCCAAGAATTCTAACAACTAAATGAAAACCCTTACCATCAACTAAAACTATATCAAAATTATTTATATAAGAAACCAAATTAGGATGATTTTTGAATCTAGGAAAGAGCATTAAACTTAATCCAAATAATGTCAACTTTGAATTGTTTATAATTGACTGATTTACGACTTCTAAAAGCGTATCCAAATCAATATCGGTAATTTTTAATCCGAATTTATAATGATGTTTAATATTAATAGTCACAATATTATTTTTTTAATTATTAAATAATATATTCAAGTAAAAATTATACAACTCTACAGCTCTATTAGTATTAAAAATAGAACAAAAAATAGTTGCTTAGAGATTTTCTGGAGGTCTAAAAATATTTTCAACTAAACTTGAATAATAAACCTCTATTATCCCAATTAAAATATTAGCAAGCCAAATTTCTACATTTTATACGATTTTTATAGTAGTAGCTATAATTCTCAATAAGATGTTGAATTAAAAATTTTAGTGATTCCTCATTATTTTGAGTATATATTAAAATATCTGGAAATTTTTTTACATAAATAATTAATTCGCCTACACCATTAGTTACAATTTGCCACCCAGCTGCTAAGCAGTCTCCAGTTTTATTAGGCCATCCAGAGGTATTAATTAAATTATCTTCTTTTAATATTAAAAAAAATCTACATAACTTAATAAGTAAGATTGTTTAGCATAATCGATCCAACCTATTTCTACAAAATTATTCCCTAAATTAAATTTTAACTTAGTTCTTTCAGTTAATTTTTTACCAAAAGTTATGCAAGCGATTTTATCATAAAATTCTGATGAATTTAATACCTTAAAAAAAGCAGCGACATCTTCACACTCTTCATCTTCAATATTAATAATTCCAAATGTTAATTGATCATTTCTTAAACCTAAACTCTCTTTTGAATTGGAATCTTGGTAAAAATTTATATTATAGACATCAGAACCACCATGAATAATTATTGTTTTCTTTTCTGAAATCCCGATTGATAAAGCTCTAGATTTTGTAAAAGTTGACAAACAAACTATTCCATCCGCTATTCTTTTATTATAAGTTTCAAAACAATAATCAAAGATGCCCAATGTATAGCGCTTAATACTTTTTTTTCTGTTATAATGACCACCTATCCCTTAGAAGTCCCACCATTCAGAAATATACTTTGATGTAAAGATCATTCGATTAAATAAACAGGGTAAACCTGAAGCAGGTCGTTGACCTGTATCGCTCTGCACTATATCAAAATAATTATTAATCCTATAAAGTATCTTTAAAATAGTTGATATTAAACCAAACCCTCCTCTCAAAAATACAGTGGGGAAGAAACCCTCAAATGCAACAATGTAAACTCCGTCCCTAATTTCGATCTTAGGTTTAAAAGACATTAAGAACTTAGATTTTATTGTAGTAAGCAAGGTCACTTCATTACCAAGTTTTACTAATACCCTAGCAAGTGCAAAATTTCTTGCAAAACCTCCTTTATCTTTCATACCATAATGACAAATCATTACTTTTAATTTATTCGTTTTCATTTATAATTTTCCTTAAAAATTCATTCATAATTTTAGCTTGAACATTATAATCAAAAAAAGTTTCTGCAATTTTTTTTCCATTCAATCCTATCTGTTTAGCTTTGTTTTCATCAGATAAAGCTTCTAAAATTTTACTTTTAAAAGATTCTATTGAATCAGGAACTGCTAAAAAAGCACTTTTACCGTCTTCCAAATAATTAGGAATTTCCCCAACCGAAGTTACTACTACAGGATTTCCAGTAGCTAAATACTCACCTAATTTAGTAGGGAATCCACCTTCAGACCTCTTCGTAGCAGGCCTATCTAACAATAATAAATCTGCATTCACTAAAAACTGGGGTACTTCTTCCTTTTTCAATTTACCAACGAATATAACCTTGTCTTCTAATTCCAATTCTCTAACTAAAGATTTTAATTTTTCTTCATCTTCTATTTTTTGTTGTGCCTGCTATTTTAAGTTTAACTTCTTGATAAATTTTAGAAACCCCACTAAAAGCTTTAATCATCAAATCTAATCCATCCTTCTCTAATGTTAGATCACCAATATATGCCAAATACTTTGTATTTTTATTATTTTTTTACCGTTTCAAACCGCTCTAATTCTACAGTCATCAAGACTAACTGTATTGGAATTTTATCTTTAGTAATTTGTTTAAAGTATTTCGATAATGCCTGAGTCACCACAATTATCCCATCAAAAAAAATATAGCATATTTTTGATTAACACTCATTAAAAAAGGAAACATTTTATAATAATATTTATTTTTTCTGAGAGCGGTCGTATATTCATCTGATATAAAAAATACTTTCTTTCGAAGAATTAATTTTGAAAAAATTGTAAAAAATAAATCATAAAAAATATTATCAATACTTACAATTAATAAATCTATTTCTTTTTTTTTCCTCAAGCGAAATAAAATTTTAATGCTTCCAATAACCCCCATTAATATTTGAGATAACTTGATAAGAATATTATTAGACCATATAGACGTATTATTAGCTTATATAAACTCAATACTTTCATATAATCCAGAACTTTCATAGTTTGAAAGTTTATTTCTCTTTTCAGTGGGTCTTACGATAATATTTTTAACAATATTTTTGCATTTAATTAAATCCTTTGAGTAACTAATGATCCGATTAGTCGCAGAAAATCCATTTGGAAATGGATATACACTTAATAAGACAATATACAATTTTTTAAATCAATTATTTTCTCTTATTTGTTTAACAATTTAATTTAACCTTAATACTTTATTTCGCCATAAAATTAATGCTGAAAAAAAGTTAGTACGACAGTACAAGAATTATAAAAAAAGATGCATTTTTAAGAGCAATTAATATGTAATATATCAGAATAAAAAAAGATAATTCTGATAATCTGTCATTTATGTTATTCCACGCTATTTTTAATATAATTTCAAAAATAGTAAATATAAATAAAATTCCTACAATTCCTTGCGTTGATAGTATTTTAATAACAAAATTATGTGGTCTCCAATAAAATTCTTCCCTAACTGCTGCGAAATCATAATAAAAACCTGTTAAATAAGTACCGTTGATCGGATTCTTTAAAAATGTCTCAAACGCAATAATATTTTTAAGCATACGATCATAATAATTAGTATAAAATGTTACAAAAATATTTTCTACACGCGATATTAATATTTCTGATTTGCCAGGTATAATAATAATAGAAATAAAAATAATTATTAAAATACTTGTTTTAATAAAATAGTTGAATTTTCCAAAACCTTTTTTTCTTAATAATATGAATAATAAAATTGTAATAATTATTGTTTAATAAACTAATCTATGAACTGTCAAGATTATGCCAAATGCTGTAAATATAGCTAAAATAATACTATTTTTTTTAGCATTAAGAAATTTTAGGCTATCAAAAATTGTAATCATAAAATATATACTTGTTACTCCTGATAAAATTCTTACCTCCCCAGTGTTTGTTAAAGTATTTTGAAGATTTCTGGTTTCATAATATAAACTCCTGCCATAAGATACATTACAATATCCGGTTTTTCTTGAATACCAGTAACTCTATCTCCCTCAAAAAAATGTTAACAAAAGCAAAAGGTGGCTGTCGCATAGAAGAGGCTATTAAAAAATACTTTTAGTCAGAATCGTATTTTTCAACCGACAAGTCTAAAACTGAGCTTATTTTTTCTATTGAGAGCCATCATTAAA
>Ga0308414_1001376_pt1 | contig 15901 bp, 15 predicted proteins | sample HotsprSampleOS50_FD_205667 | JGI IMG/M metagenome (GOLD analysis project Ga0308414, IMG submission 205667) | Hot spring phototrophic mat microbial communities from Octopus Spring, Yellowstone National Park, Wyoming, United States - 20090730_OS50 ... | reverse complement strand
ACCTATTAGTATCATATAGATTTGTAGCGTTACCCCATTCCTATTCTTCGTTATCAACTTATCCAGTTTTAGATGCATCTTCAAAAACTTCCATAAAAGCTCAATCTGCCAGCGACAACGATAAATATCCCCTATCTCTGCATTACTAAACTCCTCTGCTGGTAAATTTGTAGCTAAACGAAATTCACAAAACCATACTACCCGATAGCGACTATGATTTAATTCTTTATCCGCACTACAAATAAGGTATTTGTCTCACTTAGTTCATCTAAAAACAAAACCACGATCCATAATGCCAATGCCGTCTTCAGGTATCATACCAGCAATGTAGTCAGTAAATTTAGCATCATGCCCTTGTCCAAAGTGTATGAGACATTCACTGACATATCCCTGACTTAGATTTACACCATTTAATAGCTTAACCTGATGTTGTCCCTGCGCCCAAAATAACTTGCTGGTTAAACTAACTATGGTTGCATCTATAGGAAATAACATCTTTCCTGCTGTCGGATTATTACGGACTAACTGCTGTCTTAATTGGGTATAAATACGCCGAAAGTGTTGGTCGCACCGTTGCTTACAAGCTTTAGAGAAAGTAGAGATATGTACATTTATACCGCTACGGTTTAGGAGATAAAACAAGTCTCGCATACTGGTTAAACTTTTATCTAAAATGAAGGTCAGCCAGATTTGGCAGAAGAGGCATGAGTGCAATACAGGGTAGTCATTTCTTGGTAGGTACTTCAAGATTTGCTTGACAATGTTAGGAAATGAGCGTATCATAAAGTTACTGTTTTTTGATTTCAAGGGGTGAGATTATACAATTTTAGCTCCTTTTTTTGTCTGTTAAACTACCTTTCAACACTTCTGGTATCATAGATGTCGGTATAGAAATAGTTCCAGTTAAAGAATTTGCGGAACAAATGTCAACTGGGGTTTCTTACTTTGAGCAGATTGTGTGGGATTTAGAACATCGAGGCTCTTCTGAGATTGATATACCTGTAGAACTCATAATTGAGTTTAGAACAGGGGTTCTCTACTGGGTTCTAGACAATTTCTATTTGCTAACTACAACTGAATGATTGGCTATTCATAGGGCAACCATGCTGAGGGGTTGATCTGCAAGCGCTGGGCAATTTGGGTAAGTTGTTGCAATTCTTCATTGGAGATGGTCTCGCACAGGGGCTGGGGCGAACTAAAGCTCAATTTGCTCACCCCCACAAGGGCAGGACAGGCTACGGCAACTTGCGATCGCATGTAGGACAAAAATTGCTCCTGCAATCCTTCCAAATTGAGGGGAATGGCGATAGCTTCCGCCAAATCTAGCACTTGAACGATGCGGCTCAAGGTGGGGTGTAGGATTTGGTCTTGGACTAGGCTGTGCATCTGCTGATTGAGGAAATTTTGCAGTACCTTTGCCGCTGGGGCTATACTTAGCTGGCAGGCGAGGGAGCGGGCTTCTTGGGCAATGCGCTTGAGGTTGGTTATTGCCGTAAAATTGCCAGCCTGTAACAGTTCCAGTTCTGCAAAAAAGCGATTGTTGAGGGTGATCTCGGCGGCAACTTTTAGTTCGGGCGGGGCAGGCAGGCGATCGCGCTGAAATGAAGCAAGTAAAGTAGCGTTATCCCGATAGACTTGGGCATAGAGCTGATCTAAGTGCAAAAGGGTATGGCGTGCCAGTTGGTGCAAAATTTGCTGACGATCTTCGGTTATGAGCGATCGCAGACTGTAGGCATTATCTCCTAACAATTCGTGCATCTGCAAAACCACCCCTGCTGTGTTTTCCCGAGCTAGAGCCTGCCACAGGGCGGACTTAATTTCCTCATACACTCTTCTGCCCCGAAAACTCTGCAAAACGCAGTGAAAGTCATCGCCCCCCAAGTGCAAGACGGCGATCGCATATTCTGCCTGTTCGGTAGTAATCACTGAGGTTATTTGCAACTGCGCCACTGCTAACCGCAGTGCCCCTAACTGCCGCAGTTCATAATCTCCCTGTTTAATTTCGTAGCAGTAGAGCCGATCTGGAATGCCGCCTTTTTCGCCTTGAACCAGGGAGCTAATCGCATATTGCGCCGCAATTTTTTCCAGAGATACTTTGGCGGTTTGCACCATGCGCCGATAGACCTCCGCCCCATTACCAAGCTCCTGCACATTGCTAGGACAAAGCGCCAACCGCTGACAAAATTCTTCCTCCAACAAAATCCCCGCCACATCGCCAGCTAAGTCCATTGCCCGACTGGCATAGCGCAGAATTTGTACTCCCTCAGGGCGAGAAATCTCCTCAAAAAACCACCCGCAACTGGTAAACATCAGCAGGCTGTGGCGTTGCATCTCCAATAACCTGATCGCATCTAGCCTGCGTCTGGGATCGGACATATCGCCTGTGCCGTGCTTCTGCCAGAAGCTGTCTAGCTGGGAGCGGTCTTGAATTACGGCAATGTATTGATCCCTGACTGCCCAAGGATCGGTGAAATAGTGTTTTGCCAAGTTTTGGTAAATCTCTGCTAGGCGATCGCGCAACCAGTTCAGCGCATTACGCAGAGGTCGCCGCCATTTGCCCATCCCCACCGCCACACCACAGCCGCAGTCATCCTGCCAGCGATCCACCCCATGAGCGCAACTCCATGCTGTTACAGGCTTCAGCATCACCTCCCACTCAGGCGGGTACATACTCAAGTAATGGGCAAAGTTGGTGACGATCCAGCCCCTCTGGGGAAATTCTTGCACAAAGGCATAGGCGAGGGACTTATCGGTGAAATGCTTGTGATGTCCAAAAGTTTCGCCATCGGTGGCAACGGCAATCAGTTGAGCAGGACGACCATCGCCTTGAATTGCCAGTCCCAAGCGACTAGCAAAGCCATAGGAACTGCTGAGCAGATCACCAAAACCCATATCACGGGAAATTGGACCATCGTAGAAGAATATATCCAGATATTCCCGACTGTCTGGGAGATAGCACCGATAGGGACGGGTGGGATCGATCTGCCCGCCGCTGACCTCTATCCATTCTGGTTCAGGGGATGTGGGAGTAACTATGCGGCGGATACGCTGTGCTTGGGAGGGGGCAAGTACCGTAAAGCGGATGCCCTCTTGGATCAGGGCTTCGACGGTTTCATAGTCGATCGCCGTTTCCGCCAACCACATTCCCTCTGGTTCTCTGCCAAAGCGCACCTGAAAATCTGCCTTGCCCCAGCGAATTTGTGTCAGTTTGTCCCGCCAACTGGCAAGGGGCATGATGATGTGGTTATACACCTGAGCGATCGCATTGCCATGACCGTTTAGCCTTTGGGCACTGAGGCGATCGCCCAACAAAATGCGCTCATATACCGTGCGGTCATATTTCTCCAACCAAGACAGGAGAGTGGGACCCATATTAAAGCTGAGATATTCGTAATTATTGACAATTTCCAACAACTCCCCTTGTTGGTTATGGATTCTGGCAAAGGCATTGGGGCGATAACACTCGTAAAAAATCCGCTCATTCCAGTCATGGAACGGCTCAGCACTGTCCTGTTTTTCAATCGCATCGAGGTAGGGATTTTCGCGGGGCGGTTGGTAGAAATGCCCATGCACTGCGATATAAATTTTTGACTCAGCCATAACCATCGCCTCAGAGTTCTGAATCAATCATGGCTTAGATTTCTCCTCTGCACTTAATATCTACTTCTTTCTTAAGAAAGCTCTATTTGTCCTACTTTCTTTCTCGTGTAGAAATAGATATAGCAGTTGTCTGGTCGGTTAAAACAAGTTTTGCCTTCCATCTCGCAGTGTTTCCCCTCGCCCTAAATCCCTCTTACTCCCCTTCGCCCCTCGTGGGAGAAGGGGTTGGGGGATGAGGGGGAGTTGTTATGATCGTAAGTCCTGATTTGAGAGTGGGGAGGGGAAACTGGCTCAACTAGAACATATTATCCAACTTCTCTAGCTTAGCGAAAATGCCACGCATACACCACAGGCAGTACAGCGACAGCAAGCCAGCAGTCCCCGCCAGCCACAGCCAACCATTGACCAAGAGAATAGTAGCCCCTACTAACAAACCTGCGCCCCAAATAGCATAAATGCCCGCCACTGCCGTACTAGATAGTTTGCGTAAAATGCGATCAGTTTCCTGCGATCGCACCCGAATCCGCAAATCCCCCTGTTCAATTTTGGTGAGCGTATCGTCCAGACGACGGGGCAAACCCAATGCGGAATTACCCGTCTGGATTGCCTGTTTGCCGATTTCGTCAATGATTGCCCGCGAAAAGTTGCCATTGCGGTTAGCTTCCATCAGTTCCAGTGTGTAGGGTTTAGCAATTTCCATCAGATTAAAATCAGGGTCTAACCCCTTGCCCACCCCTTCCAAAGTAGATAGAGCGCGCAGGACAAAGGTAAATGTAGCGGGAAAGCGAAACGGCTGATCGTAGGCAATTTCGTAGAGGTCTTCGCTGATGGCGGAAATGGACTGCTTCTCAAAGGGCTGACCGACAAAGTTATCCAGCATGAATTGAATAGAACGCCTGAGAGGAGTAGGGTCTCCAGTAAGTTGCACCGCTCCCAAATCTACCAAAGCAGTTAAAACTTCTTGGGCATCCTTGCGGGCGATGCCAAATAGGGCTTTTAAGAGTTTTTCGCGGGTGGTGGGCTTAATTTGCCCCATCATGCCAAAGTCATAAAAAATCAAATTGCCCGCTGGGTTAATAGCCAGATTGCCGGGGTGGGGATCAGCATGAAAAAATCCATGCCGCAATAGCTGTTGCAGATAGGATTCCGCCCCCGCCACTGCCACACTTTTGCAGTCGATATTTGCCTGCCGCAAAGCCTCATAATCGCTAATTTTGATCCCAGGTAGATATTCCAAAGTCAGCACTTGGCTGGATGTATAACGCCAATAAACGCGCGGCACAATTACTTTGGGATTGTCGCGAAAGTTGCGGCGAAAGGTATCGGCATTGCGTCCTTCGTGGAGATAATCAGCTTCCTCATAGAGAATGCGGCGACACTCTTCATAGATACCCAGCCAATCTCTGCCCCTGCCGTAGCGCGGGTGGCGATGAAAGTATTGAGCTATCTGGCGCAAAATGCCCAAGTCAATGCCAAACAACTTCAACAAGCCCGGTCTCTGCACTTTGACAACCACCTGCTCCCCAGAAGGCAACTGGGCGCGATGCACCTGTCCCAAACTAGCGGCGGCAAGCGGTTCAGGCTCAATCCATGCGAACAGGGCACCAATGGGTTTACCCAATTCTCTCTCAATAATTGCCTTAGCTTGGTCAAAACTGAAGGCAGGTACTTGATCCTGTAGTTTGGATAGTTCCTCTACGGATTCTGCGGGCAAAATGTCCGACCGCGTGGAGAGCAACTGCCCAACTTTGATAAAAGTAGGACCCAATTCTAGTAACGCTTCTCTCAGCCATGCCGCCCTAGCTCTGGTGCGCTTCTTGACCCGTGCGGGGGTCTTACCGTTGATGTAGCTCCAGTCGTGATTGTCCAGCCAAATCATGAACAGGAACGAGACCACAGTGCGCCAAATGTCCACACTGCGCCAAAACTGGGAGTAGTTTTCCCGACTCCAGCGATAGGTTGGCTGGCTTTTCGCAGTACCCTGAGGTAGCCGCAGTCCCATGCTTAGCAGATTAACATTACTTCATGATTTTAGCTGACTTGTAAGCTGACTCGAGCGTGGCGGGATACACGCCCATAAATCCCTATTGTTAGTCTGCTACACAGAAAACAGAGACTAGCTTATGGGATCAGGAGAGATGGTGGCGATTAGGCAGATCGGGGCAATTGGTAAAAAAGATGCCAGTTTTTTTGATTCATCTCGCAAAATCCAGAAACCATAACTTGAATAGGGATCACTGTTTTGCTACAGTTAAGTTTGACGCTGGTAGTCGTATATACATATCTATTTAATAAGGATTGGTTTTGACCTATGAGCAGTATGCCCGATCGCGTTGTCTTGATAGGCGTAGCAGGTGATTCTGGTTGTGGCAAGTCCACTTTTTTGCGCCGCCTCAAAGACCTATTTGGCGAAAAGTTTATGACAGTAATCTGTCTGGACGACTACCATAGTCTGGATCGCAAACAACGCAAACAAACTGGAATTACCGCTCTTGACCCGCGTGCCAATAATTTTGACCTGATGTACGAGCAGGTGAAGGCTTTGAAGGAGGGCAAGTCAATCATGAAGCCCATCTACAATCACGAGACGGGCATGATCGATCCCCCCGAACTGGTGGAGCCTAACCATGTGATTGTGATCGAGGGTTTGCATCCCTTGTATGATGAGCGGGTTAGAGGACTGCTCGATTTCAGTGTTTATCTCGACCTGAGCGATGAAGTCAAGATTGCTTGGAAAATTAAGCGGGATATGGCAGAACGGGGGCATACTCTGCAAGATGTTTTGCAGGCGATCGAGGCACGCCGACCCGATTTCAGTGCTTACATCGATCCGCAAAAGGCTTATGCCGATGTGGTAATTCAGATTTTGCCCACTAACCTGATCAAAGATGACAAAGATCGCAAGGTTCTGCGGGTGCGCTTGATTCAACGGGATGATGTTACTTCCTTTAGCTCTGCCTATTTGTTTGATGAGGGTTCAACCATCTATTGGACTCCCTGTGGCAAAAAACTCACCTGCTCCTACCCCGGTATGAAATTCTTTTATGGCACGGATACTTGGTGCGGCAATCCAGCTACTATTTTGGAGGTGGATGGGCAGTTCGATCGCCTTGATGAAGTCCTCTACATCGAACGGCATTTGAGCAACCTAGACACCAAGTATGTGGGAGAGTTAACTGAACTGTTGCTAAAACACCCCGACTACCCAGGCTCTAACAATGGCACTGGTTTGTTGCAGGTAATTGTGGGCTTGAAAATGCGGGCGGTGTATGAGCGTCTCACCCAGAAGCCTGTAGAACAGTTGCAGTTCGCCACTGTCTAGCTAATGCCTGAAATAGTGGCGCTGTGCGCCGACCTTGAGGGGTTGAGACATTTAGTAGCTGAGCAATTCGCCATAGCCTCTGGGGTAGGTAATCTCTGGTTGCCAGTGGTGTGTACGGCACGGGGTTCTCTATTTGCCGAAGCGATTGGACAATCTGCCAATGGCAGTTACTATCAGCCAGTGCATCTCAGAGATCGCCAGCGACAGCCCCTCTATAGGTTTGCCTTTCAACTATTAGATGCTCTGCAAGCTCCGCCATCAGTGTATCTTCTGCAATTTGCATGGGGTGAGGACTATCAGGTAATCTTTGATAGATTGATACCATTTCCCGACAAACCGGCGATCGCTTCCGTAGGCGTGCAAACGCCCGACCTATTTGAGTGTCATTGGCTGTGCCTCACTGGTCAGCCCATCTATGACTTGGTGATTTATCCGCCAGCCCAACCGTGAAAATCAGAGTGAAGTACTTTGCTATGTTGGCAGAGCAAGCCAACTGCACCGAGCAAGTAATTCAGACCAATCCCTGTAGCTGTGCCCAACTCTATGAGCAATTACAGCAGGAACATTGCTTCAGCCTGCCTCTTTCGCAACTGCGGGTGGTGGTGAATGAGGAGTTTACGACAATGGATCGCCTGTTACAGGAAGATGACGAAGTGGTATTCATTCCGCCAGTGTCGGGGGGGTAGATGTGGCAGTTTAGCCTGACTAGGGAAGAGATTGTCCCCGCTAATTTGAGCCGTCAGCTAGTTAATTACACGGCGGGGGCGTTGGTTACTTTTGAGGGGTGGGTGCGCAATCACAATGCGGGCTGTCAGGTAACAGGGTTGGAGTATCACATCTACGAGAGCTTGGCACTAAAGGAAGGTCAGCGCATCCTAGCGGAAGCGAGAGAGCGATTTGATCTGTGCGGGGCGGTGGCTTGTCATCGCTGGGGCTATTTGGCACTGGGGGAAGTGGCGGTGTGGGTGGGGACTACAGCAATACATCGGGGATCGGCTTTTGTGGCAACCCGTTTCATCATCAACCAGATCAAAAACCGCCTGCCTATCTGGAAAAAGGAGTTCTATGTAGATCAGCCTGCCCAGTGGGTGTTGTGCTGTAATTCAAACGGCATGGCTCAGTTGCTGGGCACAGCGCAAAGCCCCTAGTAGCCCTACTTCCTGGTTAAGCACGATGTAGGTAGGAATATCTTGCAAGAGTCTGCCTGCTTTGCCTTTGGCTAGCATAGCCTGTAGGAAGCGATCGCCTGTGGTGAGCCAAGGCAAGATTTTCGGCGCGATCCCCCCCGCCACATACAGCCCGCCGTAGGGAAGCAGTTTTAACGCTAGGTTGCCCGCCTCTGCGCCGTAAGCTGACGCAAAAAATTCCATAGTTTTAACAGCGATGGAATCAGTTCCCACGCCAGCCGTCTCAGCAATTTGCGAGGGTTGCCTAGCCTCACCCCCTAACGCTTGGTAGATATGGGCAATCCCTTGACCAGAGATAATATGCTCCACCGACACCCGCCCGTATTTCTGGCATAACACCTGCCATACTGCCAGTTCTGCGGCATTGCGGGGGGCGAAATCTACATGACCACCCTCGCTGGGGTGTACTTGGTAGCCCTGCTTGCCCCATGTGAGGTATGCCTGCCCCATACCTGTCCCCGCTCCTAATACGGCGATGGGGGCTTGGGGTATGGGCTGACCAGTCTGCAAACACAGCAAATCCTGCGGGCTGAGATTGAGAATGCCATAGGCGATCGCCACAAAATCGTTGATCAAACTAACTTGCGGAATGCCTAACTCGCACTCGAGGTCTAGGGCAGATACCTGCCAGCCCACATTAGTTAAGTAGGCAGAATTGCCCACCACAGGACCTGCCACTCCAAAGCAAGCCAGTTCAGGGCGCACGCCGCAGGCTGACAGAAAGCTCTGCACTAAATCTGCCAAACTGGCAAAATCACCAGTGACATAGCGTTCTTTGTAGGTTTGCTCCCCATCAAACACAAACAGCAGGGTTTTCGTCGCCCCCACATCACCCGCCAGAATTACCGCCATTGTGCAATACCCATGTATCCTTGCTACCGCCACCCTGCGATGAGTTTACCACCAGCGATCCCCGCTTCAGAGCAACCCTAGTCAGTCCCCCCGGGGTAATCATAATTTCTTTGCCGTAGAGAATATAGGGGCGCAAATCCACATGACAGCCATCGATTTGCCCGTCAGGGCTACCCGCTAAAGTAGGCACGCGGGACAGAGATAGCACGGGCTGGGCGATATAGTTGCGTGGCTTAGCCTTGATCTTTTCCGCAAACTGCTCCCGCTCTGCAGTGCTAGCTTGACTGCCAATCAACATACCATAGCCTCCTGACTCGTTGGCAGATTTAACCACCAGTTGGTGCAGATTTTGTAAAACATACTCTAACTGCTGTGGCTCCCAACACAGATAAGTGGGGACATTGGGCAAAATGGCTGATTCACCCAAGTAATACTTAATCATCTCTGGCACATAGGCATAAATTACCTTGTCATCGGCTACGCCAGTACCCAACGCATTGGCGATCGCCACTCTGCCCTGACGATACACCTCATACAGCCCTGCCACTCCCAACAGGGAATCGGGGCGAAACACAAGGGGATCAATGAACACATCATCAATGCGGCGATAGATGACATCGACCCGCTGAAATCCCTTAGTTGTTCGCATTTTTAAGTAGCCATCTTGAATTACTAAGTCTCTGCCCTCGACCAACTGCACGCCCATCTGTTGCGCCAAAAAAGAATGTTCAAAATAGGCAGAGTTGTAAATCCCCGGAGTAAGGACTACTACAGTGGGATCAGGTACGGGCGGGGCAATGTGCAACAGAGTTTCCAACAGAGAACTAGGATAGTCCTCCACAGGACGAATTTGCATCTTGTTGAACACTTGGGGAAAAGTGCTTTTCATCACCCGTCGATTTTCCAACAGATAAGACACCCCCGAAGGACAGCGCAAATTGTCCTCCAAAACATACATCACCCCGTCGCTGTGGCGTACTAAGTCAGTGCCAGTAACATGACACCAAATGCCTTGAGGTGGGCGTAACTCTCGGCAGGCGGGCAAATACCCCGCCGCTGACAGAATCAACTCCTCAGGGATCACCCGATCCTTAATAATTTTTTGCTCCCCATAGACATCGGCAATAAACAAGTTCAGGGCATGGATGCGCTGGCGCAGTCCCTGTTCAATGCGATTCCACTCCGTCCCAGCAATGATGCGGGGAATAATATCAAATGGCATCACCCGCTCTGCCCCTTGCTCATCACCATAAACATTGAAAGTAACACCGAGCCGAAATAGGGTATTACTGGCGGACTGTTGCCTTTGCTGAAGCTCATTGATGCCAATGGCGTTAATCCGCTCTACCAACTGCTGGGCGGGGGAGCGGGGCTGACCCTTGCTGATAAAAATTTCATCGTAAAAGTCCCCAGGGTCATAGTTCGCTAAATTCATAGTTGTTTCAGCCATTAGCTACTTAATTTTTTTGGATCATAATCCGTTAATGCCAGTATGCTGACCGGTTGTGAACTTTTTTAACGCTTAGATGAAGTAATTCCCCTATTTCATAAAATAGAGTGAACTGAATTCTGCATAATTTATGGAATTTGTAAAACCCTATAATGGCGATCCCCAAGAGGGGCATTTATCTACTCCCATCAGCGATTCTCCCTTTGTGCGTGCCTTTATCAATAACTTACCAGCCTATCGTCAGGGTTTGTCTCCTCTGCTCAGGGGCTTGGAAATTGGTATGGCACATGGCTATTTTTTGGTAGGACCCGAAATTGTCTTTGGTCCCCTGCGGGACTATCCCCAAGCCGCTAATCTGGGTGGTCTGGTTACGGCGATCGCTCTGATTTTGATTGGCACGGCTGGTCTTGCCGCCTACGGTATTGTTTCCTTTGACAAAGACACCCCCAGCACTGACCCCCTAAAGACCACTGAGGGTTGGAGTCAGTTTGCCGCTGGGTTCTTTTTGGGCGGATGTGGCAGTGCTTTTGTTGCCTACTTCTTGCTAGAGAATTTTGCTGGGGTAGATGCCATCCTCAGAGGTTTAGTCAATTAGTTATTTAGTTTAGGAGAAGTTTATGAACGCTGATTACGCCGCTTCCTATCTACCTTGGATTTTGATCCCTGCTATTACTTGGTTGCTCCCCCTAGTGAGCATGGGATTGCTGTTTATTTACATTGAAAAATAGCCAGATAATTTGCCCGTATTCATTAACCTAAGCCGCCACAGGATAACCGTGGTGGCTTTTGCTTACCGCCAATTCCCAGAAATATCTAGTACAGGTCATCAGCAATTAGAACACACTTTCTTAAGGTCGGCAAAAAGCAGACCAAAACCATTGCTTAAAGTCTCTCTCCCATTGTGGCTGAGCGATTTGGGTGAGGAAGGATTGATGTGGTCTGTAAGCCAAAGTTTTTCCTGAGCTATATGCGTCACAAGCGTGGAAAAAGCGGTAAATCTCAGCCTTAATAAGAGCAAGTTTTGCAGTGTTGGCAATGGCTTAAATTTCATCCTGTGTATCTTCCCCAAAGCCAAGCCAATAAATCCATATAAAATTGCCTAGCTAAGTTTGCTTGCCGCCAGCAGGTTAGCATATAAGTATCACATCTCGGCTAATTATGACTCGCTGGACTGGACAATGGACAGTCAATGTTTATGCGCAGCTCTCGATTTTAGCGGCGATCGCCACTATAGGACTGAAAGCAGGGGGCTACTGGCTGACCAATTCTGTAGCCCTGTTTTCCGATGCTTTGGAGTCCCTCATCAATTTAGTTACCGCCGTTTTTGCGGCATTGATGCTCTGGCTATCAGCCCAGCCGCCAGACCATGAACACAATTTTGGACATGATAAGTTTGAATACTTCTCCAGTGCCCTAGAGGGTCTGCTGATCCTTGGGGCTGTCTGGGGCATTGTTATTACAGCGTGGGAGCGGTTGTGGTCTCCCCAACCCATTCACCAACTTGGCTGGGGCGTGAGCCTCACTGCTCTGGCAGTGCTCATCAATGGCATAACTGCGGGAATTTTGCTAAGGGGGGGACGCAAGTTACATTCCATTGCCCTACGGGCTGATGCCCACCACTTGCTCACCGATGTCTGGACTTCTCTGGGGGCGATCGCTGGTTTGGGGTTAGTGCAGGTTACTGGTCAGAGCTTTTGGGACCCTGTGATTGCCTTTTTGGTGGCTGGAAATATCGGCTGGACGGGGATCAAACTTTTGATTGAATCGCAGTCGGGGTTGGTGGATTCTGCCATCTCGCCCGCCCAGCAAACTAAAATCAAGGAACTACTGCAAAACTACCAAGCGCAAGGGGTCAGTTTCCATGCCCTACGCACCAGACGGGCGGGCAAAAGACAGTTTGTGCAAGTTCATGTGCTAGTTCCCAATGATTGGACGGTAAAACAGGGGCATGACCTGTGCGATCACATCGAGCAAGAAATCGCCCAAATTTTGCCCCACACCCATACCATCACCCACCTAGAGCCAATCGATGACGCTTTATCGTGGGCAGATGACCAGTTACCCTGAAGATTGATCCCCAGCAATAAAGAGTCTGGTAAATATTTAGAAATTTTTTCTGCACTTGCACACCAGATTAGGTATATTGCACTGTGGAGTTTGGGTACTGCTTTGAAGAATATTGCTAGTAATAGAAATTTATTGCGCTGGGTGGCGATCGCTCTGATGGCTGTGTTGTGCCTTTATCTCAGTGCCTGTGGCGCAACTTCAGCCCCTACCGCCCCAAGAAATAAAACTAGCTTAATTAGTGAAGTTTCTCCTCCCACAGCGATCGCCAAACTTGCCAAACTGTTTGACCAATACAGCCCCACCGTAAAAATCCTCAGTCCCCAGCCCGATCAGTTACTGCTGGACAATAAAGTAGCTGTCAAAATCAAAGTAACAGATTTACCAATCTTCAAAAGCCCCGAGTTCGGCTTGGGACCCCATGTCCATGTTGCCCTTGATGGTCAAGAATACAAAGCCCTTTATGATCAAGAGCAAACCCTCACCTTTGAAAATCTGTCCCCTGGCACCCACACCCTGCGTGCCTTTGCCTCACGCCCTTGGCACGAAAGTTTCAAGAACAAAACCGCCTACGATCAAGTTACATTTCATGTGTTAACGCCAACAGTTGAAAATCTACCCCAACCCGATCAGCCCCTGCTCACCTACAGCCGTCCCGTCGGCACTTATGGCGCAGAGCCGATTATGTTGGATTTTTACATTCATAATCCTGCGCTAGCTCAAGCCGACCTAGCCAGTATCCCCGACTGGAGAGTGCGGGTAACGGTCAACGGTGAAACCTTTGTGACAGATCAATGGCAGTCCATCTATCTCAAAGGCTTAAATGTGGGGCGCAACTGGGTGAAACTAGAACTAATTGACAGCAAAGGGCTGTTGATCCCCAACGCCTACAGTAGCACTGCCCACCTATTCACCTATCAGCCCAATGGCACGGATACCCTGTCCCGCATGACGAGGGGTGAGGTAATTCCCAACCTAGAGGCGATCGCCGATCCCAACTATGTCCCACCTGCTCCAGCAGAAGCAGAAACTAGGGAAACCCCTACCTCCGCAAAAGTTGAAGCTACTGAGAAAATTCCCGAAAAAACTGAAGCTACTGAGAAAATTCCTGAAAAAATTGAAGCCAGCCCCGCAGGTAGCATTACCGAAAAAACTGGCATCCCATCCCCCACCAGCACCCCAGAAAAACCTAGAAGAATTCGCCTCAAGGTCAGGAAACCCACCCCAGCCGCCGAAGTAACCAGTACTCCATGAACCCTGACTTTTGGCAGAAACTAGCGCAATCTGCCCCCCGTCTGCGCCACCTGCTCAGCCAGTTCCACCAGCCAAAGGTTCTCGTGGTAGGCGATCTCACCCTCGATGAATTTCTCACAGGGCAGACCGAGCGCATCTCCCGTGAAGCCCCAGTGCTGATCATCCGCCATGAGACCACCAAGCAAGTCCCTGGGGGTGGAGCCAATGCGGTCTATAATCTCGCCAAACTAGGGGGACAAGTTACCGTAGTTGGTCTAGTGGGGGACGATCCCCAAGGTAAAGTTCTCATTGATATCTTTCAATCGGCAGGGATTGACACCAGTGGCATTGTCATTGATAGCGATCGCCCCACTGTTACCAAAACTCGCATTTCTGCCCATGCCCGCCAGTCCGTAACCCAGCAGGTGGTACGCATAGACCGCAAATCAGACCTACCCCCCAGCCCCGCCGTGCAAGCCCAACTGGTCAAAGCAATTCAGGACAAATTACCCTATGTTTCCGCTGTGGTCTGCTCCGACTACAGCGAAGGGGTAATGCAAAGCGGGGTGATCTCTACTGTACTTCAGCATTCTCTGGTAATTGTCGATGCGCAAAAAGACCTCACCCGCTATCGAGGGGCAACAATTTTTACGCCCAACTTACCAGAAGCCGAACTGGCTCTAGGGTATGCCATTAGCGCCAAGAACCTAGAGCAAGCAGGAGAGGATTTACGAAACATCACCTCAGCGACAGCCATGCTGATCACCCGTGGGGAAGAGGGGATGAGCCTCTTTGATCCCACCCACCACCCCATCCCTGCCTTCAATCGCACTGAGGTATTTGATGTTACGGGAGCAGGGGATACGGTGGTTGCCGCCCTCACCCTCGCCCTCGCCAATGGAGGCACTTTTTGGGAGTCGGCAGTTTTGGGCAACCTCGCCGCCAGCATTGTGGTACGCCAGTTTGGCACTACTACCACCAGCGTTCCCGAAATGCTCTCTGCTTTGGATAAACTCCTCAACAAGGACTCAGACTTCTTCTCTTTGAGGGGCTGACTTGAGGGTAAGAGAACAAGAGAGAACAATTAGCTAAGTATAAATGCCAAAAAAGTCAATAGAAAATTGTCTGATTGAGCCTGTGATGATGAGCGGCAATAAGGGATAGAGCCTAACTTTTAGGAAGAGGGTATTTTACTACAGCAATCATAAATGAGCACAAAAGCCAGAAACTTGGAGTAACTTCCATTCCCAAAATAAGCTGGATTGCTTCTTTGTGAGCAGTTTTTGGAATAAATGCTGTTTTTCCTGTTGGCAGGCAGAAAATGTTTTAGAAATCTCTAAGCAAGACCAGTATCTTCTGACTAGGGAGCAGTCTGTAAATACCAAAAATGGCGATTGTTGCTAAAATACCTGTTAATTTCTAGCGGATAGGAACTTGCAGACAATTCATGGACAGTCAGGCATTAGCCACAGAGCTGATCGGTTATCAAACGCAAACCAGACTGGGAGTCATTGATCTAGCGGGTACACCTCAACCTGGCAATCTTGTGGAGTTTCAGGATCGAACTTACAGAGTGCTAGAGCGTCGCCACCGCTATCAATTTCGCAAAGGCAAGTACCACCTGACTAAGATGGTGTTGTATGTGGAAGTTCTCCAGTCCCTAGATGATATGACTTTTATTGAGGGCGAGTGGGTGATTGGGGATGCCAACTGTCGCTTCAATGCGCGATCGCAGATACTGCGCTGTGCTGTCAATCCTCTTGGTCCCTGCATAGGGTGTAGCCACTATTCACCGCTAGATGGGGGCTGATTTCGGCTGATTGCAAACGGTACTGAAGATATTGCGATCGAACTCACCCAAAATTTCTAAAGTATCGGGGGGACGCTCCATGCCAAAGCTGGAATTAGATACCACTTCGCCACTGCTGTCATAGCGGATAATTTCGTAAATCCTGACGCTCCCGATGGTACAGTCAATTCCCATCATGGTATCTAAGGAATTGACCCTGCGGCTGTTGGGGCGGGGTAAAACTGCATACACCCAAAATCTAACAAAGGGCAGACGACGACTGATTTTCTGGGGATCAATGTAAACTTTTACACCCCGACTTTCGCCGATAAACAACATCTGGCGAGTAGTAGTATTAGTAGTGTTGGGGAAAGGATTAGGCAGGCGGATTTGTGCCATGCTGG
>Ga0308414_1001375_pt1 | contig 15905 bp, 12 predicted proteins | sample HotsprSampleOS50_FD_205667 | JGI IMG/M metagenome (GOLD analysis project Ga0308414, IMG submission 205667) | Hot spring phototrophic mat microbial communities from Octopus Spring, Yellowstone National Park, Wyoming, United States - 20090730_OS50 ... | reverse complement strand
AAAAAATTTGCAAGAATTATTGATAATCTAATTTCTAATGCTATTAAATTTTCACCACCTAATTCAGAAGTAAATGTAAAGTGCGAATCCGTAGATCTAAGCAAAAATAATCCTATTGTAAGAGTAATTATCCAAGATAGTGGACCAGGTTTTACTAAAAGTGATCTCGACAAATTATATACTAAATTTGCTAAATTATCTGCTAAACCTACAGGGAATGAGTCTTCTACAGGTTTAGGATTATCTATTGTAAAAAAAATTGTTGAACTATTAGATGGTATTATAGAGCTAAGAACAAAAGAAAACGAAGGTAGTACTTTTATCATTAGTTTCGTTAAAGATAATTCTTAGAAATTGGCAGTGGTAATAGTAAAGAAAAATTTTGGACTACTTAACTGCGAAAGACGTGCAGTAATATCAACTCTAAAAAATAATAAAAGCTTATTCAATCCTAATCCTACTTCGTAATAATATTTATCTTCTGTCGCTTCAGTAGAATTGTAATTAAATGATGAATTTTCTACAAAATCGGCAACATCAGTAAAATTACTCCAGCCAATATTAGCATAGGTGATAAACTCTATCCCAAATTCAGCTATATTAGGTATCCTTAAAATTCCTGGTATTATTTCTCCAAAATTATGTTCGAATGATAAAGACCAATATTCATTACCGTAAAACTCTTTTAAATTCATTCCCCTGAATGCACGTTGAGCTGATATTCCCGATATTGATGCTTCTAATGAAAAAAATCTTTGTGGTGGTAATTTACCTAATGATTTTCCAGCTTTTACTCCAATATCTAATCTACTTAAAGCAAATGTATTTGTTCTAAGAATTAATCCTGTATAAATTCTTGTATAATCGAAATCACTATTTATAAACTTAGGATTAGAAATTTCTGCTCCAACTTGAAAACCGAAATCTTCGAATCTTCTTAGCGGATGATAATAGTAATTAAGTTCTAAACCTATGGCATTTAAATTTCCTTCACGAATCAGGGGGTTATCTCTGAAAGGCTTGTTATTATTAAATATCGAGAAATCTGTATTTTTAAGGGCATTTAAATGTTTTTCGCTTTTAAAATATATATTTAATCTATTAGGACGAATAAACACATCACGTCTTAGAAATCGAAGCTGCCCATAGGATAAATTTAAATCAAATTGAAAACCACGACTATAATAATAATCATAAAAATCATTTTTTGTAAGCAAAGCTAAAAGAGACTGTGATTGGAATCTTAGACTATTGATATAATCAGTAGTTCGAATTTCATCATAAATTTGGAAAGACAAGCCATATTGCTTGTTTTCATCTATAAATTGTGATAAATTTAGATAATAATTATATCGCTTATCAGCAAAGCTATAACCCGAACGCCAATAAAAAGAATTATAATCCCCTATATCGCTTCCAATTCCAATACCTAAATATGCTCCCTGTACTCGATTAAATCTAAAAATGTCTTCGAAACCGGTAAATGGCTTTTTATTTAATGCTGCTAAAAATTTGTTTATAGGTCCAAAAATTTCGTCCAATAAAGTAGTGCCATAAGCCGAATCAGGATTCTGTTGTGCTTTGTATATTGATAAATAGGCATTATTTTCTTTTTCATTTAAAGGAACAAATAAATTATTATTCCAGAATAAAGTATCGAAATTATCTACATTTTTTGCAACTTCTACTCTCCGTTTGTTAAAAACACTTCTATCAAATTTTGTATTAAATTTGTAATCCTTTACAAAATTTTCTATTTTCAAATCTATACGTGGTGAAATTATCCAAAAAATATCTGCATCAATGTTTGCTACTATATTTAAATGTTTAGGTACTACGTATTTTTCTTCTTCTACAGTAAATGTTTGCTCGTACTTCAATACTGCTCCAAATGGCAATTGAACCGAAGAATTTGGATACAATTCTACATAAATAGGAACTAAATTAAGTGTGTCGAGAAAAATAATCCCTGTAAATAGTTTTTCCCTAGAATTTGGTGTTGCTAATATTCTTGCTATTGAATTATTATCGAAATTTTTATAATTTTTATCAAGAATAAAATCATATAAATCTACTGCTTTTGGATGAAAAGGTGTATAAATTTCATTACTTAAGATTGTAACATAGTCATCATAAGCATTTACATTAGTGCCAAATGTAACTAAATTGGCTTGTGGCGGTATATTTGCACTTTGACGTCGTTGAATAATTTCGTTAAAATACTTATCGGGCTTTTCAAAATATCCTCGCGAAAAAGATTCGAAAATAGAAACTATAGTAGTATCGGTATCATCATCACGTCTTCCTGCAGTAAGTGTGTCAGTAGATGCAACAAATTTAGTATAAAGTAGATATGTATAATTTTCTATATACTTATTATCATTTATTTTTTTTTCGATTGCCTGTCGCATTAGTCTCATTCCTGGATCTTCGGCTATTACGATAATACCTTCCTTTAGAGCTGGATTTTCTTTTAAAAATACTTCGAAGTCTAGCACATCTTTTTGTAAATCAATATCAATAATTTTAGTTTCTCGTCCTACCATCGAAAACATCAATATATGCTTGCCATTTGATAATTTTATTTGAAATTCGCCATTTTTTTTAGTAAATGTACCTTTATCTGTATCGGCTACTCTTACTGTTACTCCTGCTAAAGGCAGTTGCTCTTCGTAATCTAAAACTCTACCTTTTAGTATATAATTTGTATCTATTCTAATTAAATTACTTTCTTTTGAAATTAAAGTATAACAAAAAAATATATTTAAAAAAATAAAAAAAATTTTGAACATTTTCTTAAAAATTTGATTATATTATATAAAGACGAATTAAATAAATTAAAAATTTGTTAGGAAATGAATGAAATTATTTATTCTCATATTTTCCTTTCTATTAGCTAATAATTCAATTATAGTGCATTCTAATATGAAATTAGAAGAAGCAATTTTTGGTACGAAAGCCCCTAAAGAAATTATAGATTCATTAATAATTGTAGATGTAGAATATTATAATTTTGATAAAAAGCTTTGTAAAGGCCAATTAGTAATCAATTATACTTTGAAAGAAGATATATTAGAAGCTTTCGAATTAATAAAAAAATTAAAATTTCCAATTGCAAAAGTTATACCTATTGTAAAATATAATTGGGATGATAATAAATCAATGGCAGACAATAACACATCTGCATTTAATTATAGATTTATAGCCAATACAAACAGATTATCAAATCACTCTTGGGGTAGAGCCATAGATATTAATCCGTTTCAGAATCCTGCAATTTATAATGATGGCAAGATTTCTCCAAGCGGTGCTAAGTACGATACAGATGCAGAAGGAACATTAACTGCTAATTCTGATATTGTAAAATTTTTCAAATCACGTGGATGGCGATGGGGCGGCGATTGGACTTCATTAAAAGATTATCAACATTTCGATAAACAATGAAAGTATATATTTTTATATTATTGTTTTTATTAAGCTCAATTTTAAGAGCAGAGAAGCAAATTTTAGTACCTGTATTTGATAATTATCCTAATATATTCACAAATAAAGATGGCAAAGCAGACGGTATTTTTATAGAATTAATTAAAGAAATCGCTAAAAGAGAAAATTGGCAACTAAACTTCGTACCAATGTCTTTTAACGAAGCATTAAATAAAGCACGTGAAAATAAATCTGTGCTATTATGTGGTTTACAGCATACTTTTGAAAGATCTCAATTTTTAGAATACAATAGAGTGCCTATTTTAATTAGTTGGTCTTCCTTAAGCATTAAAGCCAATAGTAAGATTAACGATATAATTGATTTACAAGATAAACCAATTGGAATAGTAAAAAGTGATGTCTCTATAACTAAATTGCTCGATACATTAAATACACTAGGAATTAAACCAAAAATTATTTACTTAGATAATTTTAACGAAGTATTAGATTTATTGAAAAAAAATAAAATAATAGGAACAATATTAATTCATAAAAATATAGAAATAAATGAAATAGAAGGTATTAGTCTAAAATCTTTGATTAGTTTTAAACCAGGTTTTTCGTTTTTTGCATTTAGTAAAGCTGATGGAAAAGAATATTTACCTATAATAGATAAATATTTATCCGAATGGAAAAGTGATGAAGAATCAATATATAACAAGACACTAAATAAATGGCTTATCGATGATAACAATCATTATTTATTTATAATTATTATTGGAATTATAGTATTGTTAGCTACTATCTTTATTTTACTAAGAATTAGAAAAAGAAATTTTTACAAATAATTATATTTTATTATTCTAAAATTTCAAATTCTATTTCTGCAATACCTTCGCTTATAAAATCTAATTCTATTGCAGCTTTTCGAGAAACGTCTAAAATTCTACCACTTACAAATGGTCCTCTATCGTTGATTCTAAGTATTACTTCTTTGTTATTTTTTATGTTTTTTACTTTTATAATTGTATTAAATGGTAATTCCTTATGAGCAGCAGTAAGTAGATTATTATCAAAAATTTCACCGTTTGCAGTTTTCTTCCCATTAAAAGAATCGTGATAATAAGAAGCGTAACCACTAAAAATTTTGCTTTGGTTTGTATTTTCTATTTTATTGCTACTAAATCTAATAATTGAAGTACAAGAAACAAATAACATAGCCAAAGAAATAAAAAATAAAAATCTCATTTAATAAAAATCAATTATTTACATAATAAATTTAATACTTTTTTATTAAATATTAATTTTTTAGTTTTGAAAAATAAAATTTTCTGAATAATAATTAGGTTAAGAAAATGAAAATAAGAAAAGAAGACGCCTTAGAATACCATAGTATGGGACGAAAAGGTAAAATTGAAGTAATAACAACTAAACCAACAGCCACCCAAAGAGATTTGTCATTAGCATATTCCCCAGGAGTAGCAGAGCCGTGTAGAGAGATTCACAAAGATCCAAACAAAGTATTCGATTATACTGCCAAAGGAAACTTAGTAGCAGTAATTTCTAATGGAACAGCTGTATTAGGACTAGGTGATTTAGGACCGCTTGGCAGCAAACCCGTAATGGAAGGAAAAGGAGTCTTATTCAAAGTATTTGCTGATATAGATGTATTCGATATAGAAATAGACTCAAAAAATGTAGATGAAGTAATTAGAACAGTAGAACTAATATCCCCAACTTTTGGAGGAATTAATTTAGAAGATATAAAAGGTCCCGAATGTTTTGTAATCGAAGAAGAACTAAAGAAACGTCTTGATATACCTGTATTTCACGATGACCAACACGGTACAGCAATTATTAGTGGAGCTGCGTTGCTAAATGCTGTAGAATTAGCAGGTAAAAAACTCGAAGATATCAAAGTAGTATATAATGGTGCAGGAGCAAGTGGAATTGCTTGTGCAAAATTTCATATCAGTCTAGGTATAAAAAAAGAAAATGTAATAATGTGCGATACTAAAGGTGTAATCTACAAAGGTCGCACAGACGGTATGAATGAATACAAAAAAGAATTCGAAGTTGAAACAGATGCGCGAACTTTAGAAGATGCTTTGAAAGGAGCCGATGTATTTATTGGCTTATCTCAAGCTGATTGTGTAACTCCGGAAATGTTGCTCTCGATGAATGATAATCCTATTGTTTTTGCTATGGCTAATCCTGATCCCGAAATAACTTATGAATTAGCTATAGAAACTCGTAAAGATGTAATAATGGCTACAGGACGTAGCGATTATCCAAATCAAGTAAATAATGTGCTTGGTTTTCCGTTCATTTTCAGAGGTGCATTAGATGTATATGCTACTGCTATTAACGAGGAAATGAAAAAAGCTGCAGCCTATGCTTTAGCAGAATTAGCCAAAGATGATGTTCCAGAAAGTGTAAAAAGAGCTTACGATGTAGAAAATTTAAGTTTCGGTAGAGAATATATTATTCCAAAGCCATTCGACCCAAGAGTTCTTACACGAGTAGCACCCGCTGTAGCTAAAGCAGCTATAGAAACAGGAGTTGCAAGAAAAATTATTACTGATTTTGATGAATATCGCAGACTATTAGAAATACGTATGGGACGCAGTTGGGAAGTCATGCACCACATACATAACAAAGCTAAAGCAAATCCAACAAAAATTGTTTTACCCGAAGGTGAAGAACCAAAAATTATCAAATCTGCTATCATTTCTTACGAAAATGGCTTGGCAACGCCTGTTTTATTAGGTGATGAAGAAAAAATAAGACAAATAGCAGAAAAACACAATTATAACTTAAATGGAATTGAAATAATAGAACCAAAAAAATATCATAAATTAGACCAATATATCGAAACTTTCTATCAATTAAGGCATCGTAAAGGAATTACAAAGCCCGAAGCAAAAGAGTATGTTTTAAATTGGAAAAATTATTTCGGCTCATTAATGGTGCGTCTCGGAGATGCAGATGGAATGGTATCCGGACTTACAAGTCAATATCCTGAAACAATACGTCCCGCCCTACAAATTGTAGGCAATCACCCAAAATATAAAGTAGTATCGGGATTGTATATGGTATCGAATAAGAAAAAGACTTATTTCCTTGCAGATGCTACAGTCAATATTAATCCAACTGAAGAACAAATCGCAGATATTGCTATTCAATCAGCAGAATTTGTAAAACACTTTAATATCGAACCAAAAGTAGCTTTGCTGTCATATTCTAATTTCGGCTCTGCAAAAGGAGAAAATCCCGAAAAAATGCGAAAAGCTCTAAGAATTATAAAAGAAAAAGCCCCCGAACTAATAGTAGATGGCGAAATGCAAGCCGATACAGCAGTAGTACCAAAAGTATTAGAAGAATGGTTCCCATTTACCGAAATCCAAGGCGGAGCCAATGTATTAATATTTCCAAACTTAGACGCTGGCAATATAGCATATAAATTATTGCATAGGATAGGCGGTTGCCACGTATTAGGTCCAGTAGTATTAGGAATGAATAAACCAATAAACGTCCTCCAAAAAGGCGACGACATAGACCAAATAATAGATATAATAGCAATTACTGCGGTAGATGCCCTATCGAGGAGGTAGTGGAGAAGGAATTTAAAATTAAATTAATTATAATTGATATGAATTGGAATTATTTAATATCATCTTTTATAGAATTTAATTGATAAACATAACTAGCTAATGAAGATAGTATAGATTTAATTCTATCATATTTTACATTAGAACAATAGTTATAATCGCCTATTATATAGAGTTTACTTTTAGCTCTTGTTATAGCTACATTTAATAGGTACTCATTTCTATTTATAAATTTAGACTTATTAGGTAATGAATTTGAAGTTACAACTGTACTAAATATAATTATATCCATTTCATCACCTTGAAATTTATGAACTGTATCAACTGTTACTTTACCATTTAGTTCTGCAGGAAGTTTTTGACGAATATTATCAATTTGATGTCTAAAAGGCGAAATAATTCCTATTGATTTATTTTTATAATCTTTAACTAATTTAATAGCTAATTCAATACACTTATCAACTTCTTGAATATTTATGTTTGCATTATTAGACATTTGACCTTTTACATCAATCCATTCTATTCCTTTTGGATTATCAAACATTTCATCTTTTGTTGTTATATTTAAAGACTGACCAAGTTTTGGAGCATAAATATAATTACTTGAAAATTCTATTATATCAGGATGACATCTATAATGATCTTTTAAAAAAATACTTTCAAAATTAGATTTATTACTCAAAGAAAAGCAATAGTCAAATAAAGATTCTGATACATAATCTAATTGAAATTTTGTTATATCAAGAGATTCTTTAATATAATTTTCTTCAATTTTTTGAACACTAGTTATATGCTTTAATTGTAAAGGATCTCCTATTATGACAGCATTTTTGGCTCTATAAATAAGAGGAATTGCAGAAGCAATATCACATTGTGATGCTTCATCAATTATTAATATATCAAATAAACCTGGGGATAGTGGACAGGAATTTTTTATAGATAAATTTGTAACACAAATCACTTTAAAACTTGATAAAAATTTTTGAGCTTTAATTTCAAAATCAACTTTTTGTTCTTCTCGCCATAAATCATTAACAGGTAAATAATCAATAAAACTTTGAATTTCAGCAATTTTTAAATTATGTATATTTTTTTCAATTAAATTATTAACAAATTTTAAGCTGCATTCTATATGTTGTTTTTCAATTTCATTTAGTCTAATTTTATATTTTTCTTCATTACTTTGATAATTAATTAATTGAAATTCTAATGATGATATTAAATCATTATTATTAAAATTTTGATTTTGAGAGTTATTTATATTATTAAAAGTTCTATTTGCATTTTTTTCTAAAATTTCAAAGTCATATTTCAATTTATTAATATTTTCTATTGTTTTTTCTATTTCAATTAAAAAACTTTTATTTTTATTTTTAATTGATATTTCTTCTTTTTTAAGATTTAAAATAAATTTTACATTAGACTCTATTGAATCTATAATTTTTTTTGAACTATCACACCAAGGCTTATTATTTGATACATAATCATAAATTTTTTGGTTTAAATTTTTATTAATACTTTCAACTTTTTTTGTAATTTTAGATTTGTAAAATAGTACAAATATTAACTTATATAAAAAGTTATTTTTAATTTTATTTATATTATTTATTAGTAAATTAATTTCATTTATATCAATATTTATAGTAAGATTATCATCTATAAACATAGATTTTAAATCTTTATTTAATTCATTTAGCCATAAAGATTTATTTTTTTCAATGTTTTTTAGCTCTTCCTTTAATTTATTGAATTCTTCAGCTATTGCTGGAAATTTTTCAATTAGTTTTAAAATATTATCCTTTTCTACTTGTAAATCATTCATTAAATTTTTTAAAGATGATAATTCTAATTCTAAATTTTTATTATTAAATTCCTTTTTTGTCCCAATAATTTGTGAAATTAAATTTTTTGTTTTAATTGTTTCTTCTTTAGAACCAAATCTTAAAATATAACGGTAAGAAAGTAATTTTTCCAATCTTACTATAACATTATCGACTGCTTTATTATTTTTACTCGCAAATAATACAGAAAGTCCATTATTTATAGCATTTACAATTAGATTTAATACTACTTGAGTTTTACCATTTCCCGGAGGTCCCGTTATAACCGTTAATGGTTGTTCAAAAGATTTTTTTATAGCTTTTATTTGTAATTCATTTAATGGTGTTATGTTTAAAAATTGTTGTAATTTGAAATTCTTATTTATTTGATTTAAAGGTTTATGCTTTATAAAAGAAATATATAAATCATTTGATAATGAGTTTTCATCGATTTTACTTAGTTTTTTTAATTCTGTGAGTAATTGAACAGAGTAAAGAGATTCTTCTGTAAGTCCTAATACAAATGTGTTGGAAACTTCTATTGTTACAGATAAATTTTCTTTTAATACAAGCAATTTTTCTTCTAAAGTTTCACATTCACTAAAATTCATTTTCAATTCTTCAGTAATATCTTCTGAAAGTCCAAAATCATCCAATATTTTCTGATATATTTCTAAATCATTTAAATCTATTTCTATATTATTTGTTAAATTATTTTCTAATGATAATAAGTCTGAAGTATAAATAAATTTATAAAATATTGGATATTCTTTATCATCTATTTTAATATTTAAACCAATAAATAAATTTTTAGGATATCTTTCATTGAGATTTTTCAAATATATTTCATAAAAATCATTTGATTTGGATATATCTAATGTAAATTTTGATAAACTTTTTATATTTAAATCACTTTTTATTTCATCGATAAAAGATAAATTATTATCATCATATAGACCTAACTGAAAAATATTTGTAATCTCCAAAGGCTTTGATAAACACTTTCTTAAAAAACTAGCTTTTCCTTCTAATGTTTTATAAATTTTAATATTATTAATTAATTTATTTTTGGTTTCATCTTTTAATTCTAATTGATCTAATATTTCTTGATTTAATTCAAAATCTTCAAAATATAAATCAATTTTACTATTTAATTTGAAATCATTTATTAAAATTTTTGTATGTAATAAAGGATATTGATTATTTTCAATTTTTAGAATTAGTGCTACATATAATTCTTTTGGTTTTGATTTTTCTAAATTTTTAATATAAATTTTATTAAAATTATCTAAATTAGAAATATTTAATGTATATTTATTTAAATTTCTTAAATTTAAATCAGTTTTTATTTTCTTTTCTGAAATATGCTTATTTTCTTCATACCTTTCAAGGTTTATTAAAATATTATAATAGCTTAAAATTTTATAATAATCATTACCATTTTTAATATCTTTCAGTAATTTTTTTATAATATAAAATTTATTTCCATGTGGAACAGGTATAGGGGATTCAATAATAGAAGTATCAATTTTACCAGGATCTACTAAATTCTCAGGTCTTACATTAAGAACTTTTAAAATATTATTAATTTCGTTATCATTTAAATTTAACTTTAATGAATTAATTGAATCTAAAATGTCAATAAAAGTTTTATAATCAGCAATATGAAAGGATTTTTTTATAAATTCTGGTATTTCTCTTGCATCGAATATAATTTGTTTATGAAAAAGAACAATGCAGGATATATGTTTCCAATTAATATTGCTTCTATTTTTTGATAAAATTTGATTTTCATATTGTTTTAAATAATCAATTAAAGAAAATTTATAAGCTATTACTTGATTATAAGGATTTCTTATATCATTGCCACCTTTTACAAATACAATTTCTCCATTTTTGTTTTTGATTTTCCAAGGATTGTTTTCAGAAAAAGTTAGAGTTCCTTCGTAATCTTTAAAATCTATAACTGAAATTTGACCTTTTGCCAGAAATAGAGCATCAATTTTATGACCATTACAACTAATATTTCCAATTAATATATGTTCTCCACTTTCTCTTTGATATCTGTTATTTAATTCTATAGAAATTTGTCTGAAAAACTGATTTTCGTGAGTAAAATCATATTTTTCTATTAAATAAACTTTAAATGACATAACATTTTATTAGATTTTTATTAATAATAATAAACATATAATAATATTACATTTACTAATTTTTTATCAGTATTAACAAATATACAAAATTTCAAAAGATATAAAAGAAGATATTTAAAATCTCTTTTTAAAATCTATACCTCTCTAGTACCTCGTAACGATAGTTGAAGATTTGCTCTAATCGAGGACGTATAATTATTGGGTGGACTAAATTTCCGATTATACCAAATGGTAAGCCGTAATATACTATATCTGTCATCATTACACCGCCATCTTGCTCTTCGAAAATATGGGTATGATGCCAAAATTTATAAGGACCAAATCGTTGCTCGTCTACGAAAAGGTGTGGCTCTACTACGTGAGTAATTTCTGTTACCCAATTTAGTGGTATGCCAAATAATGCTGCTATCTTATAGGTTATTATCATACCTGGACGCATTTTGTTAGGAGGGTCGTTTGTGATATAAAATCCCATTTCCTCGGGAGTTATTTTTGATAAATTATTAGGATTTGAGAAAAATTCCCAAGCAGTTTGGATATCAATTGGTAAAAATTGCTTTCGTTCTAATTTATAAATTTTAATACTTACCTCACTTAAATAAAATATTAGACGTATTTTATAGTATTAAGATTATACTTATTTTTACTTTTTGGTTTGAAAAATTTTATAAAAGGAATAGATATGTTTAAACCATCATTAACTCGATTAAGCATAGTAAATGCTGAATATTACGCTTATCACGGTGTAAAGCCCGAAGAAAAAAAACTTGGTGGCAAGTACGAAGTAGATTTAGATTTGTATTATGATGCTAAAGCTGCCCAACTAAACGATGATGTGCAGGATGCTCTTAATTACGAAGAAGCAATGTTTTGTATTTCGGAAGTAATTACAGGTAGCGATAATTATAATTTAGTAGAAACAATTTGTAGTGATATACTTACTATGCTGATGGAAAAATTCAAAAATTTACAAAAGGCAACCGTTAGAGTAAGGAAATTAAATGTTCCTATGCGTAGGGTAATTGGATACATAGAAGCAGAACAAACAATTGAAAGAACTTAGCAATGAATTTAGACAACCCAAATGAAGAATTAGTTGCATTGTCTATTGGTTCTAATTTGGGAGATAGAATTGATAATATCAATAGGTGTATTGATTTACTAATTAATTTAGAATTAATTAAAGATACTATTAGGTCATCTTTTTATGAAAGTGAACCTATCAGCTATGTTTTGCAACCTAAATTTATAAATATTGCTATTATCGGTAAAACATACTATTCACCAAATGATTTATTATTTTTTATTAAATCTATAGAATATTTCTTAGGAAGAGTAAAAAGAGAAAAATGGCACGAGCGAGAAATAGATATTGATATTATTTTTTACGGTAATCATATTATAGAAAATCAATATTTAACTATTCCACACAAAGAAATGATAAATCGTAAATTTGTGCTATTACCATTAGCCGAGATTGATAAAAGCTTAATTCATCCTATCTACAATATTGATATTGAAACTTTATTAGCAAACTGTAAAGATAATTCAAAGATTAAAAAAATAAATGTAAATGATACCAAAAGAAATTATAAGTAGAATTTTAGATACAGCAAATATAGTTGACGTTGTAGGCGAATATATCAGATTGCAACGAAAAGGAGCTAATTATGTAGGACTATGCCCGTTTCACAACGAGAAAACGCCATCATTTACAGTATCACCCACTAAAAATATATTCAAATGTTTTGGTTGTGGCAAATCTGGTAATCCTATTAACTTTTTGATGGAATATAATAGTCTTACTTATTTAGAAGCAATCAAAGAATTAGCCAATAAATATAATATTCCAATACCAAAAGATAACAGCGTATATTCTAAAGAAAGTAGCGATAAAATAGATTTGATGTATGCAGCATTAGACGATGCAGCAAAATTTTTTAACAACAAATTGTTCGAAAACCAAGGAATAGAGACACTCCAGTATTTTAAAAATAGAAATTTCGATATTAATACAATTTCTACATTTCTATTAGGATATGCTCCCGATAGTTACAATGATTTAATAAACTACCTTAAACAAAAGAATTACAATAATGATATATTAATTAGTAATGGAATAGCTTATTTATCAGAGAAAAACGAAACTCTAATACCGAGATTTCGGAACAGAGCTATATTTCCTATTCGTGATTTTATAGGTAGAGTAATAGGTTTCGGGGCAAGGTATTTAGGCGAAGACAAAAATCAAGCTAAATATATAAATAGCCCACAAAACGAAATATATGACAAAAGTAGAGTACTATACGGAATATTTGAATCAAAAAATGATATAAGGAATAAGGGATTTGCTATACTGGTAGAAGGTTATGCAGATGTAATTTCTCTTTTTCAGAGAGGAATTCGCAATGTAGTTGCAACATCGGGAACAGCACTTACAACTCAACAATTAAAATTGCTAAGCAGGTTTACTAATAAAATATATATATGCTATGATGGCGACGAAGCTGGTCAGAAAGCGTCAGAAAGTGCTGCAGAATTATCTCTAATAAATGGTTTAGATGTTAAGATTATTACCTTGCCCGATACTGATGACCCCGATACTTTTATAAATAATAATAGTATAGAAAAATTTGAAAAATATATTGATAATTCTAAAACATATATTAAATTTAAAATTTCTCGTTTTAAAAAACAAAACTTACTTAACACACCTTTAGAACTTAGCAATGCAATAAAATCTATTATCAATGTAATTTATAGAATACCAGATGAATTGCAGCACGACTTTTATATAAATGAATTAGCTTCGGAACTAAATCTAAGCCCCGAGCAATTAAAAAAAATTAAAGAATCTAAATCATCAATATTAAAGAATATCGATAAAGAAGCTAATATTGCTAAAAATATTAACTTAGAAGAAATTAACAAAGAAAAATCCTCTTTTCAATATAAATTAGAGGATTTGTTGCCCGAAGAAAAATTTTTAGCAAAACTAGTGCTTAATAATAGCGAAAATTTACTTCATTTGTTCGAATATACAAATTTTTCTTATGATATGCTAATATCAAAGACAGCACAAAAAATATTCGAATTATTAGCAAATTATTCTGAAAGTAATTCTATATTAAATGAAATTCTAAGTAACGAAAGTGATGATAATATAAAGAAATTATTTATCGATTTATCAATCGAACAGGAAACACCATCAGAAAATTGGGCTAAAATGCTTAATCTCGAAATTAAAGCACCTAATACTATCAAGATTATTACAGACTGTGTAAATAAAATACAAATACGGAAGTTAGAAAATCATTTCAAAGAATTAAAAATTTTAGTTGCTAAAGAACCCGAAAATCCCATTCATATACAACGTTTAAATGACATAATCAAAAGAATTAACGAATTAAAAAATACAACTTAGTGAAATAAAAAAATTTATTTTTTTTAAACATAATCGTCAAAGATAAATAATTAAATGGTATATTATAATTTTGTATGTTTAAAAAATTTAAAGGATATTTTATGAAAAAAATACTGAATATATTTCTTTTAACAACTCTTTTTTTAACATTTGGAATATTTAAAATGGATGCAGTAGACAACAAAAAACTATCAAATCCTTCGAACGAGTATAAGTATGAAATAACTGTAACTCAGAAAGGCGAAGAATTAGGGAAAATTAAAATAGAACTATTTCCTGACAAAGCACCTAAACACGTAAGAAATTTCGATAGCTTAGTATCAATCAAATTTTATGATGGAACTGCTTTTCATAGAGTAATTCCTAATTTTATGATACAGGGCGGCGACCCAAACTCCAAAGATAAACCAAGAGAAACTTGGGGATTTGGCGATCCATCACAAGCAAAAGTTCCCGCAGAATTTAATGACACCAAGCACGTAAGAGGAATTGTATCTATGGCACGCTCTAACGACCCAAATAGTGCCTCTTCTCAATTTTTTATTATGCATGGCAATGCACCACATTTAGATGGGCAATATAGTGCCTTTGGTAAAGTAATAAGTGGTATGGAAGTAGTAGATAAAATTGCAAATCTTCCACGCGATAAAAGAGACAATCCATTAGACAAAGTAGAAATGAAAATTGTCAAAATAAAATAAGGCAATACAATGCAATTTATAATCGAAAATGAACCTGTTTTCACTACTTTAAAGATATTATTGAAAAGAGGGGAATCTTTTAGAGCAGAAGCTGGAGCGATGCTCGCAATGTCGCCAACAATTACTTTAGAAGCTAAAACAACAGGAAAGGGACTTTTAGGAACTTTAAAAGCAGCTGTTGGGGGCGAATCTATCTTTGGTTCACTTTTTACAGCCGAGAATGGAGATGGCGAATTAGTATTAGCACCGTCTACGATGGGAGATATTTTGCATCTTAAATTGAACAATCAAACTATTTTAGCTCAAGGTGGAGCTTATTTAGCAGGTGATATAGATTTAAATTTATCTACAAAAGGTAGCCTAAGATCGATGATATCAGGAGAAGGACTTTTCTTGCAGGAAATATCGGGAACAGGCAATTTATTCCTTAGCTCTTATGGTAAAATACACGAAAAAGTATTATCTAACGGAGAGACTTATATTGTAGATACAGGTCATATAGTTGCATTCGAATCTTCAGTAAATTATAGTATTCGTAAAGCAGCAAAAGGTATATTTTCATCTATTGCATCGGGCGAAGGTTTGGTATGCGAATATTATGGACCTGGAAGATTATGGTACCAAACAAGAAATTTACCAGCTTTTGCTAACTTGCTTTATAAATTTATGCCTATTAAAGGTAATTAAAGTTTAAATAATTTTACTTTAATCGGGGCTGTCTCATAACTTGAAAATTTTAATAATGTGTCTTTCCCGTGTAAAAGGCAATCCAG
>Ga0308414_1001373_pt1 | contig 15914 bp, 14 predicted proteins | sample HotsprSampleOS50_FD_205667 | JGI IMG/M metagenome (GOLD analysis project Ga0308414, IMG submission 205667) | Hot spring phototrophic mat microbial communities from Octopus Spring, Yellowstone National Park, Wyoming, United States - 20090730_OS50 ... | reverse complement strand
AACTCTACAACCTGGAAGCCGTCATTCAGCGGGTGCCGCTTGCCGGCAGCTACGGCATCGGACATACCCGCTGGGCCACCCACGGACGCCCAACCGAGGAAAATGCCCACCCGCACCGCGACGCCAGTGGGCGGGTGGTGGTCGTCCACAACGGCATCATCGAAAACTACCTTTCCCTGAAGCGGGCACTGGAACGGGAAGGCCATACTTTCGTGACGCAGACGGACACGGAGGTGATTGCCCACCTCATCGGTAAGTATTGGCAGGCGGGTCTGGGGCTGGCGGATGCCGTCCGGCAGGCCATTGCCGAACTCACCGGGATGTTCGCCCTGGCGGTGATTTCAGCCGATGAGCCGGACGTGATTGTGACGGCGCGCTTCGGCCCGCCGGTCATTGTCGGGCTGGGGCAGGAGGAAAACTTCGTGGCTTCCGATGTCACGGCCATTCTCCAGCACACCCGGGAGGTGGTGTTTCTCGAAGACGGGCAGGTAGCCGTTGTGCGCGCCAGCGAAGTCACCTTCACGGACTTTGCCGGGCGGCCGGTGACGCCGACGGTGCAGCGTGTGACATGGGACCCCGTCCTGGCCGAGAAGGGCGGCTTCAAGCACTTCATGCTCAAGGAAATTCACGAGCAGCCGCACGCCATCCGGGAAACCCTGGCCGGGCGGGTCAGTCTGGATGAAGGGCGGGTGTATCTCGATCCGACGGACATTCCCGATGCGGCCTGGCAGGCGTTCACCCGGCTCGTGATCCCGGCCTGTGGGACGAGCTGGCATGCGGCGCTGGTTGGGAAAGTCCTCATCGAAGAACTGGTCCGCCTGCCGGTCGAAGTGGACTACGCCAGTGAGTTCCGCTACCGCAATCCGCTTCTTGATGAGCAGACGCTGGTTGTTGTCATCACGCAGTCCGGGGAAACGGCCGACACACTCGCAGCTCTGCGCGAAGCCAGACAGCGTGGCTGCCACACCTTTGCCATCTGCAACGTGCCTGGCTCGATGGCCGCGCGTGAAGCCCACGGCGTCCTGCTGACACACGCCGGGCCGGAAATTTCGGTGGCTTCAACCAAGGCTTTTACTTCCCAGATCGTGGCGCTTTACCTGCTGGCGCTGCATCTGGGGCAGTGCCGGGGGACGTTATCACCCACGGCCGTGATGAAACATGTCGAACAACTGCTCGCCCTACCTGTCAAGCTGGAAGCGGCCCTGGGACAGGATGCCGCCATTGCCGAACTGTCCCGGGAGTTTTTCCGCGCATCGGATTTTCTCTATCTGGGCCGTGGCGTGAACTTTCCCATCGCGCTGGAAGGCGCACTCAAGCTCAAGGAAATCAGCTACATCCACGCCGAGGGTTTTCCCGCCGGAGAGATGAAGCACGGGCCGAACGCCCTCATTGACGAGCGCCTGCCGGTCGTCATGGTGATGCCGCGCGAAGTCGGCAATCCGGCTTCCGAAGTGCGGTATGAGAAGACGCTGTCGAATCTGCAGGAAGTCAGGGCCCGCGATGGGCGTGTCATCGCCATTGTCACGGAAGGGGATACCGAGGCTGCCGGGCTGGCCGAGTATGTCATTCCCATTCCGGCCACAAGTGAACTGCTCTCCGCCGTGCTGGCCGTGGTGCCGTTGCAGTTGCTGGCCTACCACATTGCCGTACGGCGCGGCTGCGACGTGGATCAGCCGCGCAATCTCGCCAAGAGCGTGACAGTGGAATAGCGTGTGTTCGCTCTCGAAAAGTTTCTGGCGCCGCTGTTGTTTCCGCTGTCCCTCGTGCTTACGGGGTTGGGGGTGGGACTGGGGTTGCTGTGGTTTTCGCGCTGGCAACGGGCGGGCAAAGCCGTGGTGACAGTGGCCAGCGTAGGATTGGCGGTTGCCGGTCACGGCTGGACGGCCAATGCCCTGCTGGCGCCCCTGGAGCAGGGGCAGGTCACGTTTGCCCCACTGGGGGAAGTCCCACCAGATGCCCAAAACATCCGCTGGATTGTCGTTCTGGGGGGCGGCATAGGGGGTGATGAACACCTGCCGCCAACCGAATGCCTTTCCGACGCTTCCCTGCGGCGGCTCGTCGAAGGCATCCGTCTGCACCGCCTGTTGCCGGCAGCCCGGCTGGTAACGTCCGGCGGAGCCGTGTTCACGCCACGCCCGGCCGGCGAAGTGATGCGGGACGCCGCCTGCGCCCTTGGTGTTTCCCCCGAACGGATTGCCGTCCAGCCCGTGGGGCGCAATACCGTCGAGGAAGTGGCCGCCGTGGCCGGACTCGTCGGACAGGACCCGTTTCTGCTCGTCACTTCGGCCGCGCACATGCCGCGCGCGCTGGAAGCCTGCCGGAAGCAGGGATTGCACGCGCTGCCGGCGCCGACGGACTTTCAGGCTGCGGGAGCAGACGGGGTGTGGACGCCGGGCGACATCTATCCGAGCGGCGCCGGACTGCATCAGTCCGAGCGGGCTATGTACGAATATCTCGGACGCCTGCGCCAGCGTCTGCGCTGATTCGTATCACATGGAACAAGCCAATGCTGCCGATGGCCAGCCCGACACCAAGGCTGTCCAGCAGCACATCGGCAAGGCTTCCACTGCGTTCCGCCGTGAACGTCTGCCGCCATTCGTCCAGCGCGGCATAGGGGATGGAAATCACCGCCGCACCCAGTCCGGCCTGCCACGCCTGCCACTGGCAGGCCCGGCGCAAGGCCACATACCAGAGCACGGCCAGCAGCGCATACTCGGTGACGTGACCCAGCTTGCGCACAAGAAGGTGCAGGTTTTCAAGTTGCTGCTCATCCAGGTGGGGCAGCCACCACCGCAGCCAGCCGTAGGCCACCGGCGCGGTGTTCCGCCAGGCGAGCCAGTCGCTTGAAAACACAAAAATCGCCGCCATCCAACTGATGGGGAGCAGCAGCCACCACCAGCGATGCTGGGAATCGGTCATAACGAGAGCCGTTTGAAGATGGGTTCGGGAATCATTCGAATGACCAGCATGATGAAGCGCCAGAAAAACGGGGTGTAGATGTCTCCGTCAGCGCGGTACATGGCGCGCACAATGTCCCGCGCGACGCGCTCCGGTTTGGCAACCAGGGGAGGGAGTTTCATCCCATAGGTCATCGGCGTGTCCACGATCCCCGGCTTGATGGTGACAACCCGTACGCCGCTTTTGAAAAGTCGCTGCCGCAGCCCCTGGCAGAAGGCCGTGACGCCTGCTTTGGCTGAGCCGTAAACGTAGTTGCTCTGGCGTCCGCGGTCGCCGGCCACAGAGGAAATCACGCCAATGACGCCCCGGCGTTCCTTTTCAAAGTAGTTGGCGGCGTGCGTCACCAGCGACACCACGCCGACATAGTTCGAGGCAATCATAGCTTCGGCAGCGGCAACGTCCTGCTCAGCCTGTTTCTGGTCGGTCAGCGTTCCGAAAGCCACGAGGATGCCATCCAGGCGGCCGGTACATGCCACGGCCGCCGTCCAGACCGCACCGTGGCTGGACAGATCACAGGCGTCAAACGCCAAGCTGTGGGTTGGAACGCCGTAGCGCAGGTGAGTATCGGCGGCAATGCGTTCGACTTCAGGCAGGTTGCGTCCGGCGAGCACCAAGGTGGTACCGCGCCGGGCCAGTTCGGCAATGACCGCCCGCGCAATGCCCGAAGTGGCGCCAAAAATGGCGTAGGTAGGGGCCATGGGGCGTCAGATGACGGCCGTTTCGTGCAGCAGTTCGCCGGTGGAAAAGCGTTCGATGGAGAGCGGTTTCACGTCGAGGGTACGTGATTCGCCGAACAAAATCATTTCGGCAATGGCCGTTCCCATGGCCGGCGAGTGCATGATGCCGTGCCCACTGAAGCCGGTGCAGACATAGAAGCCTTCGACCTGCGGCACCGGGCCGACGATGGCGTGGTGGTCGGGCGAGATGTCGTAGAGACCGCCCCAGCAGCGGCGCAGGTTGATCGCGGCGTTTTCCAGGCAGGGCACGCGCGGAAGCGCCCGCTCGATGATGGCGTCAATGAAGTCCGGGTTGAAAGTCGTATCGAAACTTTCCGGCTCGTTGGGATCGGCCCAGCCCAGCATAACGCCGTCGCCTTCCTTGCGCATGTAGCAGCCGGTGCTCAAATCCACGAGCATGGGCAGCTCGCGGGGCAGTTCATCGAAGCGTTCGGTGGTCACGATTTGCCGTTTGGTGGGACGGATGGGGATGTCCACACCGAGCTTGCGCCCGACCAGATGCGACCAGGCCCCGGCGGCGTTGACGACCACCGGCGTCGCAATGGTTCCCCGGTTGGTGACGACACCGGTGATCCGTCCGTGCTCGACAGTGAAGTCCACCACTTCGGTCTCCAGCTCGATGCGCGCCCCCTGTTCGCGGGCCTTGCGATTGAAACCCTGCATGATGCTGTAGGGGTCAACGAAGCCATCTGTCGGGCAATAAGTGCCGCCCAGTACGTCTTCGACGTAGAGCTGGGGAACGAGTCTGGCAATGTCCTCGCGGGTCAGAAACTCCACAGGAACACCTTCCGCCTGCTGCACGCGCAGGTTTTGTTGCAGGTAGTCCACGTGGGCCGGCTCGGTGGCAATGAACAGGTAGCCATAGCTCCGGTATTCGGGGTCCTGTCCGGTGAGTTCCTCGAAGTGGGTGAAAAAATCAATCGAAAAGCGCGACATGCGGATGTTGACCGGGGTGGCAAACTGCTGGCGAACGCCTCCGGCACTCCGTCCGGTGGAGTGCTTACCCTGGAAGTTCTCGCGTTCGAGAATGAGCACGTCGCGGCATCCGTGCCGCGTCAGAAAATAGGCAATACTGCATCCAATCACGCCGCCACCAATGATGACGACTTCAGCTTGTTTGTTCATGGCTCAAGACCTTGCGCTGGGTTTCAGGGTGCTGTTCCACCGACCTGCTGGCTGGCGAACGGGCATCCGTCATGGCCAGGCTAGGCATCCACATCTTCTTCCTCGCATTCGCGTTCGAGTTCTTCAAAGAGGTTGTCATAGCAAGCCTGGCACACCGCCCGATAGCCAAACTGGCGCACCACGGAAGCCAGTTCCGGGATGCGCGTGATGTCGAAAAGCTGCCGGGTCGGTTCGTCGCAACAGTCGCAGAAAGCTCGTGTCGGCATCGTTGTTTCACCCTGGACAGAAAGGCAAGGAAAGCATAACGGTCAAGGAAACAGCCGCCAAGGAAAGCGCAAGAGACCCAATAAAGCTGTTCTGTCGGTTCTGGTGAATGACCGACCGGACGGTAGGCCAAACATTTTTTTACAAATGTAAGCCAACGTCGGTTGTCCTGTGCGTAGGCTAACGTACTTTGTCGCGCGGCGCGTGATGTTGTCAGCCCCGGCCGGTGTGTTTTTGGAGGCCGCCATCCGGGCACAAGTCCGGCTTGGTCGGTGTTCACAGGCGTGCTTTGATAGCGACTGTTGCTGGCGCGGAATGCACCGGAAATAAAGCTCAGGAGGAAAACCGAAAGTGTCGGCGCTTATGCCACCCGCATCGGTTGCCGGGGCGAGCCACGACCTGTTGGGGCGTACCTGTCAGGAGATGTGTGCCTTCATGGTTGAGCGTGGGCTGCCAGCATACCGTGGGCGGCAGCTTTTTCAGGCTCTCCACCGGCGACTCGTCGAAACGCTGGAAGATGTGCCGGAGTTGCCCCGCGCCCTACGCACCGGGCTGGCAGCCGGGTCCGACCTGCGACCGCTGTCGCTGACGGGAGTGTTCGAGGCGGCGGATGGGACACGTCGCTACCTGTTCACCGTACACGGCGGGCATGCCATTGAAACCGTCTGGATTCCTGATGGCAGACGGGTCACGTTGTGTCTTTCCTCCCAGGCCGGGTGTCCGATGCGTTGCGCCTTTTGCGCCACGGCGACTCTGGGGTTGCAGCGGAATCTGACGGCTGGTGAGATCGTCGCCCAGGTTTTGTATGTGCTGCGGGACGCTGCCCGCCGGCAGCCACCTTCCCGCCCCGCCGCCGTCAATCTGGTGCTGATGGGGATGGGGGAGCCGTTGCTCAACTACGACCACGTGCTCCACGCGCTCCGCATTCTGGGCGACCCGGAAGGGCTGCATATTGTCCCCCGGCGCGTGACGCTTTCAACCGTTGGGATTGTTCCCCGGGTCATTGCCTTGGGACGCGAGCCGGACCGTCCGCGCCTGGCGGTTTCGCTGACGGCGGCCACCGATGACCTGCGGGCGCGGCTGATGCCGGTCAACCTGACCTACCCGCTGGAGACCTTGCGTGAGGCGTGCCTGATGTTTCCACGGCATCCGGGCGAGCGGATCACCTTCGAGTATGTGCTGTTAGGTGGCGTCAATGACGCGGATGAGCAGGCGCGGGCGCTGTTGCGCTGGCTGGCGCCACTGCGGGCCCGGGAAGCGGCCAAGGTCAACCTCATTCCGCACAATCCCGTGCCGGGGCTTCCCTTTCAGCCGCCACCGCCGGAGCGTGTGCTGCGCTTTCAGGCGCTGCTGCGGGCGAAGGGGCTGCCGACCTATCTCCGTCGTCCACGAGGACGCGACATTTTCGCGGCCTGCGGGATGCTTGCAGCCACCTCACTGCCGTCGGCATAATGCGCAGCAAGCGCCAGCCAGCCTTGCAGCATGCCCGGCTTTTGCGCCGTCCAGTGGGAAAAGCTCCCATGCGCTGTGGTTGAGGGGGTGGAGGCTTTTGTCCCTGAAGACACTGAAGACCTGGGTTTCCAAATCACTCACGCCGGCCCTGATCTACCGTCTGCAACAGGCAACCACGGCCTTGTCTCTCCACTTGGCGCGGGCACCACTGGCCGTGGCTTTTTTTGACGATGAGCGGTTTCGTCTGCTGGCATCGGTGGGCTACGAGGAATTTGCCCGTGAGACCCTTGAAACAACGCTGACCGAACGGCTCGATGCGATTCAGGCAAATCTTCTGGTCTGCGAGCCACGTGCCACACTGCCTGGCTTCCCCTTTGCGGTGGCTGACAGCACGGGCCTGTTGCTGCGGCGGTTTACCGTTGATCAGTTGTTGTGTGGCGTCCTACTGGTGGAATCGGCGGCCGCGGAGCAACTGGAAGCCGCCTTGGACGGACAGGAGTTGTCCTGGTCATTCCTGATCCGCGAAAGCGGGTGGTGCGCCCGCCTGACCGAAGCAGAAGCCCAGGTGATGGAAATGAGCCGCCAACTGGAAGCGGCGAGGCATGCCATCGAGCGGTTGACCGAGTTGGGCGAGCAGTCCATCCGCGACCGTGAAAAGTTCATTGCCAATGTGGATTACGAGCTGCGCGCCCCGTTGACGACCGTGCTTGGCTACTGTGAAATGTTGCAGGATGCCACCTATGGCCCGCTGACCGATACCCAGCGCGGTTTTCTGCACCACATCGAAGCTGGCGGACAGGCGTTGCTCCACATTGTGGATGATCTCATGCGTCTGGTCCGGCTCGAACGGGGCGGGGATGCCCTGGATATTCGTGAGTTCTCGGCGGCGCGTCTGTTTCAGTCTGTCCAGTCGGCCTTTGCGCCCATGGCAGAGCGCCGGCAGGTCAAGCTGGAAGTCTGGCTCGATCCCGCAGCCGGCATGATCATTGGCGATGAGGCCCGGCTTTACGAAGCCCTTTCCCAGCTTCTGGACGACGCCCTCCGGTACCTTCCACGGGGCGGGGTGTTGCGCCTGACCGGTGAGTTACAGCGTGTCTCCAGCCATGTCCAGAGCCTGGTCATCACCCTTCAGGATGATATGTCCGGCATTGTGGCCGAGCAGCGCCTGGCGACCTATCGCGCCCTGCAGAAAGCGGCAAGCCCTGTTCCCTCCCGTGGCATTGCCTTGGGGCTGAGCGTGACGTATCGCATCCTGCAGCTCCACGGTGCCAGCCTGACGGTTGAGGGGGACGCCACCCATGGCTGCCGTCTGATTTTCCGTCTCCCGCACCGCCTGTCCGCCTCGCCACAGGAAATGGCCCATGTCCTTATCGTGGATGCCAGTGCCGAAAGCGGGAATCTGCTGCGCACGATTCTGGAGAGCGAAAACCTCCGGGCGCAGCTTGTCGTGGTGTCCGGCAATGACACGGCAGCCATGCTTCATGCCAACTACTTTGAGTCGGTCACGCGGTTGCCGGATGTCGTCCTGCTCGATGCTTCCCTGCCGATGACTGATGGTTATGAACTGTGCCGTCTCATCAAACAAACCGAGGCCACGCGCTACCTGCCGGTCCTGATGCTGACGGCCTCGCCGGAGACCACGGAGAAACTGCGCGGTCTGGAAGTCGGCGCGACCGATGTCCTCACCAAGCCCATCAACAGCAAGGAACTCATCATGCGCGTCAAGGCGCTTATTGCCCAGAAGCGTGAATTTGAAGCGATGCTGCGGGCCTACCACAGCGCCCGGCACCGGGCCATCACCGACGGCCTGACGGGCCTGTTCAATCACGCCTACTTTCTGGAAAAGCTCACCCGTGAGGCTGAGCTGGCAGAACGGAGTGGGCACCCACTGTCCATCATCATGCTCGATGTGGATCGGTTCAAGCACTTCAACGACACCAATGGCCACGAGGCCGGCAACGAGTTGCTCAAGGACTTGTCCCGCATGATGGAACGTTGTTTCCGGCGCAGCGATGTCTTGGCACGGTATGGGGGCGAAGAGTTCGTAGTGCTGCTGCCCAATACCCCCAAGAGCCAGGCTGCGGTACTGGCCGAGCGGCTGCGGCGGCGGGTAGCTGAATATCCCTTTGCCGGGCGGGAGTCGCAGCCTGGCGAGCGCCTGACCGTGAGCCTGGGGGTTGCCGCCCTGCCGGCGGACGCCAGTGACCCGAAGCAGGTCCTGGAGCTGGCTGACCGTGCGCTGTATCGGGCCAAGCAAAGCGGACGCAATCGCGTCTGCGTGGTCGAAAGTGAAGCCCCCGGGCGACCCCGTCCAAGCGGCTTCTGGAAAGTGCCAGAGCAGCCGGACATCGGGAACAACCTTCCCTTGGCCTGATGGGCTTTGCCCCAGCCGGATGCCGGCGATGCAGGTCAGACCGTCTCAATCAAACTGCGGACACAGCCCGCCGGGTCGGGCGGCGAGTTGGCACAGGCGGGCGACCACCGGGCGGTTGGGGGCCAGAATGTCCAACGCCGTCATGTCTTCCGGCCGCACCCAGCAGGCGGCCTGAACACCACGCAGGGCCAGGACGCCGCCCGTGATGCGCGCCCAGTAAAACATGACGGCGAAGGCGTGCCGGGCATCCAGGGCATAGTGGATGATGTGCAGGGGGCGGCCGACGGCAATCTGCACGCCAAGTTCTTCATCCAGTTCACGGTGGAGTCCATCCTCCGGGGCTTCATTCCAGTGGAGCTTGCCGCCGGGAAATTCCCACTGGTTGGCAAACCGTCCGGTGGGCAGCCGTTGTGTCAGCAGGACGCGCGGGCCGTCCACACAGACGGCGGCGACGACCAGGGTTGTGGCTGGTTGGGGTGTCTCGACCATGGGGAACCGGCTTCAGGCAGCAACCTCGGTCTGCATTTTGAGCGCCTGGAAGTGTGCCACGAGTGGGTCGAGCAGGCCGTCCAGATCACCCTCCAGCACGGTGTCGAGCTGGTGCAGGGTGAGTCCGATGCGATGGTCCGTGATGCGGTTTTCCTTGAAGTTGTAGGTACGAATCTTTTCGCTGCGCTCACCAGTGCCCACCTGGGCGCGGCGCTCGCCGGCAATGGCTTCGTGCTGCTTCTGCCGCTCCAGATCGAGCAGCCGGGCGCGGAGAATCCGAAAGGCTTTTTCCCGGTTCTTGATCTGGGATTTCTCGTCCTGCATGGACACGACAATGCCTGTGGGCAAATGGGTCAGGCGCACGGCAGAGTAGGTGGTGTTGACCGACTGCCCCCCAGGGCCTGAAGAGCAGAACGTGTCAATCCGAACGTCCTTGGGGTCAATCTCGACCTCCACTTCCTCGGCTTCGGGCAACACCGCCACGGTCACGGTTGAGGTGTGAATGCGCCCGGCCGATTCCGTGGCCGGCACCCGCTGGACACGGTGAACCCCGGACTCGTGCTTAAGGCGGGAATAGACGCGCGCACCTTCAATGAGCACAATGCCTTCCTTGAGTCCGCCGACTTCCGACAGGGATTCATCCAGGATTTGCACCCGCCAGCCCTGCCGTTCGGCATAGCGCAGGTACATGCGCAAAAGCTCGCTGGCAAAAAGCGACGCTTCGTTGCCGCCGGTCCCGGCCCGGATTTCGAGCAGGACATTCTTGCCGTCGTTGGGGTCCTTGGGGGTGAGCAGACGCTCCAGTTCGAGCTGGCACTCCGCCCGCTGCTTTTCGAGCAGCGCAATTTCCTCCCGTGCCAGAGCCTGCATTTCAGCGTCGTCGGCTTCGTTGAGCAGTTCCCGTGCTCCGGCCAGATTGGCGTCAATGGTGCGGTACTCCCGGAATTTCTCCACGACTTCCGTCAGTTCGCTATGCTGCTTGGCAAGCCTGGCATAGCGTGCCGCATCGGCCACCACATCGGGGTCACTGAGTTGTGCGGTAAGGGCGTCGTATTTCTCTTCAATCGCTTTCAGTTTGTCGAACATGGCACCGATAGGATTTGTGGTTGGCCGGCAAAAGCAGTCAACGTCATAGACAGCGCGCATCACCTGTGCGCGTCCGTGTCTGTGGGAAGGCTAGGTGCGGAGCGTCGTCGCCGAGGCTGGCGGACGCGCCGAGGGATAGTGCACAACCTTTTCGATGGTGTAAATCGGTTGTCCCTGTGACTCAAAGTAGGTCCGCGCCAGCAACTCGGCGACCAGTCCCGTCGAGAAAAGCTGGATGCCGGCCAGAATCAACAGCGTGCCCATCATCATCCAGGGGGCGTGAACTGTGAAAACGTCGCCGCCCGTCCAGAGCTTTTTGGTTGCGAGCACCACCCAGATTCCCATCCCGACAAAGAGGCTGAGCAGGCCCGGCATGCCAAAGAAGTGCAGGGGGCGGGTGACGTACTTGAGCAGAAACCGCACGGTAACGAGGTCAAACAGCACCCGGAAGGTCCGTGAGAGACCATAGTGGGATTGCCCATCTTCCCGGTTGATGTTCTTGATGGGGACTTCGATGATGCGCGCGCCGTTCCAGCTTGCTAGGGCCGGGATGAACCGGTGGAGTTCGCCATACAGCCGGATGCGCTTGATGGTGTCACGCCGGTAGGCTTTGAAAGTCGTGCCGAAGTCGTGCAACTCGACGCCTGAAAGCCTGGCCATCAGCCAGTTGGCAACCCGCGAGGGGATGCGGCGCAGCACGAGATTGTCAATCCGCTTGTGCCGCCATCCGCTGGCCAGGTCATAACCGGCGTAAATGGGTTCAACCAGGGCCGGCAAATCGCTGGGGTCGTGCTGCAAGTCGCCGTCCATGGACACGATGATGTCGCCCCGGGCGTAATCGAAACCGGCAGCCAGGGCCGGGGTTTGCCCGAAGTTGCGCTTGAGTTTGATAACCGTCACCCGGGAATCGCCGGCGGCAATGTCAGCCAGAAGCTGGTACGTCCGGTCACGGCTGGCGTCGTCCACGAAGATGATTTCAAACGAGGGGTAGTGGGCTTCCAGAACGGCGCACAGGCGTTCGTAGAGCTTTTCGACACTGCCCTCTTCATTGTGCATGGGAATGACGACCGAAATTTCCGGCGGCGGGAGTTGGTCGGTTTCGTCAAGCATGGTCGGTCGCAGGCGGTTCGTCACAGGGATCGAGATGGGCAAAACTCACGAGCTGAATGTTCTGCCGGGTGATTTCAGCCCGCACCCAGGCATCTGTCAGGGCGGCGAGTTCCCGGACACGCGATGCCTTGAGGCGGGTCGGGTAGTGCCGCAGGGTGTCATCCATCTCAGACGGGTGGCACATCAGTTCACTCGTCCCGACAGGCAAAAGGCGAAGGATATAGCAGATGAGCGTGGGATTGAGCAATCCGGTGTGGGCAAAGCCGAAGAAGGCATCCGGGGTGCGGACTCTGGCTGTGCGCAGCCGCGCCCGGAAGTCCGCCGCATAGCGGGCCAGCGCCAGCGTGCCGGCTTTCTGTTTGATGAAGGTCAGGGTTTGACCGGGACGCAGCCCGGCCAGCGGAGCAAAGGTCAGGCGTTCGTGCGGCTGCCGCACAGACCGGATGCCGTAGCTTTCGGCGACCCGGAGCATCACTTCCAGCACCTGTGGGTGGGCATGCGTGTGTTTGTGGCTGTCCAGATGGGTTGGTTGCAGGCCGGCGGCGAGGACCTTGTCCACTTGGGCGCGGAACTCGATTTCGATTTCCGCCGGGCGGAGTTCCCGGCGCAGGAGGCGGCGCAGGAACAGGCTGAAATCGTTGGGAAACGAGCCGTCCGGTCCAAGCAGGCTGCGCACGTCGGAGGGCGGGGCAACCGGCTTGCCCCCCAAAAGAACAAGATGGATGCCCACGCCCAGCCGGGGGGCATCGCGGAGGCGCGCCACGGCGTCATCGAAGGCCAGACCGTTGGCCATGAGGGTGGTGCTCGTCACGATGCCGGTCTGATGGGCACGGAGAATGCCGGTGTTGACGCCGACACACATCCCGAAGTCGTCGGCATTGACGATCAGCCTACGGCGCATCGGTCGTTCCTCCGGCCGGAGGTTGCCGGTGCCCGGCGGACAGTTGGCGTTGTCTTCGGGCTTCGTAGAGCAGGATGGCACCGGCAACGGCAACATTCAGGGATTCAACCGGTTCGGCCATGGGAATCACCAAGCGGGCGGCAAGCTGGGCCTGCCATTCATCGGTCAGCGAGCGCAGGCCGTGGCCTTCGGAGCCGAGCCAGATGAGCACCGGCTGACGCCAGTCGAAGGCCTCATAGGGGGTGTCGCCCTGGCTGTCAGCCGCGACCAGGCGGACGCCCTGCCGGTGGAGCTTCCGCAGTGCATCGCCCACGTTGGAGCCGGCAATGATGGGCAGACGGAAGGCTGAGCCAGCGGCGGCCCGCAGGGCTTTGGGCTGGAAGGGGTCCACGGTGCCGACGGTCACCAGGACCGCCGTCGCGCCGGCAGCTTCGGCCGTGCGAATCAGCGCGCCAAGGTTGCCGGGGGACTGGATACCATCCGCCAGAATGAACAGTGGCGTCGGGTGGTCGCTGATGTCCGCTAAGGTGGACCCCGGCCGGCGTCCCAGCGCAACGATGCCCGGCGGCGTTTCCACATCGCTGATATGCGCCATGACGGCCTCGGTCAGCATGGCGCCCCGGCACGGCTGCGATTGCAGGGCTGTGAGCAGTTGTGCGCCGCGCGGGGTGTCGCACAGCCGTGGGCTGTAGGCAATGGCTTCAAAGACGATGTGACTGCACAGGGCTTCCTCGACCAGACGCACACCCTCAATGAAGATGACGTGCCGATCACGTCCCTCGCGGGCGGCGACGAAGCGTTTGACGAATGGGTTGCTGCGACTGGTGATGGTGTCAATGAGCATGGGATTGATGGGCTGCGACGTTGACCATTCAGACCGTCGGACGCCGAAGCGCCTCGGCCAGTTCCGTCCAGTTGACCGAGGTGCGAACGATGAAGTGCCCCGGAACGGGGGTGATTGAGTCCACGGTAACAAAGTGTAATGGGCGCAGGCGCCGTCCGGCCAGGGTGTATTCCAGATTGAGCGCCGCCCGCATTTCTGGAATTTGATTGAGGTTGACTTCCAGGCCGCGCCCGTCGAAGTGAAGCCCGGCCGAGGGGTCGCTGGCCTCGCGCAGAGCATGGGCCTCGCCCAGCACATGGTGAAAGAGCAGGGTGAGCAGGTGGGCTGCGGCCCGCTGCCAGAGCCGCGTACCGTGAACGGCGACCGGGCCGGCCGGCACGAGATAGATGCGCCGGCGATAGCGCGTGAAGGTGACGTGCTCGATGCGGAGCGGGACACTCACCCGGGCGAGGAAAAACCGCTCGCTGCGGGCCGAGATGGTAAAGCTGCCTTCCTGGGTCTGGAGTGTGACCTCCCGCACGCCACGCATGGGCGTCGTCGCCAGCGCCTTGTTCAGATGGGCCTCATCCACGCGGATTTCCCCGGCTGCCAGGCGCGCCAGCGTATTGTCCCGGTGAAGTTGGGCGAGTATGTCGAGCGCCTGTTCACTGCGCTCCCACGCCTGACGAATCCACTGCCACATCGTTAATGGTCGTGACGCTCCCCCGCTGGCGGGGCGGTGTTGTGCGCTGAGAGTCTGTTTGACAAGCGAAAGACGGCTTCTGTAGAGTTTGGCACGTTCTGCACATCGGCGGTTGATGTTTCGCAACGGTCGCTTCGTTGCGCCTCCCTCCCACGCTCCAGGCACGACGGTTATGAAGCGCTGCGTCATCTGTGGCAAGGAATTCCATGACCAGATGCGGTTTTGTCCGTTTGATGGCGGCGCTTTGGAAACCATGGAACAGGATGCTTTCATTGGTCAGACGCTGGATGGAAAGTACTACATCGAAGCCAAGATTGGTGAGGGGGGCATGGGGTCGGTTTATCGCGCCCGTCACCTGCTGATGGATACGCAACTGGCGATCAAGGTGCTGCATCCGTCGCTGGTTTCCGATGCGACTTCGGTGGCGCGCTTCCAGCGTGAGGCACAGGCCATGGCCCGCATCCGGCACTCGAATGCCATTGCCGTCACGGACTTTGGCATCACGGAAGACCAGGTCAACTACATCGTCATGGAGTTGTTCGAGGGGGAATCGCTGCGCAAGGTCCTCGAACGCGAAAAGAAGCTGCCCTATGCCACAGCCATTGCCATTGCCCGTCAGGTGTGTGGGGCGCTTGAAGCCGCCCATCGCAGCGGCGTCATTCACCGTGACATCAAACCGGAAAACATCTTTCTGTCGCCCCAGCCGGATGGGTCCTACTTCGCCAAAGTCATTGATTTTGGCATTGCCAAGATTGTGACGGATACCTCAAAGGGCGGCCCGCCGCTAACCCGTCAGGGGATGATCATTGGTTCGCCCCACTACCTGTCGCCGGAGCAGTGCACCGGGCAGGAACTGGATGCCCGTTCGGATATCTATTCGCTGGGCGTTGTGTTGTTTGAGATGCTGACCGGGCAGGTACCCTTCACGGCGGTGACGCCGGTGGCGGTTGCCCTGCTTCATGCGAATGAACCACCACCCAGCCTGCGCAAGCTCAATCCTGAAATTCCGAAGGCCCTGGATGACCTCGTGATGAGCGCCTTGGCAAAATCCAAAACGGACCGCCCGGCCAGCGCCCGCGAGTTTGCGGAAGAGTTGGCACGGGTGGCACGGCTTGTCAGTCCATCGTTTGACCCGGTTTCGCCGCTCGTCGAGAAAATTCTGGATGCTTCCCTTCCACCTTCCAATGGCGGCGCTCCGCCGGCGACCTCACCTGTATCACCAGCCGCTAGTGTCAAACCGCGTCCGGCTGACCGTCGTTTGCCCTCCGCAGCTCCGTCTCCCATGCCTGCGCCGCCGCCATCGCTGCCGGCGGCCCCTTCACCGGGGACTGGTACAGCCTGGGTTGGAAGTAGCCTGGCAACGTACGGACAATCGTCGGACGACAGTCAGCTCTGGCTGCGCTGGGTGGTGGCAGCGGTTGTGGTGTTCCTGGTCTTGCTCGTTGCTCTTCTGATGTATCTTTTCTCGTGAACGGGCTTTTGGCCACTTTACACACGGGAAAGACACCACGAGACAAAGAAAACATGAACTCAAACACCGCTCATCTACGCTCTCTCCTCCTCTGGTTTTGCCTGCTGACAATACTTTCTCCGGCGCAATCCGCTACGGCTGCCAAGTCTGGCTCCAGGCCGAAACTGCGCTATGGCGACCCCGACTATGTAGGGGCACGGATTAGTTTTGAATGTCAGAGTTGCCCGCTCCCGGACGTGATCCAGGGCATCCTGGTCAAGGCCGGTGTCCGCTCCGAGTTTCCAGAGGCACAACAGTGGCAGCGGGTCGCCGACACGGTGGTTGTCAACGATGAGCCGTGGAATACGGTTTTGGATGTTGTCCTGGCCCGCCATCAGCTTCAGGCGACCTGGTCAGAGCTGGGACGGCTGGTGATTTCCCG
>Ga0308414_1001368_pt1 | contig 15931 bp, 11 predicted proteins | sample HotsprSampleOS50_FD_205667 | JGI IMG/M metagenome (GOLD analysis project Ga0308414, IMG submission 205667) | Hot spring phototrophic mat microbial communities from Octopus Spring, Yellowstone National Park, Wyoming, United States - 20090730_OS50 ... | reverse complement strand
GCAACCTCAGAATGACTCTCTCTTTGTCACCCTGAGGCGTAGCCGAAGGGTCTCCTGAGGGGATTCTTCGGCACTTCGTGCCTCAGAATGACAGAAAAGGTATGAGATTCTTCGGCACTTCGTGCCTCAGAATGACAGAAAAAGGTCGCACAGAATGACCGAACGGAGGGGATTCTTCGGTCGCTGACGCTCCCTCAGAATGACAGAGTAAGACTCTCATAATGACTCCGATGACAAAATAGTCCAATACCTCCTTTTTCTATTGGCAATTTTAGGCAACCCTTACACACCTTATATAAACAAAAAAAATATACCCATTAAAAAAATTTTTTTAAAATTCACCAAAAATACTTGACATAGCCTTTGTTTTTTGTTAATATTCTACTAACTGTTTAATTTATAAAGAAAAATGTTCTTTGACATATTGATTTCCTTTAAAGGAAATGATAAATTATGACAAACAGAATATTTTTGCAAAGGAGGTGAGGAATTATAGATGTATTTAAGCCCTGATGAGATGAAAAAGTAAATAAACTTTCAGGGCTATAAAAAGGACTTGACAATTAAGTTCAAAAGCAGTAAAATTAAAAACTAAAAACAAAAAGGAGGTAAAAGTATGGCTTATCAAGACTATTTAGAGACTGTGCAGAGGCTTTATATTGCCTACTACCAGAGACCAGCAGACCCGGTAGGACTTGTTTACTGGGCAAAGGCTCTTGACTGGGCAGGCTCAGACAAAAACAAGTTCTATGCAGTTATTGACTCTTTTGCAAACTCAGCAGAATCTCAGGCACTTTACGGTGGTAAGAGCATATCAGATGTAATCAATGCCATTTACAACGCTGCATTTGGTAGAAATGCAGAGACAGGTGGTCTTAATTACTGGACAAATGCAATTAATAAGGGCTACACAACCGTAGGAAGAGTGCTTTGGGAGATTGTAAAGCCCGGCTCACCACTTGGAGATGATGCTATCACACTTTCAAACAAGCTTCAGACAGCCATGAACTTCACAAAAGTAATTGATCCTGAGCATGATGCATTAAATCTTCTTGCTACCTATGCTGGAAGCGCAGATGCACAGGCAGCAAGGAATTTTCTTGCGCAAGTAACAAATAATCCCGCAACAGTAAAGGATGCCTCAGCATGCAAACAGTTTATACAACAAAGCATAGCAGATGCAGGAGACCCTATAAAGGGTGAAGTATCAGGTCAGACTTTCACTTTTACGGATAAAATTGATACCTTGACAGGAACTGCTTATGATGATGTATTTATTGGAGACAATTCTGGTACACCATTAACAGTACAGATGGCAGACTTTATAAACGGTTCAGGAGGAAACGACACATTCAAGTATTACGGCTATAATGGTGTAATGCCTCAGATGAAAAGTATTGAAACCCTTGCCCTGATTGCAGCTGCACCTACCAAAGGTATTGATACTACACCTTATACTGACCTTAAAAATATCGTTGTTGAAAGATGGGCCGCAAAAGCAGCTCAGACGATAGAATATCTTTCAACCCAGTCACTTTATTTTGTGAATAATGATAATTCCTCAAAGATAACCCTTCAGCCTGATACAGGGTCAAAGATTGCAGTAACCCTTGATTCTAACGCTCAGTTAAACCTTATTGCTAAAGCTACAGCATTTGATAAAACAAAAATTACAGAGCTTGACCTTACAGCAGTGGGAACAAATAAGGAAGTAACTGTTGGCCAGGCTGGAGCAAATCTTGCCACAGTAAAGATTCTTGGAGATGGCTCAATAGAACTTACAAACAATGCAGGAAAAATCGTCTACGATGCCAGCGGAAACAAAGGCGGAGTGACTGTTGCTGTTTCAAACACTACTAATATTCCATTTAAGTTTATCGGTTCTTCTGGGGTAGATACATTGAAGGTTGAAGTCAACTTTACATCCACTTTGGATTCTCAGTTGCAGAATGTGGAAAATATTGTTCTTACAGCTTCTAATTTAACACTTAATCTTTCTAACCAGACAGAAGGTTTCAACATCACTGCTAAAGAAGGTGGAAATAATACAATAATTGGTGGGCAAGGTGCAGATACGATAAAGGGTGGAAGTGGTGATGATATAATAAAGGGCGGAGATGGTGCTGATACAATAGATGGTGGAAAAGGTGATGATACAATTTATGGCGGAGCAGGGGCAGATACAATAACAACCGGAGCTGGTAATGATATCATCATCTTTGATGACTTCAGAACAGCAGATAAAATAACTGACTTTAAGACTGTTGATGATGAGCTCTACATTGATTGGGCAAACAATAAGACGGCAGCAAATTATCTGCTGAATACGAAGGCTCTTCCTATAACTGGAGGCAAAGTAAATATAAAGGCTGTAAAAGGTGCTAATACTATAATAATAAAAGCATTAGCCACTGGTACTATGCTTACATTGGTTACAAATCCAACAATGGCCATAAATCTTGGTGCAAAGGGTGTTCCTCTTGTTTCTGCTGCTAACTTTACAAAGCTTTATACCTTACTTGAAAAAGTTGCTACAATGGCAAACAATGCCAATGCTCTTGTTTTTGCAAGAACAGCAGCTCAAGGAAAACTCTACTTCGGAGCAATCATTGACAATAACCCTGGAGCCAAAGGGCTTCTCGCAGGAGATAAAATCACAATCAAGACGATTGCTACTGTAACCGGTAACTTCACTGCTAATGACATCTACATCATGTAACTGATGCTTTTCAGCCTAAAGCCCTCCCAGCTTTGGGAGGGCTTTTTTTGTCACTTTCGGCTAAGCCTCAGAAAAATGCTTCGCATTTGAGGAGAATTATGGAAGAACTTATAAAAACTATAGAAGCCCTTAGAGCCACAGGCAGGCAGAAAGAAGCTCTTGAGATTCTTAACCATTATCTTGAAAAACAAACCCTCCCTAAGGGCAGAATATTCATGCTTATTGGAACTGTGCTTACTGACATAGGTGAGCTTGAAAGAGCAATAGAATACTTCCAGAAGTCTCTTGACCTTCTTGGAAAAGATGCCTGGTGTCTTAATAACCTTTCTGTTGCTTTGAAAAAGGCAGGAAATATTGAAGGTGCAAAAAAGGCCCTTGAGACAGCTCTTGAAGAAGACCCAAATTATGTGGAGGCATTAAATAACCTCGGAAACATCCTTAGACAGGAAGGAAGGCTTGATGAAGCAATAGAACTTTATCAGCGAGCATTAAGCATTCAGCCTGAGTTTCAGGAGATAAAGGTCAACCTTGCCCTTGCCTACTCAGATAAGGGTGATTTTCCTCAGGCTGTAAGGCTTTTTGAGGAGGTTATATCAAAGGCACCAGCGCTTCAGCCTGCAAGAAGAGCATACGGAGCACTGCTTGCAAAGATAGGAAAAACCGCAGTAGCAGAATTGCAGTATAGATATGCCATAATGCTTAATCCAAATGATTTCGCCTCTTACTCTGACCTTGCAGGATTGCTTTTAGGTCTTGATATGCCAGTTGTTGGAGAAGCAGAGGAGCTTTTAAAAAAAGCTTTAAGCATCAATTCAAGAGAACCCTCAGTTTATTACAATCTCAGCATTCTTTATTTGCTGCTCGGTAAAAGACAGCAAGCAGTATCTGCTTTAAAAAAAGCCATTGAATTAAACCCTAACAACCCTCAAGGGCTGAGACAGCTTGCCTCGCTTAAAGGTGTCTCAGAAGATTCGCCAGAGTTTAAAATATTGAAAAAGCTTGAAGTCTCTCTTCTTCCTGTAATGGACAAATTTGAAACCCTTATGGCAATGGCGGAGTTTTATAAGGCTGAGGAAAACGATGAACTTTACTTTCAATACCTTGTCAGGGCAAACAGATTAAAAAGACAGACGCTTAATTATCTTGCAGGAGAGGTTGAGAGCGTAGTTGAAACGAGGTTTAAGATTTTTAGTGAGGAAAACCTAAAAAAGCTCAGAGGATTTGGCTTTCCTACCGAATTGCCTGTCTTCATAGTGGGAATGCCTCGAAGCGGGACGACTCTTATGGAAAGCATACTTGATAGTCATCCTGAGGTTTACGGTGCAGGGGAGCTAAAGCTGTTTCAGAAGGTGCTTGAAGCAGGAATACTCATAGAAGGAACTCTCTTTATATCCGAAGTTGAAAAAATGCCTGAAAGGGTATTTGTTGCACCTACGGGATTTTTTGAGATTGGAAGAAGATATGCGATGGAGCTGAGGAGTATTTGCCCTACGGCAAAGAGAATCACCGATAAGATGCCGGGAAATTTCTGGAATCTTGGCATAATAAGGCTTTCTCTGCCATGGGCAAGGGTGATTGTAATGAGAAGGCATCCTCTTGACAATCTTCTAAGCTGTTTTGAACAGCCTTTCTCGGAGAGACATGAATGGACATATACCCTTGAAGAGCTTGCACACTATTACAACTGCCATATAAAACTTCAGAGACACTGGGAGAAGGTTTTTGGAAATGAGGTTCTGTTTGTGGATTATGAAGAGCTTGTGCTTAATTTCAGGGAAACGGTGGAAAGAGTGCTTGGTTTTCTTGGAATTTCCTGGCATGAGGACTTAGAGAGGTTTTACGAGAAGGAAAGAATTGTTAAGACGGCTTCAATGGAGCAGGTAAGAAAACCCCTTTACAGGGGAAGCATTGGAAGGTGGCGTAAATATGAAAAATTCCTCGCTCCTCTCATAGCCAACCTTTCTGATGAAGCGAAACAGGAAATACAAAGGATTGAAGAGAAGGTCAGACAGCTTGTTTGAAAGAAATAATTAAAATTTACTGGATAAAGAAATAAAGATTTTCCTTAAGAGATTTACCTCTGTGAATGCTCCTCTAAAATTGCCGATGGAAAAAGGAGGAGATTCTTCGGCACTTCGTGCCTCAGAATGACAAGAAAAAGACGCTCAGAATGACACCCTTTTTTGTCACCCTGTCTCTCTTTTTTGTCACCCTGAGGCGAAGCCGAAGGGTCTCTTTTTTTGTCATTCCGAGGGGGTAAATCCCCCGAGGCGTCGTCCTGAGCAAAGCGAAGGAACTCATTCCGATTATAGAAAAAAGGAGGGGATTCTTCGGCACTTCGTGCCTCAGAATGACAGAACGGAGGGGATTCTTCACTCCGCTGACGCTCCGTTCAGAATGACAAGAAAAAGACGCTCAGAATGACCCTTTTCTGTCACCCTGAGGCGTAGCCGAAGGGTCTCATCCTTTGATTCAATATTTTATGATAAAATATGCCATGCCTGAACATTACTATGTTTACATCATGACGAATAAATATAACACTGTTCTTTATACAGGGGTAACAAATGACCTGATAAGAAGAGTTTACGAACACAAAAATAAATTAGTAGAAGGCTTTACTGCTAAGTATAATTTAACGAAGCTTGTATATTATGAAATTTCCAAAGATGTAAAAGAGGCAATTAACAGGGAAAAACAAATAAAAGGCTGGAAAAGAGAGAAAAAGGAGAAATTGATAAAGGGATTTAATCCCGATTGGAAGGATTTATATGAAGAAATTGTTTGAAAGAGGAGGAGATTCTTCGGTTGCTGACGCAACCTCAGAATGACAGAATAAGACGCTCAGAATGACCCTTTTTTGTCACCCTGAGGCGTTAGCCGAAGGGTCTCATAAAAGGAGGGGATTCTTCGGCACTTCGTGCCTCAGAATGACAGAAAAAAGGGCAGAATGACAGGACAGTCGCTCAGAATGACTCCTTCTTTTGTCACCCTGAGGCGAAGCCGAAGGGTCTCATAAAAGGAGGGGATTCTTCGGCACTTCGTGCCTCAGAATGACAAATATGGGGGGTATGACAAAAAGGGGGTATGACAAATAGTGGGATGGGATGATAAAATAGTCCAAAAAATAATTTTCTAATGGCAATTTTAGGAAAAATTAAAATTTGATTTATCGGATTAAAATGTTGTAACATTTTTAGTTATGCCTTTGGTGATACTTATAAATATTTTGTCAATCTTTGTTTTAAGCTCTTTTAGCTATGCCTTAGACCTTTTTGAAGCATACAATAAAGCAAAGGCTCATGACCCAGAGTATCTTTCTGTTTATTACGACTACAAAGCAAACCTTACTCTTACTGAGCAGGCTGTATCAAAAGTGCTTCCCCAGATAAATGCTTCATATACTCTATCAAACTACAGATTTATTACCGGAGAGTCCTTTTATAGGGATTATGCTGCAGAGCAGACAAATATTACAATGCAACAGGCAGTTTTTAATCTTCCATCAATTATTGAGATAAAACAGTCTGATGTCAGGGTGAAGGCTTCTGAAAGCAGACTTAAAAATGCCGAGCAAAACCTTATAAAAAGAGTATCTGAAGCATATTTTGACCTTCTATATGCAGAGGAATACTTAAAGGTAATTAAAGAGGAAAAAAAAGCAATAGAGGAACAGCTTAATATGATAAAAAAGCTTTTTTCTGCAGGTGAGGCAACTCTGGCAGATGTCCACGATGCAGAGGCAAAATTTTATGATGTAATGTTCAGGGAGGTTGATGCAGAGAAAGCTCTTTATGCAAAGAAAAAAGCCCTTGCAAGAATAATTGGTGAGGAACCAGACAACTTAAGCATACTTTCTGTGGAGCTTCCAGCAGAAAAACTTATTCCCGATGAATTACAAAAATGGATAGATATTGCGAGGGAAAACAATCCGGTGATAAGATTTTATCTTTTCCAAAAAGAAGTAGCTGATGATGAATTAAGAAAACAGAAGGCTCAATGGCTTCCATCAGTAAGCATTTTTTCTGCTTACTCAAAAACAAATACGAGGGATTACCTTAATGTTAAACCCCTTTCCTATCTTACATTGGGTTTTCAGGTAAATTTAAATATTCTTAGCGGAGGTTACATTACAGCAAAAATAAAGGAATCCAAAGAAAGAGTTATGCAGGCAGAGAAATATTATGAAAAAGCTGTCTCTGATGTCTCACAGGGAGTTGTTGAAAGTTTCTTTGGTGTTAAATCAGCCATTGCAGGCATTGCCTCTTCAAAGGCTTCTGTCAGAGCTTCAGAGCTTGCTGTTATATCAACAAAAAAAGGATATGAGGCAGGTATAAGAACCTTTGTTGATATTTTAAATGCTGAATCAAACCTCTACAGGGCAAAGCTTAATTATGTTAGGTCAAACTATGACTACATAAAAAATCTTGTTGATATCTATTTTTACAGTGGAATTATCTCTGAGGAGCATGCTTTGAAAATAAACAGTTGGTTAAAGAGGAAATAAAAATGAAGATTAATATGGCAAAATTAAGGGCAATCCTTAAAGGAGAGCAGAAAAACGAGATTCTTGATGTGCTTTACTCTTACAAAAGAATTTTCTGGATTCTTGCTATTTTTACAGCAATAATTAACTTTATAATGATTGTGCCAGCCCTTTATATGTTTCAGATTTATGACAGTGTTTTAAATAGCAGAAGCACTGAAACCCTTATTATGCTTTCTTTGATAGCTGTTTTTATGTATGCAGTGTTTGGTTTCCTTAACTGGTCAAGGTCTCAGCTCCTTATTTTACTTAACAACGATTTTGACGAAAAATTAAGCAATCGCACCTTTTATGCTGTTCTTTCGGGAATTATTAGTACAGGTTCAACAAATCCTGCCCAGGCATTTGGAGATTTAACAAATTTAAGGCAGTTTATTACTGGAACTGGTATTCTGGCTTTTATGGATGCACCCTTTGGTTTGCTTTTTCTCATTGTAATTTTTATTATCCATCCTGTTTTGGGTGTTTTTGCTTTATTGGTAGGTATTGTGCAGGTTGCTGGAGCAGTGATAAATGAAAAACTTACAAAGGAAAAAATAAAAGAGTCAAATAAACATTTTCAGAACTCACAGAATTTTTTACAGGCTAATCTTAGGAATGCTGAAGTTATTGAGGCTATGGGGATGCATGAAAATGTAAGAAAAAAATGGAGAGAAAAATACGAAAAGATGCTTGCCATACAGTCTGAAGCAAGTGAAAATTCAGCAAAAATTCAAAGTTCAATAAAGGCAATAAGAATTACTGCCCAGTCAATTATTCTTGGACTTGGTGCCTATCTTGCAATTCACAATATAATTACACCTGGTATGATGATTATGGGCTCAATTTTAATGGGAAGAGCTCTTTCTCCAGTTGACCAGGCTGTTGGTATGTGGAGACAGTTTGTAAGTACAAGGCAGTCATATGAGAGACTTCAAAGCCTTCTTAGTGATTTTCCTCCACCTGAAAGGCATCTTCCTCTTACAATACCCCAGGGTTTTGTAAAGGTTGAAAATGCAATAGTTACACCAAGAGGTTCCCAGCAGGTTATTTTAAAAGGAATAAGCTTTGAAGCAAATCCGGGTGACATTGTAGGAATTATTGGACCAACAGCATCTGGTAAAAGTTCCCTTGCAAAGATGCTTGTTGGAGTATGGCTTCCAATTAGTGGACATTACAAGATTGATAAAGCAGAGATGAGTTTTTATAACAGAGATGAGATAGGCAGGCTCATAGGTTATCTTCCACAGGATATTGAGCTTTTTAGCGGTACTGTTGCAGAAAATATTGCAAGATTTGGTGAGATAAACATGCAACTTGTCATAAAGGCTGCAATGATTGCAGGTGTCCATGATATGATACTTCAGTTTCCAAAGGGTTATGAAACAGAGGTTGGTGAAGGAGGAGGATACTTAAGTGGTGGACAGCGTCAGAGAATTGGACTTGCAAGGGCACTTTATGGTGACCCTGTTCTTATTGTCCTTGATGAGCCAAACTCTAACCTTGATGAACAGGGTGAGATTGCACTTATGCGCGCTTTGATGATTATGAAGAAGATGAATAGGACAATATTTGTCATATCTCACAGGATGAATATTCTTTCCATTGTTGATAAAATAATGTTATTAGGAAACGGTACCATTCAGCTTTACGGAGCAAGAGACGAGATTATGGAGGTCTTAAGAAGAAGGGCTGAGATGGCAGCAAAGGAAAAAATAAGAGAAGATGAAGGAGATGCAGAGGATGGAAACAAAGGCTCAGACGCAGGAACAGACAACTGAACAGATTAGTGTAAAAACAGATACATCAAAGACAATAAAAATTTCTCTGATAGTTCTTGCCTGTACTCTTGGAATTTTTCTCCTCTGGGCTGCTTTTGCACCTTTGAATCAAGGAGCCTCAGCAGGAGGATTTGTTACTGTTGCCAATTACAGAAAAGTCATTCAGCATCAGTACGGAGGGACTATAAAGGATATACTTGTCAAAGAGGGTGAAGAGGTCAAAAAAGGTCAGGTTTTAATTAAGCTTGAAGACTCAGACATTAAGGCAAGATATGCCCAGATTAGGGGAGAGTTTATCACAGCCCTTGTAATTCAGGCAAGGCTTAATGCTGAAAGAGCCTTTATGTCGAAGATTTTTTATCCTGAAGAGGTTTTAAAATTTAAAGATGAACCAGAAATTAAAAGAGTAATAATGGCACAGGAAGAGTTTTTCAAGTCAAGAAGAGCCAAGCTTGATACTGACAGAAGAATTATTATGGAGTCTATGAGTGGCTTTAAACACTATGCTGAACAACTCTCCCAGCAGAAACTCTCTTATGAAAAGCAGCTTGAGATTATAAAGGGACAGCTTCAATCCCTTAAAAGTCTTTCTGAAGAAGGATACTATCCACGAAATAGATTCCTTGACCTTGAAAGAGCTGCAGAGGATTTAAGGGGCAAGATTTCTGAAACCTCTGCAAATCAGTTAAGGGCACAGGCAACTGTTCAGGAATACATGATGAGAATGAGTGCCATTGAAAGAGATTATCTGAGAGATGTTGATGCAGAGCTTGCTGATATTGAAAAGAAACTCCCGGGATTAAGGGATAGTTATAATGCTATAAGAGATATGCTTGATAAAACAGAGATAAAGTCTCCTGAAGACGGTATTGCAATGGGACTTAGGGTTCATACCATAGGAGGTGTTATTTCTCCCGGACAGCCAATCCTTGAGATTGTTCCAAAAAATGCAGAGTTAATTGTTGAAGCAAAACTTTCGCCAACTCACATTGAGGATGTAAAGAAGGGTCAGTCTGCAGACCTTCACTTTGTTGCTCTTGACCCAAAGAAAACACCAATTCTTGAAGGAAATGTTGTTTATGTTTCTCCTGATATACTAACTGATGAGGCAACAAAAGCTCCTTACTATCTTGTGAGGGTGGAGATAAAGGAGGATTCTATGAAGAAGATAAAGAAGCTCAACAAAGAAATAACTCCGGGTATGCCTGTGCAGGTTGTAATTAAAACTGGAAGCAGAACTTTTCTGAGTTATCTTTTCAAACCTTTTCTTGACAGACTGGCTATTTCTTTTCTTAGATGATGGACTGTCATAAAAAAATTGAAAAATATATAAAAGTTTTCAATATTGAACAAAAAGAATTAGAGACAGTTTCAGGCTCTTCTGCTGAGAGTATTAAGTCTTCTTCTTGGAAGGAAAAACTTAAAAGCATTCCTTTGGCTGGAAAAGTTTTATGGTATATTTATGCTCTCCTTAAGGCTCCTTTCAGGATATTAGCTCTAACAAATGAAACTAATGCTATAAAGAATGACCTAAGAAGTCTTGCTTACACAGTTAATGAAGTCAAAAAAACTACAGACCTTATAAAAACAGACCTTTCTTTTAGATATGAAAAGCCTGAGGAATACATAGTTTTAAATGTTTCCGGGTTTATAAATAAAGAATTTTTAAGCAAAAAACAGGGTTTTTACAATCTCTTTGAAGACTCCTTTAGAGGAGAAGATATTGAAGAAAGACTAAAAAAATATATGAGCTTTATTGAAAAAGCAAATGAGAACACCGCAAATAAAGGATTTTTCTTAGATTTCGGATGTGGAAGAGGTGAGCTTTTAAAGATTTTAAAAAATTCAGGCATTAATGTAAAAGGTGTTGACATTAATCAAGAGTATGTTGAATCTCTCAAAAAGGAAGGTTTTGATGTCTTGCATGGAGATGGTATAGACTACCTTGAAAGCCTTCCTGACAACTCTCTCTTCGGGCTTTCTGCTATTCATGTTATTGAACATCTTGTTTTTGAAAAGTTAAAGGAATTTGTAGTTTTAGCTTACAGAAAGCTTATTCCAGGCGGAGTTTTAATTGTGGAAACACCAAATCCAAAGTGTTCCGTTGCTTTGGCTAACTTTTATATAGATTTTACCCATTTAAGACCCTGTCCCTATGAAGTTGTTTGTTTTTTATTAGAGTGGGCAGGGTTTTCCGATATTAAACTTATTTTAAGCACACCTGTAGACAGAGCTTTCAGAACGGGGAATCCTTTAGGAGATTACATGGATTACGCTTTGGTGGGATTTAAAGGATAAAAAGATGAAAAAAATACTTGTTGTCAATACAAAGGTTCCCTTTTTATCAGCAGGAGCAGAGTCTCTTGAAACAGGTCTTATAACAGCACTCAAAGATTCCCGATATCAGATTGATACATTAAAAATTCTTGAGAAGTGGTATCCTTATGAGTATTGTTTGAAAATGATGATTCAGGCAAGAAGCATTGATATAGAAAACCTTCCAATTCCTTCAGACAGATTGATTGCTCTAAAGTTTCCTTCTTATTATATCAGACATCCAGATAAGGTGGTTTGGTTTTTGCATCACTATAGGATGTTTTATGAGTTGTGGGACTCTCCGTTTGCAATTAATAAGAATGAAGAGACAGAAGCAATAAGAAATCTTATTATTCAGGCAGATACAAAAATGCTTAAGGAAGCTAAAAAAGTCTTTGCTATAAGCAAAACAGTCGCAGAAAGACTAAAAAACTTTAATGGCATTGATTCTGAGGTTCTTTACCCGCCAGTTGAAAATCTTCATTTGTTTAGATGTGAAAACTATGAAAACTTTTTCTTTTTTCCAAGTAGAATAACCCGATTAAAAAGACAAGAACTAATAGTATCTGCAATGTCTTATGTAAAGTCTCCCTTTAAGCTAATTATTGGTGGCAGGGTTGAAGATGAAGAATACCTTAAACAGCTTCAGACAATGGTTGAAAAAGGAGAACTGCAAAAAAGAGTTGAAATAAAAACCAATTTATCAAAAGATGATATTATTAGCTTGTATGCTAATTGTTTAGCAGTTGTTTTTCCAAGTTTTCAGGAAGACTACGGCTATGTTACTCTTGAAGCCATGTATTCAAAAAAGGCAGTGCTGACCTGTAAGGATTCAGGTGGTCCCACAGAGTTTGTTAGCAATTGTGAAAATGGCTTTATAGTTGAACCAGACCCCCAAGCCATAGCAGAGGCTATGGAAGCAATGTATAACAATAAAGCTGAAACTCAAAAGATGGGTATTAGAGGTTATGAAAAAGTTGTTGGAATTGAACTGAGCTGGAAAAGGGTGGTGCAAAAACTTTGCCATGAATAAAATTGCGTGGGTTACCCCTTCTTTAAAAACAGGACTTGGGAAATATACTGATATAGCAGTAAGTAGTTTAAGACAGTATTTTCAAATAGAGATTTTTGTTGGAGATCAAGGAATTGACTTAAATCAGCTGAAAGATTTTAAGACCATTATTTATAACATTGGTAATTCAAGAGATAATCTTCCTGTATATTTTGCCATGAGAAATTATCCCGGTATTGTAATTTTACACGATAGAACTTATCATCATTTCTTTGCTTATTATTACATTGAATATCTCAAAAAAATAGAACTTTACCTTGAGGTATTAAGTGCTTTTTACGGTGATGAAATAGCAGAATATGCAGAAAGACAGCTTAAAATAGGTAGACTAATCTGGGAGACTGAAGATTGTATGAAATATCCTCTAAGGGACCTAATCTTGGCTTATGCTACAGCTATTGTTGTACATTCAAATGGTTATCTGGATGATATCCGTAAGGAGTATGAAGGACCTGTTATTTATCTACCTTTCCCCTTTGTTGAAAATAACATGTTGAGTGAGTTGAGAGTTACTAAAAAAGAGCTTGATATTGCAGACAATATGATAGTTCTTTTTTCTTATGGATTTATGAGTACAAACAGAATGCTTGAAGAGACTTTAAAGATAATTGGAGAAAATCCTGAAATTAAAAAAAGAGTTTATTATGTGATAGCAGGAAGTATTCACGATATTTATCTTGAAACTATAAAGGAACTCATTGATAAGTATGAGTTAAATAAAAATGTAAGAGTTTGCGGCTTTCTAACAGACAGAGAGCTTTACAGCTATCTTTCAGTTGCGGATGTTTGTATAAATTTGAGAAGATATTCCACAGAAGGTGCTTCATGGAGTTTACTTGAGCAATTGTGTGCAGAAAAGATTGTTATATCTTCTAATAAGGGATTTTTTTCAGAACTACCTGATGACATAATGTTTAAAGTAAGAGATTATGAAGACTTAAAAAATAAACTTTTTTACATAATTTCCAACATTGATAAATTAGAAGACTATGGCAAGAGAGCGAAAAAATATGTAAAAGAAAAATTTAATCCTGAGATTTTTTTTAAGAGTTTTATAGATTTTATTGAAAAATCAAAAGTAGAAAGAGCAAAACAGAAAATCTTAAGGGAAGCTTTAAGAGACCTATCAACCGATATGAAACTGTTGTCTCCAAAAAAAATACAGGACAAATTTATACCTGAAATTTCAAAGATATTTTGTGAAATTTTCTATGAAAGGGATTAGTATGAAAATAGTAATAAACACAATTCCTTTGCTATCTCCGCTAACTGGTATAGGAAAATGTATTTTCTATATTTCAAGGACTTTGAGAGAAATTGACGGAAAAAACGAATATGTATATTTCTATGGATACTACTCAAAAAATCTGATTAGTCAGCCAACAATTCTTATAAAATTTTATCAAAAAATGGCAGATTATACAAGGAATACTTACTTTGGATATAAAATGAGAAAAATAAGGACTTATTTCGCTGAATTTACAAGGAAAAAATTTGATATCTACTTTGAGCCGAATTATATTATTCTTGATAAAATAAAGGCAAGAAAGAAAGTTATTGTAATCTACGACTTTTCCTTTAAGCTTTATCCTGAGTGGCACCCAGAAGATAGAATAAGATTTTTTAGGGAAAATTTCTGGAAATCGGTTTCATTAACAGATAGAATAGTTGTGCCATCAAGATTTATTCGTGATCAGGCTATAAATGAGTTTGGCATTAGAGAGGAAAATTTGCGAACTGTCAAGTTAGGTGTGGATTTAAAAATTTTCAGGCAGTATCATGAAAATGAAATTGAGGAAGTTATAAAAAAATATGGTATTTCAGAAAAGTTTATTGTTTTTTTAGGTTCCTTAGAGCCAAGAAAAAATATTTTAAATCTTATAAAAGCCTATCAGATGCTTCCTGATTACTTGACAAGAGAGTTTAAACTACTTTTAATAGGATTTAAAGGATGGCATAATAAAGAAATAATGAATTTATTGAAAAGAAACAAAGAAAAGGTGATTTATACAGGCTATTTAAAGGATGAGGAACTTGCATGCATATTGAACAAAGCCTCTGTTTTTGTTTTTCCATCCCTTTATGAAGGATTTGGACTTCCACCCCTTGAGGCAATGGCATGTGGATGTCCTGTAATTGTTTCAGACAGAGCAAGTCTTCCAGAAGTATGTTCTGATTCAGCTTTGTATGTTAATCCACATGAGCCAGAAGATATTGCAGACAAGATAATGGAAGTTTTAGAAAATCAAGAATTAAGGGAAAATCTTATAAAAAAAGGGATTCAAAGGTCCCAGAGTTTTAAATGGGAAAATACAGCAAAGGATATTCTTAATATTTTTGAGGAGGTAGCCATTGACTAAGAAAGCATTGATTACAGGAATTCGTGGGCAGGATGGAGCTTATCTTGCTAAGTTGTTGCTTGAAAAAGGCTATGAAGTATGGGGAGCAGACCGTAGAAGTGGTGAAGGAAGTAGCTGGAGGCTCAAGGAATTAGGAATTGAAGGAGATGTGAAAATTGTTTATATGGATTTACTTGAACTTACAAACATTAAAAAAACAATTGAAAAAATTATGCCCGATGAAGTTTATAATCTTGCTGCCCAAAGTTTTGTTCAGGCTTCCTTTGACATGCCTATTTTAACCGCAGATATTGATGCAATGGGAGTGCTGAGAATTCTTGAAATTTTAAGAGCAATAAAACCTGACGCAAAATTTTATCAAGCATCAAGCAGTGAAATGTTCGGTAAGGTTCAACAGATTCCTCAAAAAGAGAAAACGCCCTTTCATCCCCGTTCACCTTATGCAGTGTCAAAGCTTTTCGGTCACTGGATTACTGTAAACTACAGAGAATCTTATGGCATGTTTGCCTGCTCAGGAATTCTTTTTAATCATGAATCACCATTGAGAGGCATTGAGTTTGTAACAAGAAAGATAACTTACGGAGTAGCGAGAATTAAATATGGATTACAGGATAAAATTGTTCTTGGCAATTTAGAATCAAAGAGAGATTGGGGATATGCACCTGAATATGTGGAAGGAATGTGGATGATGCTTCAGCAAAAAGAGCCCGATGACTATGTTCTGGCAACAGGTGAAACTCACACAATAAAGGAGTTTGCTCAGAGAGCCTTTCAGTCTGCTGGATTTGAAATTGTATGGGAAGGAGAGGGTTTGAATACCAAAGGATTAGATAAAAAATCAGGCAAAGTCTTTGTTGAAGTATCAAAGGATTTTTACAGACCTGCTGAAGTAGATATTCTTATTGGAGATGCTTCAAAGGCAAGACAAAAACTTGGATGGTATCCAAAGATAAAGTTTGAAAAACTTGTTGAAATAATGGTTAAGGCTGATTTAGACAGAGTTCTAAAAGAAATAAAAAAGTGAAAATTGCCATTGTTCATGACTGGATTGTTACTTTGGGAGGGGCTGAGAGAGTTTTAAAGGAGATTTACTCCCTTTTCCCTGAGGCAGATTTATTTACTCTTTTTTACAAGAAATCTTCATTGAATGAGCTTGGG
>Ga0308414_1001366_pt1 | contig 15933 bp, 22 predicted proteins | sample HotsprSampleOS50_FD_205667 | JGI IMG/M metagenome (GOLD analysis project Ga0308414, IMG submission 205667) | Hot spring phototrophic mat microbial communities from Octopus Spring, Yellowstone National Park, Wyoming, United States - 20090730_OS50 ... | reverse complement strand
ACCGTACTCGCGTTCGCGGCGGACGCGAGAAGATCGGCGACGTTCGCGGCGGTCACGCCGGTCTCGCCCCAGACGCCGAGTTGTTTCGCAACGATCGTCGCCGCGTTCGCGAGGTTGAGTTGCGCAGCAGCTGCGAGTGCGAGCGTCGCATCCGTCGCGCCGCCCAGCACATCTTTGACGTTGACGCCGCCTTTGACTAGCTCCGTCATCGCGTCCAGCGCTTGTTGTGCGCTGAACTGCGTTGACGATCCTAGCGCAAGCGCTTTTTGCTTTACATCGTCAAACGACAACCCGGCTTTCGTCAGCGAGTCGCCCGCGACGGCTTGAAACTTGAAGAGCGCACTCTCGAAGTTCGCGGCAACGTCGATGCTCGTGCGTAGTTGATCTCCAAGCGCAGCAATCCCCGCCGCCGCCAGATTGACCGCAGCCGCGCCGATCTGCCGCAGCGCGCCGACGGCGATCTGCTCCAGCGCCCCGAACGCGCCGCGCTGCGCGCTTGCGGCTTGCCCGACGCCGCGCACGTTCTGGGCGACGCGCTCCAGCACGCCGCTGGCGGCGTCAACTGCGCTCAGTTTGATGACGACATCGCTCATCGGCGTTTCCGTTGATGCGCCGCGACCAGCGCTTGATGCCGCCGTTCCGCGCGCAGCGCCGCGAGATGCTGCGCCACGCGCTGCAGCGGCAAACGATCAAGCGCGTCGGGCGGGCAGTGATAGATATCTCGACATAACACCAACTCGGTGTACGCGGCGGGCAGCGGCGCGAGGTCGAGCAGACCTAACGCCGTCGCCCGCGCTACCCGTTTCCCTCGTCGCCGATACTGTCGAAGATTTTCTTCAGCAGTAACGCGGCGGCGGCATACGGCTCGTTGAGGATGTCCTCGCCGTATGCTTTGATCAGCAGCGTCGCCGCGACTTCCGGGAACGCGATCCTTCGCTCGCTTGCGTCCAGAAACTGGTGGTATTCCCCAAGTGTGATCGTAGCGACGTTCGGGCGCAGCCCTTCCACCCGCGCGCGGATCGCGGCGTCGGGTTCAAAGATTTGCGGCAGCACCCGCTCGTAGACGCGCCGGAGCGCGCGGATCGGGAAGAGATCGGCTTGGTTGCCGATTGCCCGCCGCACCAGACGCGCGATTGTTTCCGGTGTCAGTTCGCGGTTGAGCAGCGTCGCCGCGTCGCGGATCAACAGCGCGTTGCGATCAACGTAGATTGCATCAACGTCGTAGATATTCGCCGGTGTGCTCATCTCGTCTCCTCCTCTTATGAGAGATTAGTCGGGTTGTTTCCAAGCGTGTACTGTCGCAACGACGGCGTTCGCACCGTCACCATAGCGACATACGGTTCCGGATCGCTGGGGTCAAGTGCGCTCAGCGTGACGTTGGTAATCACTCCAAGCCCCGTATTTGCCCCGCCGTCGTTGCTGGTCGCATACGCGCGAGCCTGACTGACCAACCCGCGCGGCGACCAACGCACACCGAGGCGCGGCGAGGCGCTTTGGAACTGATCAAAGATCGTATTCGCCGCAGAGTTCGTATCCTCGTTGTACAAAAACGTCAATGTGAGTTCGACCGGTTCGCGCTTCCCGACGGTGATCGTTGCGTAGTCGCTCGACCCGCCAACGAACGCCTCACCGCTTGGGCGGCTCAGTTCCACGTCGTCTATCTTCACCGTTGCGTTCGAGACCGCCGTCCAGGTTGTGGTATCGGTCGAAATCTCGACCGCGAAATTACCGGCGTACAGCCCGGCAAGAACTCCAGAGTGCGACATCCCCTACCTCCTATACCGACGGCGCGCGTACGAGATGTGCGAACCTCGTCGTCATCGCAACGCCCTCATACGCCCGCTCGCCGTACCGAATAACGTCGATTATTCCGCTCACGTTGAGTAATTGCACATCGCCGCGCGCGAGCCACGCGAAGCGCAGTCGCGCAACGTAGTCTTCGATGTAGTCAACCAACGCCGTCGCCGTATCTGCAACGCCGCGCCCCATTCCGACATCACGCACAAGCAGCAGATCGTCGATCTCCCACACCGCCCGCGTTGCGCGCGTGGGGGTGTACACCCCGCCTTCGACCAGCCGCAGCCCGCCAAGTGCGGGGATGATCCGCACCGGCAGTTGCGCTGCGTCCGACCAGTTCGGTTGTGACGCCAGACGCCGAACGGGAACGACGGCGCTGTTGTACTGCACCGCCAGCCCCGCCAGCAACTCGATGATGTCGGTGACGCTACTATACGACATCGCGATAGCGCTCCAATATCGCGCGTACATCGTCCGGCAGCGCCGACGGCAGCAGCACCAGCCCGCCGTCGGCGACCGTCGGGCGATCCGGGTCGTTCGCCGTCCCCCGCTGTCGGTACATCCACGCCGCCAGTCGGATTGTTGCGTGCACGATATCCGCGGGCGGGTTGATGCTGTAGCCCCAGTGCGCGGTGATCGTCGCCTGCTGCGACGCGCCGCACCAGCGCCGGTCGCGCCGCGCGAGGACGGTGTACGGCGCGTCGGGCGGGTGCGTGTCGATTTCGGTCAGCGGGATCGCTACACTGTCGCCGTCTGCCGCGCCGACGAGTTGCGCGATGTAGACGCCCGACGGCAACAGTAAGTAATCCCGCTTCAACTGCGCGTCCCACAGCATCACCGCGCGTCCGAACGTCCGAGATGTCGCCGCCGGCGCAGTGAAGGTCTTGCGCGTCATCTGCTCGATAGCCGCAGTTGCGCGTGTGAGCAGATCGGTCAGCAGCGCATCGTCTGCGGTTGATGTGACGGCGAGATACGTCTTGAGTTGCGCCGGCGTTGCGTACATCGCTTACCTCACAACACGCGCGTCCAGCCGGTCGGCAGCGTCGCGGGAACGTCACGCGCCGGGAACGCCGAAATCTCAATCGCAATCTGCGCCGTACCCGTTCCGGCGATGCGTACAAACATATGTGATGCGTGCGTTTTCGCTGCGTATGCCTCCGCGCCGGTTACGAAAATCTCGTAAGACGAGTTTGACGTCAGCGTTGCAATCGCCTTATCCGTCAACTGCGCCGAGTTGTTTGTGTTGTTTGTGTCGTTGACGTGTACTTGCAACGACGCGGAACCGGTCACCGTCCCGGTGTGCGCAACGATGCGCACCGCCTGCGCGTTTGCGATGCTGATAACCGACGTGTCCGCAGGTGCCGTCACATTCGCGTTGAAGAACCGCAAGAGCGGCTGGATGGTCTCCTGAACAAGCATCGTATGCTCCTCCTCTAGTGCGCCGTCACAACACCTGCATCTCTTTTATTTATAGAGCGTGTTGTGACAGCGCCCGCTATTGTTCAACCGTTGATCCGTAACCCGTCGCTGTCACAACACCTGCTTCTTCTTTATTTATAGAGAGTGTTGTGACAGCCTTGACTGTTGTGACGCCCGCGCCCGTCGCCTTACCCAAACGTAGTACTCCTTGTCGCCGGGCTTATCAGCAGTAGCAGTGTCACAACACACGCTCTTCTTTTAATTAAGAGATGTGTTGTGACACCCCATCTACTACGTACCCGCTGCAATCTCAACGAACGGGCTGACGGTGTTATTCCCCGCGCCGTCGGCGAGGATCAGCGGCGCGTTGACGAGCGGCGCGCCGTCGATCCTCACCCCGAACAGCCAGACCGACTGACGCTTCAAAAAGCGCACGTGTTCGCTGAACGCAACGCTGAACGCTGCGCGCTCGACGAAAGCGTAGTACGACAAATCCGCCAGCACCAGCGATCCGGCGCTGGTGACGGTCGGCAGGTGCTCGCTGTACGCGATTGGGATACCGGCAAGCGTATCGCCGTACACCAACGACTGTCCGTTGACGGTATAGAGCAGCGTTTCGCTCAAACGCGTCGCCATCAGCCGCGAGCGCCAGAACGGATGGGCGATCCACACCGCAGTCGCGCTGCCGGGCAGCAGGCGCTGGATCATTGCGAGGATGGTGCTCGTATCATTGTCCGCTTGCGAACTGCTACTCGTCGCCCGCGTCACGCTGATCGTCGCGGGATGCCCGACGATCCCGCGCGGCTGCCCGACGCCGGTTCCCCGCAGCATCACGCGCGCCTTCAGCACTGCGTATGCGCGACCAAACAGATTGACGAGCGTATCTTCCAGCGCCTGCGGCGCGTCGGTGATGAGTTCCGTCGCCGCTGCGACATACGCATCCGCCGAGTGCGGGCGGAAGATGCGCTGCTCGAACCTCGGTTCGCTCTCTGCAACATCCGCACTCTGTTCGCGCCAGATGAGCCGCACCCCGCCGACGAGCGCGCTGCTTTCAACGTTCGGCGCTTGGTCTTGCTCCAGAACCGGAAGCGCCAACTCCGCCGCGTTCGTGCGCAGCATCAACGGGCCGCGACCGGCGGCAACCAACTGGTCGAACAGCATCGGCGCGCCGACCGCGCGGATGCGCTCTTCAAACTGCGTCGGCACCAGAAACCCGCCGCCCGCGCCGGTCGTCTCGTCAAGCGCTTTGCTGCTCTTGTAGACCGCGCGCAGACGCTGAACGTCGTTGAATGCGACGCACTTCAGAAAGTCGCCGAACGATACGCCTTCGCCTTCCGCAGCGGGTGCGCTTGTTGCCACCCCGACGTTCTGCGCTTTCATCGCCGCCGCGACTTCCTCGCGCAGCCGCGACGCGACATCTTCGCGCAGCCGCGCGGCGATTTCGGCGGCGAGTTCCGACTGATTCATCACGATTTCCGTCATCTTCTCCTTCTCCTCCTTCACTTGATGACTAACCGATATGCATTCCGAATCATTGTGCGCGGCTCTGCGGGCGTCGGCGTGATGCTCGCATCCAGCCCCAGCAGCCAGCGTTTGATGAACATCGCCTTCCCCGCCGGTTGGCGCACCACGAGATGCGCCGCCGTCCCGCTCGACCACCCCAACTCCGGCGCGATCTGGGCGAGATAGCGGTACTTCGCGTCGAGCAGCCCGCGGATAATTACGCCCTCGTCGGTCAGTTCCAGCGCGCCGTAGCCGATCGGCTCTTCAACGAGAATAACCCCCGACGCAGTTTTCACCGGTTGCGCGTGGTTCAACCAAATCGGCGTTTCGCGTAAACGCCCGAAGTCGGTTTCCGCAGTGAAGAACTCGTTTTCGAGGTCGGTTGCGTCGGGACTGCCGAACACCACCAGCAACCCTTCAACGTCGCCGCTCTCGACCGCCTTCAGCGCCGCGCCGGGCGCGGTCTGCCATTCCATCTCCTCACCTCCCCCTCTCTTTCAGCACCGCGATTGCTTCCTTCTTTGCCGCTTCCGCCGCGTCCCTCAGCGACGCCCAGCGCCCGCGATGGACGCGCGCTTGCGGCATTCCGTAGACGTATCGCGCATAGGACGCGGTGTTCTCGACGATCCGCGACGTTTTCGACAGTTTCTTGATCCGCAATTTCTGCCGTAAGTTACCGGTGCGCCGGTAGCGTGAACCCGCGGGCGGCGGCGGATAGATTTGCATCATACCGTGCGCAGCGGTCGCGCCCGCGTCGAGCGCGGCTTCGATCCGCGCCGCACGCGGCAGCAGTTTGCGCAATGCGTTATCCAGATCGACAGAGACGCTAACCCGCATCGATCCGCTCCAGTCTGACGCCGCAGCGACAACGCGGGTGCGCCGGGGGCCCGCTCCGTCCGCCCCACTCGTCCTCGCGCTTACTATGCAGTGCGCCGCAGATCGGACACACGCGCTCGTCGTTGGCGGTCTCCCAAATCATCACATACTCCAGATTGTGCTCAGTGCGCAACCCGTCGCGGTACGCTCGCACGCCCGCCGTTGCAGCTTCAGTCGCGGCGGTGATGGCGACGGTTTCGGCGCGCTTCGCACCGACGACCGGCTCGATCATTGCAACGAGTTCGGCGCGATCCGCGCCCGGCATCCGTCGCCACGCCGCGACCGCGCGGGCGATGTAGTCGCGCGTGTACGGATAGAGCAATTCTTCAACCTGGCGGCGCGTCGCTTCCTCAGCCCAATCCGCCAGCAGCGCATCGACGTTGACCGCAACGCCGACCTCGGCGCGCATTTCGTCCGCGAACAGACGTGCGATTGTCTCGATATTGCGGCGCATTGCGGGATAGAGTGTCTCGTTGAACATCTGCGCCGTAATCTCATCTGCGCCGTCGAGCATCACCTGACGCAACTGTTGAAACGCGCGCTTGAGATCGCGGTAGAGTTGCACCTCGTGCGGCATCAGTCCCGCTTCGTCGTCCTTCTTCAGCGATTTCGCCGCGTCGTCTGTCGGTTCAGCGCCGTTGACGCCCGCCAGCCGCAGCGCCGTTCTTACGTCGAGACCGGCAGCCACCGCCTCGCGCGCAATCGCCAGCCGGTTGCGCAGACGCAGCAGTTCTTGGTCTGCCGCGTCCTCAACGAACTGCGGCAGATCGAGACGTGCGCGGGCTTCGTTCAGTGTGAGCACCGGCTGTCCGGTGAGTCTCTGGATCGCTTCCGCTTTTTCCAGTTCCGAGTTCTGCACCGCGTCAATGCGCGCTTCGTTGCAGCGCAGCGTCTGGTTGTACGCGACGAAGTGCGGCTGCAACATCGCGGTTATTTCGCGGGCGCGGGTGAGGATCGTCAGAAGAATGAACGTCTGATAGTCGCGCAGCGCGGTCGCGTAGGTGCTGGCGTTCGAGAACACCAGCGACATCGGCACTTGAAACGCGGTGAGCATCAGTTCCGCCGCGCGCTGGAGCAGTTCGGGTTTGACTGCATCAGACAGTGTATCGCCCAGCGTGACGGTTTTGATCTCGCTTGACAGCGCGAGATGCCGGAATGCGTTGCGGATGCCGCTGACGAGTTGGCGCAGCCACTGCTCAAAGCGCGACCGCTCGGCGTCCGTCGGGCGCTGGGCGAACATCCAGACGGTGGGGCGCACCGCCCCGCGCTCGAAGTACGCCGTCTGGTAGCGCTCGGCAGCCAGCAGTGCGCGGGCTTGGGTCAGCGCCGTCGTCACCAACCCGACGCCGGGTTCAACCTCACTTCTTACGGACGGTTCCCAGAAGTGGAGCAGTTCGGTTTCCGGTTCAAGTCGAACTTCAACGTTGTTCACGCGGCGCGTAAACCCGACCAAACCGCGTTTCGCGTCGGTGATCGGAGTGATGGTGCGCGGGTGCAGACGACGCAGACCGAGCGGCGCTGCCGGATCGCGTAGTAAATACGCCGCGCCGTACAGACACAGATCGATCTCGACGCCGCGAATGAGTGCCGCCAACCTCTCTGCGTCAAACGCCACCAGCGACCCGCGCCGGGTGGTGATCTCCCACGGCAGCGACGCGAGGGCGTTGGCGCGTAGTGTCACCGCCGTCCGCACCACCGCGACGCGCTCATACGCCGTCTCGACATCAACCGCGTCGCCGTCGCCGGTAAACACGCCCGTCCACGCGGACGGAAGGAAATCCTCCAGATTGAGCGCTTTGATGTCGTAGCGCTCAAACGGCGACAGTACAAGTTGTGCGGCGGGCTTATACATCAAACAGCACCTCTGTACCCCGCGCCGCGCCCCACACCGCCAGCGCGAGCGCAACTACCCCGTCGTCGTGACAGCCTTCCGGCGCGCTGTAGCGAGCGCGACCGGACGCGGAAATATCGACGCTGTACATCTCCAGTTCGTTGAGCAGCCAGTCCAGCGCGGGCAGCACAATCGTTCGCTGCTCCAACGCCAGCGCCAGCGTGTCGATCAGTAGCGGTTTTGAAGCGACCGTCGTCGTAAACGCCTGCACCGGCAGCCCGGCGCGCTGCAACTCTTCGATATTCGGCGCGCCGATGCTGTTCGCCTCGGCGATCACCGCGCCGCCGCCGTTGCGCTGCCAGAACGTAACCAGCGCGCGGCGCTGGGTTGCGAAATCCACATCGACGAGACGTTCAACGTCGACGACGCACCGCGTCTGCGGGTCGAGCGCGGCGAATACGGTTGCGTCTTCGTAGCGCCCCCAGTCCACCCCGATCACCGCAGCCTCGTTGCTGCGCGCGATCTCGCCGACACAACTACGAACGTTGCGGAACACCGCGCCGCCGTCGTCGAGGAACTCGGCGTCGAGTTCTTGACGCGCGGCGCGTTCGGTCATTGCAGATCGCAGCAGCGCAATATCTGCCGGATCGAGACGCGGATTGTCACTCGTTGAACGCCGAACCGTCGCCCAGCGCGGGTCGTCAAGCGCGCTCTGGTGAATGCGCCAGAAATCCCCTCGCCCTTTCGGCGTTCCCGCCAGCACCGCGCGCCCGCGTCTGTCAAGCAGCGCGGGGATCAGATTTTCGCGCCAGATTGTTTCGAGATTGCGCACCAGCCCCGCCTCGTCCACCACAATAAGATCGTACCCGCGTGACCTTCCCGCGTTCTCGTTGTCCAACGACCAGAACTCGACGCGCCCGCCGGTCGTTGTGTCGATCCGCCGTTCCGCCTTGTACTCGTCCGCAACCGGCGCGCGCAGTACGCGGCGCACTTGTTCCCACACCGGCAGCATCAACTTATACGTTGGAGCGAAATACCCGACCGTCTGCCGGTGCACCAGCGCGGCTTCAACAAGCATCCGCGCCAGCAGATGCGATTTCCCCCACCGCCGCCCGGCGCGAAGATGAACGAACCGCGCGCTTCTGGTCTGTTCCGAAACCGCGATCTGGTCGGCGTGCAATTGCGGCAGTCGTACCTCATACCGTTTTGACGAACGCCGCTTCATCGACGATCACCAGCACGTCCCGTTCGGCGTTCGGTTGCTCATCGAACTGCGACAGAAACAGCCGCGCGGCGGCAACGCGCGCGCTTGCCGGCTCGTTGTCGTTGACAACGATCATAAACAGCGCACGCAACACCGCGGCGCGGGCTTCGTCTGTCAGCAGTTCGTCAATCGTCATTTGTAGTTGCGATAGTACTTCCGCGCGATTGCCTCAACCTCAACCTCGCTCAGCGGGATGTGGTACGAGACGACGTAGCCGAAGATGACCACCAGCGCCGATTGCACCTCTGCTGGCAGATCAATCCCGACAAACTCACGCAGCGCCCAGGTGAGAATGATGACGGTTGCAGCGGCGAGCGCGCCGTAGGTGATCTTATCCAGCGGTTGCGAAAAGGGAAGGTTCATCTCCTCCTCCTACTCCTCTCCCGGCGGGGCGATGTTCACCCGCTCATTTTAATTATACCGGGAACGCGCCGCTTTTTCGTACTCCAGATCGCGGCGGCGCGCGGGTGTCACAACGCCTGCTTCTCTTTTATTTCTATAGAGTGTTGTGACAGCACTGATAAGCCAGCAGCGGGCGGGGGAGTACTCCATTCGGGTGATGCAGCGGGTGTCACAACACTGCATATAAATAAAAGAAGATCGAGTGTTGTGACGCTGCTGAACAACCAGAAACCCCGCCGGCGTCGGCGGAGCTTCTAGGAGGAGAAGGAGGGAGGATCGTCTGTTACTCGCCGCGCCGCGCGTCCTCGCGCCGCAGTTGTTCGACCAGCCGCCGCGCGTCTTCGACGTACGCGCGCCAGCCGACCGGCTCGCCGCGGTATTCGACCGCGTAGTCGCGCGTCTCGCGGTCGAAGATGATTTTGAAATCATCACCAGAGTCAATAACGATTTCGCGCGCCGGGCGCGGTGCGGGGGTTGAACGTCGCTTAGGCATCGAATTACTCCTTTCTGATGATCGAATACGCTGCTAGTATACCACACGCGCGTTGGGTTGTCAAGTCGCAAAATCGCGGGAAAATCTCGAAAATTGGGTATTGACAAACGGCGCGGGGTGTGGTATAGTATAACCGTAATCGATAAGCGCTTAGCACTAAGGAGGCACACAAAATGCTGCAGACGTACAAAATCTGGGAAGGCGAGCGAACGTTTCTGCCAGGCGACGACACCGGCAAATTCACAATTATCGAAATCACCGGCGAGGAACTTGGGTGGTTCGAGGACGTAATTGACGGAAAGACCTACTACGTTTATCAGACATCCGAGGGTAAGGTTGTGATCAATATTGTGGAACAGAACTACGGTATCGGTGAACCTAGCCGCGCCGTAATCTGCCGGTTCAGCAGCCTCGAAGAGGCGGCACAGAGCGAGCAGCGATACGCTCTTGAGGAACTGCGGCTTATCTAACGAACCAACCAACCACAAACCCCGCGCCTCACAAGCGCGGGGTTTTCTTTTCCCCGCCGTCGCCAAGCCCGCGCACTGTTGTCACAACACATCATCTTCTTTTATTTATACAGCGTGTTGTGACAGAACGACAAACAGAAACCGCCGGACGCGCGTCCGGCGGTTCTGGCGTTCGCGTCGGGGGCTAGTTGTGTTTGACGAACGGGGTGACGGCGAAGGTGTAGCCCCATTGGTCGCCGAACGCCAGCCACCCGCTGCTGCTTCGTCGCACGCTCAGGCGCGAGTTCTTTCCGAACAACCGCAGCCCGCGCCGCAACTGGGCGACGCTGTACCATCGCGTATCACCGTCCGCCTTCGGTCGGAAGAGCTCTTCCCCACCGCGCGGGGTATCCACTAGCGCGACGTACTCTTTCGAGCTCATTTCCTTCAACGCTTTGAATTTGGGATTATCCGAGAGAGGAAGGAGTTCCCACCCCAACGCCTCGTCTTCTAACTTCCCGAGCATCCGTTTGATCTGGACGCGCGGGCAGTGGAAGTCGGGCAACTTCACCTCGCAGTACTCGCCCGCGACTTCCCCAACGTTCTCCTCATACCGCGTGCTCCGCGCGGTTACGGTCACGCGGTTCCCAACAACGGCGACGCTTCCGATCCACGTCGCCTCCGCCAGCGCCTCCAGCACCCGCGCGGCTTTCGGCGAGATCGCGCCTTCGCCGCGCAGAAACACCAAATCGTCAAACTTCTTGGCGACCAGCATTACGCCGTCGGTCGCCAGCATCACGCCGTCGGCGACGTGAACACCGACGAACGGCGTCTCCTGAATGTCGAGGGCGACGCGGAGAAAGTTGGAAAGTTCTGTGCTGGGCATAGTCATTTCCTTTCTACAACAAGAGGCGCGGCGTGCGAGGGGTTCGCAGCCGCGCCCGGTGCTGTTATTGAAGCGATTCTAACTCCTTCCCGAAAAAACAACTTCGCAAGAACAGGAGACGGGAATACATAGACGTATGCTTGATCAGTCTCCTCGCGGTCGCTGCGGAATAAGCAGACCGCAATCTTACCATTCCCATCCTCGAAAAAGACGGTGCGGGCGTTGTCTTTCGACAAAACACCGACGCGCTCGCCTTTGAATTTGATGTCGCCGGCTTGAATTTTCTCGTCGTCGCAAACGATGTCACGCATTGCGCCTTGCCAAACTTGGATTGCCATTTCTTGTCTCCTTTCGTTTCGTTGATTTACTGTGTTTCTACTATACCACAACCCGCACCGTTTGTCAATACCCAACTTTCAAGGCAAACAAAAAGCGCCGGGCGAACGTCCGGCGCTCTCCAACGTCAACCCGCGCCGCTATCTCGCCAGCGCCCACACGCAGCGCGCGAGCGCTTCGGAAAGCGTCGCCGCGTCCGTCTCGTACTGCGCCAGCGTTCCCAGACCTTTATGCCAATACGCGACCTCGACGCGCCAACCGCCTTCGCGTCGTTCGATCTCGACCAGCACGACGCGCGGCAACGCAAACAGCGCATCGAGCGGCTTGTGCGCGGCGGTGTGGATGTCAAGTGCGAAAGCGTCGATGGCGTCGCTTGCGCGGGCGACGTTGATGATGCGGTCGCACTCGCCCGCGTCGGTCAGTACGACGCAGATCGCGTGCGGGTGTCGCTCGAATTGGATTTTCACACACACCTCCGTAAAAAGCGAAGGGGCGCTCCGGCGAACCGGAACGCCCCGAACTGACTACCGACCGTCAACCTCGTCGAGTGTGAGCGTCGGGCGGGGGATGATCCCCGCATTCTCCATCTCCCACCAGAACCGCTCCTCTGCCTCAGGCAGAGTGCGAAAGACAAAGACCTCCGAGATTTCCGGCTCGTTCTCCCAGCGGCTCCATCGCCGCCGGTGAACGATAAAACGCCCGTCCACCGCGCGGTAAAACGCGGTCTCCGTACCGCGCGAGTTGTGCTCCTCCCACAAACCGCCGATGCGCTCACCGTCAAATTCGACCATCTCCCCGTTCACGAACTCATCGCCGAGAATAACGCGCCGGTTTCCCTGGAAAAGTTGGATCGTAACCATAGTGTTACTCCCTTCTGTCGGTGAAATCGATTACGCTTCTACTCTACCACATCCCGCGCCGGTTGTCAAGCGGGAAATTCGCCGGAATTTCGCCGAAATTGCCTCTTGACAGTTGGCGGGAACTGCGGTATAGTAGAGACACAGTAATCAATCACTTCTAAGGAGGCTCAAGATGGCAACCATCAGCATCTGGCGCGGCTACCGCGACTGGGACGCAGGCAGCGACTACGAGATCGTCACTTACGAGGACGCGCGTGAGATCGGATCGGTTCGGTTCACTGATGCTGACAGTGATATTCAGTACCGCATCATCCGCACCGGGGACGGAGAGATTGTCATCTTTTTCGTCGAGCGGAAAGGGCACTACTGCGAAGCAGAAATCTTCGAGTACCCCGATCTCGAAACCGCTGCCAAAGACTACGCATTCATCCTCCGCAGAGCGGGCGTCATCTAGACGACCCGCCGCAACCCAGAAGCCCCGTCCGGCAACGGATGGGGCTTCTTATTTCCCCTTGCACTTCCCGCAATACCCGTACCGCCGCGCAGCCCCGTACTGCTGCTGCGTCAGCGCAGCACCGCAGCGCGGGCAGCGATACGGCAGCGCAGCACGCTGCTGATGCCGGTGCTGATGCTGATGCTGGTGCTGATGCTCAGCAGTATGCTGATGCTGCTGCTGATGCTGCTGCTGATGCTGCTGCTGATGCTGCTGCTGATGCTGCTGATGCTGATACTTGAGCATATGCTCAGCAGTATCAGTAGTATGCTGCCGGTGCTGGTGCTGCTGACCGGCAGTATGCTGCCGGTGCTCAGCAGTATGCTGCAGCATATGCTCAGCAGCATCAGCACTGTGCTGCCGGTGTTGGTGCTGCTGATGCTGGCGCTGCTGATGCTGATGCTGGTGCTGGTGCTGCTCAGCAGTATCAGCACTGTGCTGCTGGCGCTCAGCAGTATGCTGCTGATGCTGGTGCTGCTGCTGATGCTGCTGCTGCTGCTGATGCTGCTGCTGCTGCTGATGCTGCTGATGCTGATGCTGCTGCTGATGCTGCTGGTGCTGGTGCTGGTGCCGGCGCTCAGCAGTATGCTGGAGCATATGCTCAGCAGCATCAGCAGTATGCTGCTGCGCACTGCTGTGCAGCAGCGTCGCAAGCGTATACGCCAGCGTCGCAAGCGGCGCGCTCTCCAGCACCGACAGCGCCAGCAGCAACCAGTCGAACGTTGCGAGAAACTGCGCCGCGCCGCTCAACCCCGTCGGTACGCGCGCGGCATAGTCGGCGAGGACGTTGAGCGTGATCGCGGTGAGCACCGCCGCCCGCGCCACGCGCGCCGCAAGTCGCCGACGCTGCGGATCGGTAAACGCCGCGAACGCCAGCGACAGATACGCCAACTCGATCCCCACCGCCGCCAGCCAGCCCGCAGCGTCCCCGCGCGTCGGGGCGAGGGCGCGCTGGACGCCCAACGCGGACGGGGCGCTCAGCAGCAGCACTGATAACGTTGCGAGAATGCGGAATTTCACGAATGCTTCTCTTTCCCCGTCACAACACGCATTCTTCTTTTATTTCTATAGAGTGTTGTGACGGTCGTTGTTCCTCAACGCCCGCGTGCTAAGCACCGCAAAACCCCTCCTCACAGAAATCCGCTTGCTCTTCCGCCGCGTCCGCCCGCAGCACCGCGATCTCGTCTTTCCCGCGCTTCCGCCGCTCCTCGTTGATGCGCCGCTCCAGTTCCTCACCCTTCTCGCGCAGCGCCGGGTATTGTCTGAGCAACTCAGATTGACTGCGGGCGCTGCGGTACGGACAGAACCAGCACGACGATTTCGGCGGCGGCGTCAACCCGGCGCGTTCGATTATTGCGCGGCAGTCGTTGCGGGTAAGGCGCTCGTCTACCAGCGGGTAGACGTTCTCAATACGCTTGAAGCCGGAATCGCGCATCCGGTGGAACTCGTCTACGCTGATTCCCAGCATCAATCCGATCCGCTCGCGTCGGTACTTGTCGTACAGATAACGTCTGATCGGCTCGACTTTATACTGTCTGGTGCACTGGCGCTTCAACATAAACGATCCGTCGCGAGAGCGCCACGGCGCGGGCGTGAACGCCGGGCGCGCAAGCATATCTCCGTACAGATCGCGCTGTAGGATTGTGATGCCGCGGTTGTACGTCTCCCGCAGCCAGCCCGCGAAGGACGCAACGTACTCGCGCGTTGCGGGCGACTCTGCGTCCAGCAGATCAACGTGGACGATCTCGTCAATCCGCCACCCGCGCTGCATCGCCAATACGACCAGCGCGGTGCTTTGGACGCCCCCGCCATACGAAATGACCGTTCGTTGTGCGCTCATACCCGCCCTCCTCGTTCCCCCTCGCCCGCGTCCAACGCCGGAAGGACGTACACCTCTGCGATATCAATTCCGTCGTCAAGGAGGGATAGTCGCATCTGATGCAACGCCACGCGCCCGTCCTCGGTGCGGTAGAGCACGCAACGCTCTACCCACTCGTCCGCGCGCGCCACATCAACGACGGCGAGGAACTCGCCGACAAACCGGACACACTGCGTACTCTGAAACGTATTCCCCCGCACCCCGCACCAGAGTTCGATTTCCTCCACTTCGCGCCTCCTTTCTCATTCCTCGCTCTTCAACCGAGCAGCCCGCGCCCAGTCGTCGTTGCGGAACCGCGCACCTAACGCCCGCGCCTGTTCTCGACTGAACCCCGCACGCTGGAGCGCCGCCAGCGCAGCGAGCAGCGCGTCGTCCCCGTCCGTCGGGGACGGATCGATGCCCGTCCCCGCGCTTTCTGAAGCCAAATCAACCCCCTCAATCCGTCCCGGCGCGTCAGAAAGCCTTGGGACGGGGCTAGGGGCGTTTTGCGGCAACACAGCGCCTTGGGACGGCGCGATGTCGTCCCCGTCCCCGCTCTCGGAAACCTCCCCAAATTGGGCGTTTTCGGCGCTTTTTGTGGGTTCGGGACGGTCGGGGACGGGGACGGATACGTTCCGTCCCCAGGCATCAGAAAGCCTTGGGACGGCTCCGCCCCCGTCCCCAGGCATCAGAAAGCCTTGGGACGGTACAATTTCGTCCCGCGGCTTGCTGACGCTTTGGGACGGATCAACCCCCGTCCCCGCGCTTTCCAAAGCCAAATCAACCCCTTCAATCCGTCCCCGCGCATCAGAAAGCGTCGGGACGGGCTTCTGCTCATCAGCCGTCACAACACTTGCTTCTCTTTTAATTAAAGGAGGTGTTGTGACAGCACTGAACAACAACGTCTCCAGCAGCGCCGCATCGTTGCGCGCGTTGATCAGCCCGTCGAAGTCTCCGACCAACACCGGCGTGCGGACGAGAAACTGCTCGTTGTTGTGTCTCACCACGAACAGCCCGCGCTCGCCGGGCGGCGGCGGCAGTTGTGACGGGCGGTACACCAGCGCCTTCGGATCGCGCACCCCCAGCGCCGGCGCGTCCTGGCTCCCGTCCACCAGCGCGCCGGAGATGAGGGTTGATAGGTTCATTCGCCACTCCAGCCGCTTGCCGGTGGGCGTCTGCATCGAGACGATAACCCGAATGCCCAACGCCCGCGCTTTGCTGACGAGCGCGATGAGCAGCCGCTCCGTCTCGTCAACCACATCGATGATGTCGGTTGCGAGGACGATCAGCAGCGGCAGCGGGTCGGGCGCTGTCTGGTTGTACTCCTCGACGCTGCGCACCCCGGCGCTCAACAGCAGCCCGAACCGACGCTTTGCTTCCTCGTTGATTGCGCCGATCGCGTCCAGTATGCGCCGTTGCCCCTCGTCGCCGTACCCCCCGGCGGGAGCAAAGAGCATCTGCGGCAG
>Ga0308414_1001364_pt1 | contig 15937 bp, 13 predicted proteins | sample HotsprSampleOS50_FD_205667 | JGI IMG/M metagenome (GOLD analysis project Ga0308414, IMG submission 205667) | Hot spring phototrophic mat microbial communities from Octopus Spring, Yellowstone National Park, Wyoming, United States - 20090730_OS50 ... | reverse complement strand
CACGAGGCGGTCCGGGCCCGCGGCCGTGGCGATCGCGAGCGGCCCGTCGAACGGCCGGCCGGCGGCGATCGCCGCGACCAGCTCGGCGAAGCACTCGCGCCGTTCGCCGACACCGCGCAGGCGGCGGAGCGAGCGGCCCTCGAGCTCGCCCCGCGCGTGGCCGGTGAGTTCGAGCAGCCGGCGGTTGACGTGCAGGATCTCGGCCGAAGGGCGGGGCCCCGGGCCGGCTCGCACGAGGACCACGCCCGCCTCGGCGGTATCGAGCAGCGCCGCCGGGTCGGCTCCGGGGGCGGCGGTCACGAGCGCCCGACGCCGCTGGCAGGCCGGCGGCGGGCGCGAGGCTCGGTCGGCGCGGGCGGTAGCCTGTCGCGATCGCGGTCGGGACGGCGGACGGCGCGGCTCATCGTCTCGTGGTCGGCGGCAGGGCGCGGCCGGGCGGTGCCGCGGCCATCTCTCGGTCATTCAACCAGAAAGAAACCGCCCCTTGAAGCCCGCTTGCGCGAGGTGACCGGCGCCTGGCGCCGGCCGTGCCGCCGGCGACACGGCCCCGGTCTCCCCGTGCGCCTCGGCGAGGGCGGCGGGGAGACGATCGGGCAGGTCCTCGGCGATCAGCCCGGGCCCGGCGAGCGCGCCCGCCCGGGCGTGCAGCCAGGCGCCGGCCGCGGCCGCCTCGAAGGCCGGTAGGCCCTGGGCGAGCAGGCCCAGGATCGTCCCGGCGAGCACGTCGCCCGTGCCGGCGGTCGCGAGTGCCGGGGGTGCGTCGGCGAGGATCGTGGCGCGCCCGTCGGGGGCGGCCACCACCGTGTCGGCGCCCTTGAGCAGGACGACCGCGCCACATTCGGCGGCCGCTGCGCGGGCCCGCGCGAGCCGGTCACCCGCATGGGGGAAGATCCGCGCGTACTCGCCGTCGTGGGGGGTCAACACACACCCGCCGTGTAGGACCTCGAGCAGGGCGGAACGCTCGCCCGCGAAGGAGGTCAGCGCGTCGGCGTCGAGGACGAGGGGTCGGCCCGAGCGGGCGAGTTGCCGAACCGCCACCCGGGTCGCCTCGCCGACCCCGGCGCCCGGGCCGATCAGCCAAGCATTGAGGCGCGAATCGGCCAAGAGCCGGTCGAGGGCCGCCGGATCGCCGCAGGGCTTGGTCATGACGGCCGTGAGCGCGGCGGCGTAGACCGGCAGCGCGTCGGGGGTCGCCGCCACGCTCACGAGTCCGGCGCCCACCCGCAAGGCGGCTCGGGCCGCGAGCCGCGTCGCCCCGGTGGCGTGCGGCGGCCCACCCACCACCACCGCGTGGCCGAAGCGGTATTTGTGCGCCGCGGCGTCGCGCCGCGGCAGGAGCGGGCCCCACCAGCTCGGGTCGTTGCGGCGGATGCCCTCGTCGACCTCGGCGATCACGGAATCCGGGATGCCGATGTCGGCCACCACGAGCGCGCCCACGAGCGCGCGCCCGGGCAGCAGGAAATGGCCGGGCTTCGGCCGGGCGAAGGTGACGGTGAGCACGGCCGGCGCCGCCGCACCGAGGACCGCCCCGCTCGCCCCGTCCACCCCGGAGGGCACGTCGACCGCGACCACGGGACCGCCGAGACCGGCGACGCGCTCGACCCAGGCGCGCGCGGTGCCATCGAGCGGTCGATCGAGCCCGGCGCCGAACAACGCATCGACGACGAGCCAGCCCGCGTCGAGCTCCTCCGGCACCTGCGCCGACCAGGGCCCCGAGCGGCGGGCGAACGCGGCCGCCGCGTCACCCCGAAGCCGCCCCGGGTCGACCAGGCTCGCGACCCGGACCGGCCAGCCCAGGGCCTCGAGCCGGCGTGCCACGACCCAGCCGTCGCCGCCATTGTTGCCGGGGCCGCAAAGCACGAGCGTCGGTGTGGGCGGGAAGCGGGCGGTGATCGCCCGGACGATCGCCCGGCCGGCCCGCTCCATGAGCACGGCGCCGGGCGTGCCGAGGGCGATCGTGCGGGCATCGGCCTCGGCCATCCGGCGCGGGCCGAGAAGGACGTCGTCGGGCGGATAAGCTCGCGGCTTCGCCACCTTCCGCTCTCAAACGGCCCGGTGTCGGGCCCGTGCCGCCCGCTCGATCGCCGCGGCGACCAGCGGATCGAGCTCGAGCCGCTCGCGCAGCATGCTCAACAGGCGCAGCTCGCTCTGGCTCGCGCCGCGGTCGGCGGCGATCACGTCGCAGGCGAGCGCATAGGCGGTCTCGCGCAGAGGCGGCGGCAAAGCCCGGGCGATCCGCTCGAGCGCCACGTCGAGCCCGTCCTCGCGTTGCAACAGGTCGACGCATTCCTTGCCGATCGCCGCGATCCGCGAACGGTCGAATTCGTCGAAGGCCGGCAGCGAGCCGACGATCCGGGTCATCGCGGCGATCTCGGCGTCCGACATGCTCCCCTCGGCGGAGGAGATCAGGACCATGGTGGCGATCAGCGCGGCGTGACGGTCGAGACGGTCGGACATCGCGGCTCCCGGGGCGGTGCGAGGTGGGGGGAGTGTGGTCCGAGCGCGCGGCGAGGGCAACGCGGCAGCTCTGCCCGGTTCGGCCGCTCGCCGCGCCCCTATCCGATTGAGGCAATTGGCCTTGACCGAATTCAATTGAAGCGCGAAAAGGGACGGCGTCTCGGCCAGGAGGAACGGGCGCCCGGATGGACCTCGGCCTCGACCCGCAACGACGCCGCCTCTTGATCGTCGGCGACCCGGCCTTGAGCCGCGGCCTGATGCGGATGGTGTTGAGCCGGCTCGGCTACGTGGTCTCGGTCGTGAGCAGCGGCACGGAAGCCTTGACGATGCGCGCCCACACCCGTTTCGCGCTCGCCCTCGTGGCCGCCCGCCTGCCCGACATGCCCGGCGTGGCGCTCGCCCGTCATCTGGTCGAGACGCATCCGGCGCGCGCCGTGCCGGTGCTGATGTTCGGCGACGCCTTCGATCGACCGAGTGCCCTGCGCGACGGCGTGGCCCCGCCCCTCGCCGGATTCCTCGTCAAGCCGATTTCGATCGGCCGTCTCGTGGGTGCGGTCAAGGCGCTCACCGACGGCCACGGACCGCCCGTCAGCGCAGCGGAGACCGCCATGCCCGTCCACCCCCCGCTCGACCTCGCGCGGCTGCGCGAGTTCACCAACGGCGATCGCCAGCTCGAGCGCGAGCTCGCCACCCTCTACGTCGAGACCGCGGCGGTCTACATCGGCCAGATGCGCGACGCGCTCGACGATCCCGACGCCTGGCGGCGGGCGGCGCATGCGCTCAAGGGGGCTTCGGTCAACATCGGTGCGGTCGAGCTCGCCGAGACCGCCGCCCGTGCCGAGCGCAGCGAACCCTGCGCGGCGCTGCTCGAGGAGCTCGCGGGCCAACTCGCGGCGGTGCGCAGCTTCCTCGCCGCCCGGCCCGCTGCCGCGGTCGCAGCCGTTTCCTGAGGCCGGAGCGCGCTCGGCGGTCGGCGTTGGCAGGCGGCAACACAGCCCCGCGGTTGCGTCACCTTTCGATCCGACGAGCTTGCACGCGGCCTCCTTTTCCCTTCACATCGCGGCACGCTTCGAAACCGTCCGCGAGCGCGGGCCGGGACCCTGTGGTCCGCGGATCGGGGCGGCGGGCACAACACTCACGGGGATCGGCGGGAATGGTCGGGAAGAGGCGTGTCGCTCTGCTCCTCGGTCTGGTTCTCACGGCCGCCGGCTGCGCCAACCCGGGCGATCGGATGGTCGCCCCCGAGCCGACCGTGCTCGACGACGCCGATCTCTATTTCGTCGACATGGACGCCGTCCGGCAGATGGCGCCGCAAGGGGCGCCGTTCTCCCAGGGCCTGCGCGTCGGGTATCTCGACCTGACCGACCAGGCGGCCGGCCGGGTCGATCTGGCCGACCGGATGCATTTCGGCCGCAAGGCCGTGGCTTCGGCCAAGGGGCTCAATGTGCAGCCCGACGCGGTCGCCCTCCGGCGGATCGCCGATCCGGCCAAAGGCGAATTCGAGGCCGCCCGCGCCCGTCTCTTGGCGGCCCTCGACGCCAACGGCCGGCTGCGGGCCCCGGCGGATGCGGCCAAAGCGCAGACCGCCTTCGATTGCTGGCTCGAGCGGACCGAGGCCGGCGACCAGGCCGGCGCCGCCGCCTGCAAGGCCCGCTTCGAAGAGGCGATCGCCGCGGTCGAGCGGTCGCTCGCGCCGGCCGCACCGCAGCAGTACCTGGTCTTCTTCGCCTGGGACCGGGCCGACATCAGCCCGGTGGCGCTCCAGGTGATCGAGCAGGTCGCAGCCGACTTCAAAGCCGGCCGGATGGTCCGGCTGCACCTCGCCGGGCACGCCGACCGCTCCGGCCCGGAGGCCTACAACATGCGGCTCTCCGAGCGGCGCGCGCGGGCGGTGGCGCGCGAGCTCGAGCGGCTCGGCGTGCCGGCGAGCGCGCTCGACCTCAAATGGTACGGCGAGACCCGGCCGCGGGTCCCGACCGCGGACGGGGTGCGCGAGGCGCAGAACCGCCGGGTCGAGATCACCTGGGACTGAGCCCGGCCCGGACGGCCCCGGAAGACGCGATCGGCCGCCTTCGGGCGGCCGATCTTTTTCGGCTCGGAAGAAAGCTGCGTCGTGTGGCCGCGATCCCGGCCGTCAGCCGCCCGTCACGCTCATGTGGCGGCGCACCGCCGGCCGGTTGTGGCGGCGGTCGATCACGAAATCGTGGCCCTTGGGCTTGCGCGCGATGCCGTCGAGGATCGCCTGGCGGACCAGCTCGTTGCCCTCGGACGCGCGCAGCGCCGCCCGGAGATCCGCTTTGTCCTCTTGCCCGAGGCACATGTACATCGTGCCCGTGCAGGTGACCCGCACCCGGTTGCAGGACTCGCAGAAATTGTGGGTCAAGGGCGTGATGAAGCCGAGCCGGCCGCCGGTCTCCTTCACCCGCACGTAGCGGGCCGGGCCGCCCGTGCGGTAGTCGATGTCCTCGAGGGTCCAGCTCCGCTCGAGCCGGGCACGGACGAGCGAGAGCGGCAGGTACTGTTCGGTCCGGTCGCCGTCGATCTCACCCATGGGCATGGTCTCGATCAGGGTGAGATCGAAGCCCTGCTCGCCGCACCAGGCGATCATCCGGTCGAACTCGTCCTCGTTGACGCCTTTGAGCGCCACGCAGTTGATCTTGATGGCGAGGCCGGCGGCGCGGGCCGCCTCGATCCCGGCCATCACCTTGCCGAACTTGCCCCAGCGGGTGATCGCCTCGAACTTGGCCGCATCCAGCGTGTCGAGCGAGACGTTGACCCGGCGCACCCCGAAGCGGAACAGGTCGGCCGCGAAGCGGTCGAGTTGGCTGCCGTTGGTGGTGAGCGTGAGCTCGTGGAGCCGACCCTCGATCACGTGGCGGCCGAGCTGCTCGACCAGCCACATGAGGTTGCGCCGCACGAGCGGCTCGCCGCCGGTGAGCCGGATGCGCTTGACGCCGAGCTCGACGAACACGCCCGCGAGCCGGTCGAGCTCCTCGAGCGAGAGCAGCTCGGCCTTCGGCACGAAGGTCATGTTCTCCGCCATGCAGTAGACACAGCGGAAGTCGCAGCGATCGGTCACCGAGATCCGAACATAGGTGATCGCCCGACCGAACGGATCGATCATCGCCGCCTCCTCCCCGGCCCCGAGCGACCGGCCGCGCCCACACCGGACCTTTACGCCTATGGTGCGCTCGGGCGATTCTCGCAAGGGGCCGCGCGGGCCGCGCCCGGCCCGACCCGGGAGCGCCGCCGATGCGCACGAGGCTCGCCTTCCTCGCCGCCGAGACCGCCGAAGCGCAGCGCGCGCGCCACGAGCTCGAGCGGGTCTACCGCCCCGTGCCCGTGGCGGAAGCCGACGTGCTCGTGCCCTTGGGCGGCGACGGCTTCATGCTCGAGACGCTGCACGCCCATCTCGACCGGCGGATCCCGATCTACGGGATGAACCTCGGCACGGTGGGCTTTCTCTTGAACGCCTTCCGGGTCGAGGGGCTGCTCGAGCGGATCGCCGCCGCCACCCCGGTCGACCTCCATCCGCTGCGGATGCGCGCCGAGCTCGCGAGCGGCGAGCTGCGCGAGAGCCTCGCGATCAACGAGGTTTCGGTCTACCGCGAGACCCGGCAAGCCGCCTGGCTGGCGATCGACATCGACGGGATCTGTCGCCTGCCGCAGCTCGTCTGCGACGGGGTTCTCGTCGCCACCCCGGCCGGCTCGACCGCCTACAACCTTTCCGCCCACGGCTCGATCATCCCCTTGGGCGCCGAGCTCTTGGCCTTGACCCCGATCAGCCCGTTCCGGCCGCGGCGCTGGCGGGGAGCACTCCTGCCCTCGCGCACCCGCTTCACCATCCGCGTGCTGGACGCCGACAAGCGGCCGGTGAGCGCGGTGGCCGACTACAGCGAGTTCCGCGACGTGGTGCGGGTCGACGTCTGGGAGGACCGGACGATCGCCTGCCGCCTGCTGTTCGACCCCGAGCACAATCTCGAGGAGCGGATCTTGAAAGAACAGTTCATCCCGTGAGCGCGCTCCGCTCGGGACGTGGCCTCGGCGCGGGCCTCAGCCCTGGAGGCGCAAGAGCGCGCGAGCCGGGATACCGAGCCGCTCCATCCCGCCGAGACCCTCGAGCTCGATGAAGAAGGCGGCGCCCACGACGTCGGCGCCGACCTTGCCGAGCAGGGTCACGGCCGCTTTGGCCGTGCCGCCCGTGGCGATCAGATCGTCGACCAGCACGGTCCGCGCCCCCGGTGGCACGAGCCCCTCGCTCACCTGGAGCGTGTCCGAGCCGTATTCGAGATCGTAGGAGTGGCTCACCACCGCCCCCGGCAGCTTGCCGAGCTTGCGGACCATCACGAGCCCGCGGCCGGCGCGGTAAGCGAGGGCCGCGGCGAACAAAAAGCCGCGCGATTCGATCCCGGCCAAGATGTCGGGCTGCCAATGGTCGACGAGCCGGTCCATCCGGTCGACCGCCGCCCGCCAGGCGACCGGGTCGGCGAGCACCGTCGAAATGTCGTAGAAGAGGATCCCGGGCTTGGGGAAGTTCGGGACCCGGCGGATCACGGCCGCCAGGTCGAGCTTGGCCGCGGTCATCGGAGCGCCTCGCACGCGCGCCGGATCCGCGCGCAGGCTTCTTCGAGGATCGGCGTCGCGGTCGCGTAGGAGATCCGGAAATAGGGATCGAGGCCGAAGGCCGAGCCGTGGACCACCGCGACACCCACGCTCTCGAGCAGGTAGCGGGCGAAGTCCTCGCTGCTCTCGAGGACCTTGCCCTCGGGCGTGCGCTTGCCGAGCACCCCGGCACAGGAGGGATAGACGTAGAACGCCCCCTCGGGCTTGTGGCAGTGCAGGCCCGGCGCCCGGTTGAGCTCGCGCACGACGAGATCGCGTCGTTCCTTGAAGACCGCGTTGTGCGCGGCGATGAAGCTCTGATCGCCGTCGAGCGCCGCCGCCGCCGCGGCTTGGCTGATCGAGCAGGGGTTCGAGGTGCTCTGCGATTGGACCATCGCCATCGCCTCGATCAGCTCGACCGGTCCGCCGGCGTAGCCGATCCGCCAGCCGGTCATACAGTACGCCTTGGACACGCCGTTGACCGTCAAGGTGCGCTCGTAGAGCCGCGGCTCGACCTGGGCGGCGGTGGTGAACTCGAACCCGTCGTAGACGAGGTGCTCGTACATGTCGTCGGTCATCACCCACACCTGCGGGTGGCGGAGCAGCACGTCCGTGAGCGCCTTCAATTCCGCCCGCGTATAGGCCGCGCCGGTCGGGTTCGAGGGCGAGCACAAGATGACCCATTTGGTCCGCGGTGTGATCGCGGCCTCGAGGTCCTGCGGCTGCAGCTTGAAGCCGGTGTTCTCCGGGCAGCGGACGAAGACCGGCGTACCCCCGGCCAACAGCACCATGTCCGGGTAGGAGACCCAATAGGGTGCCGGGACGATCACCTCGTCGCCGGGGTCGAGGGTCGCCACGAAGGCGTTGTAGAGGACCTGCTTGCCGCCCGCGCCGACCGAGATCTGCCGGGTCGTGTAGGTGAGCCCGTTCTCGCGCGCGAACTTGCGGACGATCGCCGCCTTGAGCTCGGGCGTGCCGTCGACGTTCGTGTACTTCGTCTCGCCGCGGCGGATGGCGGCGATCGCCGCCTCCTTGATGTGGTCGGGGGTGTCGAAATCCGGCTCACCCGCGCCGAGCCCGATGATGTCGCGGCCCTCGGCCTTGAGCCGGCGCGCGAGGTCGGTGACCGCGATCGTGGGCGACGGTTTGATCCGCGAGAGGCTCCGGGCGACGATCGACACGGGGTGCAGCTCCTCCGGGGCGCAGGGGCCGCCGGACTGTAGAAAGGCGGGGCGCGGGCGGCAACCGCCGGCCCGCGCCGCCGGGTCACTCGGCAGCGCGCAGCAAGGGCGGGTCGAGGAACGCGGCGAGCCTGCCGACCAGCTCCTCGAGGAGGGCTTCGAGGGCGGCGAGCCCCGCGGTCGGGAGCCCGCTCGCCTCGTCCATGAAGAGCGAGCGGCGCAGCTCGAGCTGGAGCGCGTGGACCCCGGCCGCCGGCCGGCCATAGGCCTCGGTGATGTAGCCGCCGGCGTAGGGCGTGTTGCGCGCCACCACGAGCCCGGCGGCTTCGAGGGTCGCCTCGACCGCGCGCACGAGTTCGGGGGCGCAGGCCCGGCCGTGGCAATCGCCGATCGCCACGTCGAGCGCCCGACGACCCCTGCCGAGCGTGACCTCGGTCGGCATCGAGTGCAGGTCGAGCAAGAGCACGCTGCCGAGCCGGCCGCGCCGCTCGGCCAGGAGTTCACGCAGGCGCCGATGGTAGGGCCACCAGCCGAGGGCGAGCCGCCCCTCGACCTCCTCCGCTCGCAAGGGCCGGCGCCAGAGCGGGTTCGGCCCGAGTCGGCTCGGGATCACGCCGAGCCCGGCGCGGGCCCGCACGCTCGCAACCGGCGCCACGGCGGAAGGCGGCCCCGCCAGGAGCTCCGGGTCGAGCTCGGCGGGGTCGCGGTTGAGGTCGACGAACGCCCGCGCGTAGCGCGCGCAGAGGGCCGCCGCTCCGGCCCGGGCACCGGCCGCCGCGAGCCGGTCGAGCGGCCCGTCCTCGAGGGCGCGCAGCTCCTCGGCCGAGGCGCGCAACAGGCGGGCCGTCTCCGCCGGGCAGAGCGTACCGCTGTGCGGCGAGGAAAGCACGATCGGCACGGCCGGCCCGCGCGCGGGAAGCTCGGCATAGGGCGGATCGAGGACGGCCATGCGCTCCCACCGGCGCGTTCGACCGGCGGAGCCAAGCACAGCCCTCCCCGCCCTTCAACCGCGCCGCCTCGGCCCTTGCACCGGGCCGCGGAATCCCCTACCTCCGCCGGCACCGGGCGCGTAGCTCAGCGGTAGAGCACTACGTTGACATCGTAGGGGTCAGAGGTTCGATCCCTCTCGCGCCCACCATCGCCGGAGCTCCCTCCCCCGACCGGGCAGCAGCCCGGCTCCGCTCTCAGATCGTGCGGGTACGCCAGTCGACGGCCGTTTCGAAGGCGTGGGCCGCGCGGTAGATGGTCGCCTCCTCGAAATGCCGGCCGACGAGCATGAGCCCGACCGGCAGCCCGTCGAGATGGCCACAGGGCAAGCTCAACGCCGGGTGATGGGTGGCGTCGAAGGGGGCGGTGTTGGGCAGCATCTCGAAGGCACGCTCGAGGATCTGCGCCAGCGGTGCGTCGGCCGGCGGGATCGGCGGGGCGGTGATCGGCACCGTCGGCATCAACAGGAGATCGACCTCGCGCAACGCCTCGTCGTAGGCCCGCCGCAGCCGGCGCACGAGGTTCTGCGCCTTGGCGTAGTAGCGGCCGCGATGCTCCCGCACCATGTACCAGCCCAAGAGCATCGTGTTCTTGAGCGAGTCGGAGAGCTCGTCCGCCCGCTCGCGCCACTGGGCGTGCTTGTCGAGCAGGCTCAAGAGATAAAGGCCCTGCCAATTGAAGCCGAAGCCGTTGCCCAGCATCATCTGCACGGTGGCACCTTCCGCCGCGACCGGCAGCCAGATCGCCGGGCCCTGGCGGTGCGGCGGGATCGACAAGGGCGCCACCTCGGCCCCGAGCCGGCGGAACTCCTCGGCCGCGAGGCGCACCAGCGCGTCGACGCCGGCATTCGTGTTCGGATGGTCGAAGCCCTCCTCGAGGACGCCGATCCGGAGCCCCTCGACACCCTGGCCGAGGGCGGCCGTGTAGTCGCCCGGCGGTGCCCCGTACTGGCGCGGGTCGAGGCCGTCGGGGCCGGCGATCACCTCGAGCAAGAGCGCATTGTCGGCCACCGAGGCGGTCATCGGCCCGCAATGGTCGAGGGTGAGCTCGATCGGCATGATCCCGGTGTAGGGCACGAGCCCGTGGGTCGGCTTGAGGCCGACGATCCCGCAATAGGCGGCCGGGATCCGCACCGAGCCGCCCTGGTCGCCGCCGAGCGCCATGTCGACCTCGCCGGCCGCCACCAAGGCCGCCGAGCCGGATGACGAGCCCCCGGCCATGTGGCCGGGCTTGCGCGGATTGTGCACCGGCCCCGTGGCGCTCGTATGGCTGCCGCCCGAGAAGCAGTAATATTCGCACACCGTCTTGCCGACGATCGTGCCGCCGGCGTCCAAGATCCGGGTGACGACCGTGGCGTCGATCTCCGGCACGTAGCCCTCGAGGATCGACGCGCCGTTCATCATCGGCACACCGGCCAGGCAGATGTTGTCCTTGAGGGCGACCGTGCGACCCGCGAGCTTGCCCTGGCCGGCTCCCTCGATCCGCGTTTTCCAATACCAGGCACCGTATTCGTTCTCGGCCGGATGCGGCCGGTGACCCGGGGTGCGCGGATAGTGGACCACCGGCAGCTCGTCCGGCATGCGGTCGACCGCCTGGTAGGCGGCGATGCTGCCGGCGAGCGCCGCGCGGTGCGCCTCGAGTTCGACCTCGTCCATGGTGAAGCCCAGCTCCTGGGCGAGCTCGCGCATCTGGTCCAGCGTCGGCGGTTTGATCGTCCCGAGCGTCATCGCTCCCTCCCCGGTCGGTCGGTCGGCCGACGCTAGCCGGGGCGCCCACGACCGACCAGCGCGGATCGAGCGCGCGGGGTCGACAAGCTTGGCGCGGTTGCGCGCCGGGCTGCGATCGGGACAACTGACGAGCGACCCGCTCTCCGGCCGGATCGCCCGACGATGCCCGAACCCACGCCTCCCGCGCAGCTCCCGTTGCCGCTCTCCCGGCACCGCCTGATCTTCGCCCCGGAAGCACCGATGCGGCTGCCGGCCTTCGCCGGTTCGGCTTGGCGCGGCGGGCTCGGCTGGGCCTTGAAGCGGCTGGTGTGCGTCATGCGCCTGCGGCCGTGCGAGGATTGCCCGCTCGAGCATTCCTGCATCTACCCCACGATCTTCGCCGCCCGGCCCGACGAGAAGGCGCAGAAGATGCGCCGCTACGAGCGGGTGCCGAACCCGTTCGTCTTGCGCCAGATCCACCCGCGCCGGACCACGGTCGGCCCCGAGGACCGGGTGGTGCTCGACCTCCTCCTCGTGGGCCGCGCCTGCCGGCAGGTGGCCTATCTCGTGCGGGCCCTCGACCAGGCGGGCGAAGGCGGCATCGGTCCCGACCGCGGCCGACTGCGGCTTTCGGCCGTGAGCCCGGTCGACACACCCTGGGCGCCGATCGAGCTCGCGCCCGCGAGCCAGGCGATCCGCGCGGAAGGGAGCGTCCCGCCGATCCCCGAGCCCTGGCCGGTGGTCGAGCTCCGGCTCGAAACACCCCTTCGGCTGCAGCACGACGGCCGGCTCGTGGGCCCGCACCAGTTCCGCCCGGCTTGTCTCGCGATGGCGCTCGTCCGGCGGGTCTCGATGCTCTGCCACCATCACGGCGAGCGGGACCTCGAGGCGGATTTCGCCGAGCTCAAGGCGCAGGCCGAGCGGATCGACGTGCTCGACGACCAGCTCGAATGGGTCGAACAGCTCCGCCGCTCGGCCCGTCAGCAGGCGGTCCTGCCGATGGGCGGGCTCGTGGGGCGGATGGTCCTCGACCTTTCCGCGGCGCCCGACCTCTGGCCGTTCCTCTGGCTCGGCCAATGGCTGCACGCCGGCAAGGGGACGACCATGGGCATGGGGGCGTATCGGTTGCGGTCTCTCGACTCCGGCGTGACGATCGGGAAAGGTTAATCTGGCGGGTGAAAGGGGCGCCCGCGACAGGATCGACAGTCGAGGAATCTCCGAAGATGGCCGCCGCGCCGGCACCGCGCAGCTTCGTGGCGCTGCCCTTCCAGCCGGTCGACGTCCGCGAACAGATCGCGAGGCGCCGGCTGATCGAGCGCGGCGAGGCCGACGGGCGCTCGAACCTGCCACCCTCCGACAGCGCCGCACCGAGCGCCACCGAGCAGGAGGTCATCGCCGACATCCGAGCCGAGCGCGACCGGCTCGCGGCTCAACTCGGCGCGCATCTCCGGGCGCAGAACGACGGGCTCGCCGCCCTCGACACCGCCATGGACGTGGCCCGGATCCGCAACGACGCCGAGCACGCGATCTCCCGGCTCGAGCAGAGCCACGTCGCCTGGAAAGGCGAGATCCAGCGGCTCCTGCGCGATGCCCGCGACGCCAAGAAGGAATACGACGACTTCCGGATCGAGCACGGCCTGCAACGTCCGGCCCGCGACCGCGGCAACGGCTTCCTCACCCTCGCGCTCCTCGGCCTCGCGATCGCGATCGAGTCGGCGCTCAACGGGGTGTTCTTCGCCGAAGGCTCGGAATTCGGCCTCGTGGGCGGTGTCACGCTCGCGCTCGGGATCAGTGTCGTGAACGTCCTCGTCTTCGGGTTCGTTCTCGGCCTGTTCCCGGCACGCTGGACGCACCACCGTTCCTTCCTCGTGCGGGCGATCGGCTGGCTGCTGTTGCTCTGCGGCGTCGTCCTGCTCCTGCTCGCCAACGGCTTGGTCGCGCACTTCCGCGATGCCTACGAACGTCTGGGAGACAGCGTCGAACTCGGCCGGGTCTGGGCGCATCTCGCCGCCGAGCCGTTCGGGCTCGTGCGGATCCAGTCCTGGCTGTTGTTCTTCCTCGGGCTCTTCTTCGCGGGCCTCGGCTTCTGGAAGGGCTACGGCTTCGACGATCCCTATCCCGGGTACGGCCGGGTCGCTCGCCGGCGGCTGGAGACCGAGCACGCCTACCTCGACTCCCGCCAAGAGAGGCTCGAGCAAGCGAGTGCGATCCGCGACGAGACCAAGAGCCAGCTCGACCGGACGATCGAGCAGCTGCGCGGCGCCGCCCTGCAGCGTGAACAGACGCTCGGCGCCCGTGCTCGGATCGTCCAGGAATACCAAGCCCACGAGCGCCATCTCGAGGAGGCGGCCAATGCGCTCCTGGCCGCCTACCGCGACGCCAACCGGCGGGTCCGTACGACCCCACCGCCTCGGTGGTTCGACACGACCTTCACCTTCGAGGATCGGGTGCTCGACCGACCGACGATCCAGGCGCTGTTGGCCGTGCGGCCACCCCGGGCCGATCCCGAAGCCCTGGTCGCCGAACTCGACCGGCTGCGCAGCCGCGTGCTCGAGGCCTACCGGAAAATCTTCGACGACGCGCCGGAGGCGGTCTGATGGGTCCCTCGCGCACCCGACGCCCGGGTCGCCGCCCCGATCGGTCCAACCTCTGGGCCTGGCTGGCGTCGGCGGCCGCCCTGGCGCTCTTGGCGCTCTACATCGGCGCGAGCTTTTGGGCGCGCGAGCAGCGGGTCGAGATCGACGAGGCGAGCCTGTGCCCGAAGTCGGGCCCGACCGCCGTCACGGCCGTCCTCGTCGACCGCTCCGACCCCCTGAGCCCGCAGCAAGTGAAGCGCGTGCGCCAGGTCCTCGACCAGGTGGTGAACGAGGCGCCGGTGGGCGGCCGGGTGGCGCTCTACGTGGCCGAGGCGGACGCGTTCGCCGCCCTGCCGCCCGTCCTCGCCCTCTGCAATCCCGGCGTCGAAGCCAATCCGCTCTATCAGAACCCCAAGAAGATCCGCGTCCGTTACGAAGAGAAGTTCAAGGCCCGGCTCGACGCCGAGGCGGCCGCCCTGCTGCGGGCGACGACGCGCAAGACCTCGCCGATCATGGAGAGCATCAAAGCCGTGTGCATCGACGCCTTCGGCGGGGTGCCGCAAGGTGTGCCCCTGCGGCTCGTCGTGGTGAGCGACTTCCTGCAACACAGCCCGATCACGAGCCACTATCGCGAACGGGACTTCGAGGCGCTGTTCAAAGATGCTCGCCTCGTCACCGTACTCGTCGACTGCAAAGGCGCCGAGGTCGAGATGCTCTACCTCCTCCGCCCCGGCAAGGACGGCCGGCCGACCTTGCAGAACCGGGCGCACCAGCGGTTCTGGGACCTCTATTTCCAACGCCTGAACGCTCGGCCCAAGAGGCTGGAGGCGGTCTGATGGCGAACGCGACCGAAGCGGCGCTCGAACCCACGGCCGCGAAGCCGCCGCTCCCGCGTCGACCCTGGTTCCTCGATCGGATCGACCGGCTGCTCCTGCTCGTGTTCTTTTTCGGCGGCTTCGCGCTGATCCTCCTCGTCAAGCTCACCAGCCGTAGTTTCGTCACCTGGCGGGGAGAGCCGGTCGAGCCGCGTCTTTTGGCGGCGCTCTCGGCCGCGATCCTTTTGCTCGCCTACGCGGCGATCGCTTCGCGGACGCGAACCTTCAAGCTGCATCCCGAGCGGCTCGGCGACAATTGCTACTATTTGGGCCTGCTCTACACCCTCGCCTCGCTCGTGGCCGCCCTGATCGAACTCGAGCGGGTTCCCGCCGAGGCCCGTGGCGCCCTCGTCGAATCGCTGCTCGCCAGCTTCGGTGTCGCCTTGAGTTCGACCATCCTCGGGATCGCGCTCAGGGTCTGGTTCGTCCAGATGCGCCGCGAGATCGAGGACCTCGAGGCGGAGCTGCAGCGCGAGCTCCAGGAAGCCGCCCTCAAACTCAAGGATCAGCTCCTGTTCGCCGTCACCGAACTCGAGTCGTTCCGCTTGCGCACGCAGCAAGTCCTCGAGCAGCGGCTGGCCGAGACGACCTCGGCGGTGGTCGAAAGCGCCTCCAAGCAAGCGCAGTCGATCGAAGAACTGGCCCAACGGACCCTCGCGGCCCTCGAGCCCGTGGCCGAGCCGCTCGCCGTGCGGACGCGGGAGTTCTCGCAAAGCGCCCGTTCGGTGCTCGCCGCCGCTCGTGAGCTGGCCGAAAAGCTGCGTGCGGTCGAGGTCCCACAGGATCTCTACCGACGACCGGCAGCCCAGCTCGAGGCTGCGGTCAGCGATCTCCGCAAGACCGTCTCGACGCTGGAGGAGACGGCTCGGCGGACGAGCTCCGCCCTCGACCAGGAGGTGACGACCCTCCAGGTGCGACTGTCCGGCCTCGCCACGCCGATCGCTCAGCTGACCCAAGGGATGCAGATAGCCGCAGCGGCCGGCCGGGGACTCGAGGGCCTCGCGGGCCAGGTCGAGCCGGTGCGCGCCAAGCTCGCGGAACTCTCCACGAGCTTGGATCGGGTCCTGGCCGCCGCGCGCGACGACGCCAAAGAGATCCGTGGGCTTCGCGACCAGATCCGCGCCGATCTCGCCGAGTGCGAGCGGGCCCAACGGGAGCTCGTGACGACGTTCGTGGAGATCGCCGACACCGTCGTCCGGCGGCTCGGAGGGTTAGCCGTGGCCCGACCGTCGACGACCGATCCCCGGGAATATCGCCGCGGCGTGGTCCTCGGGCTGACCTTCGCCGAGGTCCTCCTCCTTCTGGTCTTCTTGCTCCTCCTCGCCGCGGCGGCGGTCCACGAACGCACCCGCCGCGAGCTGGAGCGGGCGCGGCCGGCCGCCGAGGCGCTGGCAGGTGCGGGGTTGCCGCTCGACGATCCGGCCGCGCTCGCTCGACGGCTCGAAGAGGGTGCGCGGGCGCGCGAGGCGCTCCCGGCGCTGCGCGAGGAGCTCGCCGAGCTGCGGGCCCGGCTGGCCGCCCGGCTCGCCCAGGAGCGGCAGGCCGAGGAGCTC
>Ga0308414_1001363_pt1 | contig 15939 bp, 14 predicted proteins | sample HotsprSampleOS50_FD_205667 | JGI IMG/M metagenome (GOLD analysis project Ga0308414, IMG submission 205667) | Hot spring phototrophic mat microbial communities from Octopus Spring, Yellowstone National Park, Wyoming, United States - 20090730_OS50 ... | reverse complement strand
ATCGCGCCATCCAGATTTGCGGGGGCACTGGCATCTCGCGCGATCTGCCGCTCAGCCGCTGGTATGAAGAGGCGCGCGCCTTCCGCATCTACGACGGGGCCAGCGAGGTGCACCGCATGGTGATCGCGCGCGGCGTGCTTAAGCAGTTCGGCGCAGCGGCCGAAGCCTAGCGGCGCTGCGTCTGAGCGTAATCCTCATCGTCCACAATGTAGAAACGCTCGCGCGCATCTCGTGCCAAGTCTTCGTTCTTGCGCTTTTCGTCGTTCTTGCGCTTCTCGAAAACGTCCTCGTCCAACGACCGGGCTTCGCTCCGGCGAGCGCAGTGGTACTTGTCGTGTCTGCCTATCGCGCTGAACATCATGCTCAGGCCCACCAGAATGAGAATGCCAGGCCACCACCAACCCGTGGTGAACAGGAACGCCAGCCCGAACAGCCACACCAGACCGTTGAGGGCGCCCCACACGCTGCGCTCGACCACGGCGCGGGCCAGGGCCGACGCACCAATCACGTATAGGATGCCAGGCCAAAACGCGATCCCACCCATGAACAGCAGCGCCAGCCCGATCAGAAACACGCCGCCGCCCACCTGCTCCGCCCGCTTGCTGTTCGACATTGCCGCCGCCCTTTTCTCCAAACACTCCCACATTTATACGAACGAGCGCGCGCTGCGGTTGCGCCGGCTGACCCTAGCACAGCACGCGGCGCAGCGTCTCCTCGTCCACGTTGCCGCCGCTGACCACAATCACCGTCGGCCGGTCGTCGGCGGTCACCACGCCGCTCTGCAAAGCCGCGATGCCCACCGCGCCGCCGCCCTCCACCACCCAGCCCTGCTCGAACAGCGCCCAGCGCATGGCAGCGGCAATGGCCTCCTCGCTCACCAGCACCACTTGATCCACGAAGCGCTGCGCCAAGTCAATCGTGATGGACTTGAGTTCGATGTCGCCGGAGAGCGCCTCGGCCAGCGTGTCCCACGCCTGCGGGTAGGCCGCGTCGTAGAGCGCGTTGTACATGGCCGGCGCAGATCGAGCACACACGCCGATTACCTCTACGCCAGGCCGCAGCGCCTTCAACGTCAGCGCAATGCCGGATACCAGCCCGCCGCCGCTCACCGGCACGAGCACGCGGCCCACGTCGGGCAGCCCCTCGACAATCTCCAGGCCCACAGTGCCCGCGCCAGCCACCACGTTGCTGTCGTTGTAGGGCGAGACAAACGTGAGGCCCTCGGCGCGCTCCAGGCGGCGGGCCTCCTCCTCGGCCTCGTCGTAGTTGTCGCCGAACAGCACCGCCTCGGCGCCGTACTGGCGCACGCCGTTTACCTTGCGCCGGGGTGTGTGGCGCGGCATCAGCACGCGGGCGCGCGCGCCCACCACCTGCGCGGCGTAAGCCACCCCCTGCGCGTGATTGCCTGAAGAGCAGGCCACAATCCCCCGGTCGCGCTCCGTTGGGCTGAGCGCCAGCAGCGCGTTGAGCGCGCCGCGCACCTTGAACGAGTGGGTCTGGTGGGCGTTTTCCAGCTTCAGCCACACAGCAGCGCCCAGGCTGTGGGCGCGCTCCAGCGGCGTGGGCTGCACATACGGGGCGATGCGGTAGCGGGCCAGCGCGACGTCGGCCAATTGCACCATGAAATGCGACGCTCCTTGTCAAAAGTTTGAGGCTTCCTAATTTGCGCGGAAAACAAACGCTTGTATAGTGAGAACTATAGCGCACTCTGGGATTTTATCGAGACCGACATGTACCCGCTTACCGACCCGCACACCCTGCGTCAGCGCGCCTATCACGACGACGAAATGCTGCGCCTGCGCCACCACATCCACGAGCAGTACAGCGTGCCGCGCGTTGATTTCCCGGAGTGGGCGCTGCAGCGGCTGGCCTGGCGCGGCGACGAAGTGGTGCTCGATGTCGGCTGCGGGCCGGGCCGCTACGCCCGGGCGCTGGCCCAAATCGCGCCGGGCGCTGTCTACTACGGGGCGGACTTTTCGGCGGGGATGCTGGCCAACCACCCGCAGCGCGCCCACACAGCTCAGGCCGACGCCCAGCATCTGCCCTATCCTGACGGCGCGTTCGACGTGGTGATGGCCAACCACATGCTCTACCACGTGCCTGACATCCCCCAGGCGCTGCAGGAGTGCCGCCGCGTGCTCAAGCCGGACGGCGTGTTCCTGGCCGCCACCAACAGCCTGGACTCAATGCCCCAGTTCCGCGAGCTGATCAAGCGCGCCATTCTGGTGCTGACCGCGCCAGGCCGCGCGGTGCAGCTTCCCCTGCCCTCCAGCCATCTGTTCTCGCTGGAAAGCGGCACGCGCCTGCTGGCGCGCTATTTCTACGCGGTTGTTCGCTACGACCTGCCCGGCGCGCTGGTGTTCGACGCCGTGGAGCCGGTGATGGTCTACCTAGAGACCACGCGCAGCCTGCGCGAGCCGCAGCTCCCTGAGGGCGTGACGTGGGACTCGGTCATGTTGATTGTGCGCGAGCAGGTGAAGAACCAACTGAACTACTTCGGCCAGCTGATCGTCAACAAACTGTCCGGCGTGCTGGTCGCTTCCGATCGCGGCGGTTTCATCGGCGAGTTCGTGCGCCAGGGCGAGTACGAGCGCGTGCATCAGGACAAGGGTGACCCGACACACGTCAGAAGGGACAGACAACTGCGATGAGCGCGTTTTTCATCACCGCCACTGCGCTGGCCCAGGCCGCCGCCAACCCCGCCCTGAACCCGGTATCGCTGGCGGCGCTGGCGCTGGGGGCGCTGGCGCTGCTGATCGCGACATGGGTCGCGCTGCGCGACGAGCGGCTGGCGGCACGGCTGGCCCGCGCCGAGCAGGCGCTGCAGGCCGCCCGCGAACAGGCCGCAGCCCCAGAACCGAGCGCACAGGCCGCCCAGCCGAGCGCCGACGAGCTGCAGCAGGCGCTGGCCGGCCTGGAGACGGTGCTTGCGCAGCAGCGCGAGGCGGCCGCGCGCGCCGCGCTGGCGCTGACACTGCTGCCCCAGGGCGAGCGCCAGTACCGCTGCAAAGATTTAAGCGGCGCGCTGGACACGTATGAGCGGGCGCTGGCGCTCAACGAGGCCAACCCGCTGGTGCACTACCGCCTGGGCTATATCCACACCCAGCGCGCCGCCTTTGATCAGGCCGAGAAGCATCTCACGCGGGCGCTGGCCCTGGCGCCGGATTTCAGCCCCGCCGCGGCGGCCTTGGGCTATCTTTACCGCCGCCGCGCTGAGGTCACCCCGCCTGGCCCAGCGCGCGAAAAACTGCTGTTCGCCGCCGAGGAGAAGCTGCGCGCCGCCCTGCAGCAGTCGCCGCGCCTGCTGGACGAGGACGGCGAGTCCTGGTGGGGGGCGCTGGGCGGGCTGTACCGCAGCACAGGCCACACGCGCAAGGCCGTGCGCGCCTATCAGCAGGCGGCCGCCATCACCCCCTACTCGTCCTACCCGCTGGGCAACCTTGCACTGCTGCGCGGCAAACCAGGCGACCTAGACGCCATGCTCGACACCTTCCGCGATGTGGAACGGCTGGCCCGCGCCGAGGTGCAGGCCGCTCCCGACGACTACTGGCCCTACGCTGACCTGCTGCTGGCCCGTCTGGCGCTGGGCAAAATCCAGGAGGCTGAGGAGACGCTCAACACCATGCGCCGGCTGATGCCGCCAGACATGCCGCACGCCGCCGCCAGCCTGGCCAGGTCGCTCGCCACCCTGGCCGAGCTGCTGCCAGACAGCGCCGCCACCATCGCTGACGTGATCGCCCACGTGCAGGCTGGCCCAACGCGGGCTGCTGCTGACGTCACGCTGGCCAACGAGACGTTCGTGGTGATGCTGAATGACCTGCCGGCGCTGGCTGTGCGCGTGTCTGACCAGGACGACCCGGCGCACATTGTTCATCTGCTGGACCTGGCCGAACCGCGCCCAACGATTTTCCTGTTAGGCGGCGCGGTGGACATGTCCGCCGATGAGGTGGCTGCCACGCGCCCGGTGCTGGAGGAGGGCCTGGCGGCTTACGCCCAGGAGCGCGGCATCGCCGTCATTGACGGCGGCACGCGCTCCGGCGCGATGCAGATGATGGGCGAGGCGCGGCGCAGCTGCCGCGGCACGTTCCCCCTGGTGGGCGTGGCCCCCATCAACCTGGTGCGCTTCAGCGGCCACGAACCGCCTGAAGGCTACCCGCTGGACCCCAATCATTCGCATTTCGTGCTGACCAGCGAGGGCGACTGGGGCGACGAAACCGACTTCATCGTGCGGATTGCGCAGGCCATCGCCGGCGGCCAGCACCCCGTCGTTGGGATCATCATCAACGGCGGCGGCATCGTGCGCCAGGAGGTCTACCGCCTCACGCTGACCGAGCGCCTGCAAACCCCCCTGCTGGTGCTGGACGGCAGCGGGCGCTTCGCCGACACGCTGGCGCGCGCCATCCGCACTGGCGAGACCGACGACAGCCAGCTTCGCGAGATCGTCAGCAAAGGCCGCATTGAGGTGATCGCCATCGCTGACGGAGCGGACGGCATCCGCCAGCGCCTCAGCGCCTATTTCGAGCCGCAGCCGCAGCGCTAGGCGCGCCCGGTCTGCTGATTCCACTCGGCATCTTGTAGGTCGCGTGGGCAGGGTTTTCGATTGTTCATCATCCTAGCTGTCTCGTCCATCCGATTTTTAACAGATACGCTCTCGAGACTCAGCTTGTTACATGCGCCCGCACGCCCGTCACAGCGGCAAAGACGTTTCAGTCCTGGCTTGGCGTGCCGCACGGTAAGCGCTCAAACCAAGCGGGAACAGGACGAGATGGACAACGCCGATCATCAGGATGAGCTGCGGAAGAATCGGCGTCAGCAGATCCGCGAGCCTCTCTGACAGCCCGACAAGGAACATGGCAACCCATGTCTGCGGCGGAACGGTGGGCGCGTTCGGACTTCGGGGGCAATCGTCTGCCCGGCGGGAGAGGCGACCCCGCTGATCATCAGCATCAGCGCGCTAAAGAAGAGGATGAAACCGACCAGCAGAAGTTGGTAGACCAACCCACCGCGCACGAACAGCGCCAGCACTACGCCGACCGCGAAAGTCCCCACGTTGAACCACAGCGCCAGCCACCATATCGAGCCGAGCGCCGTCGTGCGCAGCGCCCCGCGCGAGTCTGCTATCAGGGGGATGAGTTCAGGCGAACGCATGACCCTGCGCTTGAACGCGCGCAGTTGGAGCAGCCTGGCGATCTTGGTGGCGCTTTCGAGGACGAGCGTCAGCGCGATCAGCAGCAGCGAGATCGTCTCACTGGCGTCCGGTTGATTCAACGCCACGACTCCACCAACGAGAAAGCCAGCACCCCGGATGATGTAGGCAATCAGGTTGAACATTGTGTGTCTTTTCGCTCCACTAAACCACGCTTCGGTCGGATAGTTTTTTTCTACAGCACATCATAAACAATAAGCTTATCACGGAATAAAGAAGAGAATGTCAACGATACGGTTAAGAAAGTGACATGTGCGGCAAATGCGGGTGGTCAGCACCACAATCTGGTGCGCCAGGCCACTGAAGATGTGTATGACGTGATTGTGGCTCCACCAATACCTGTTCCGCGACAAACCGTGATCTACTGAATTTAGAGCTTCTGCGTGGATCGGCCTTGCCGGTTTTAAGGCGCGGGTTGTTCTGCCGGCTGGGCGGCCGGCAGCAGCACGCGGAACGTGCTGCCAGCGCCGGGCTGGCTCTCCACCTCGATCTGCCCGCCGTGCTGCTCGACGATCTTCTTGGTGATAGCCAGCCCCAGGCCAGCGCCGCCGGTCTCAGGCGAGCGCGAACGATCGGCGCGGTAGAAGTGCTCGAAAATACGCGCCAGATCAGCCTCGGCGATGCCAATGCCGGTGTCTTGCACTTCGATCAACACACGGCTAGGGCGAACAGCCGTGCGTAGCGTAATCGTCCCCTCCTCCGGCGTGAAGCGGGCGGCGTTGCCTAACAGGTTGAGCAGCGCGCGCTGCAGCTCGTCTTTGTCCGCCTGGATCAGCGGCAGATCGGGGTGCAGGTCGTGCTGGAGCACGATACGGCGCGCCTCCAGCAGCGGCCGCATGCGCGTGCTGACGCTGGTGACCGCTTCGTTGACGTTGACAGAGCGGAACTCGAAGCCCTCGCGCTGGTCCAGCCGCACCAGCGTGAGCATCCCCTCCAGCAGTTCCTTTAAGCGGGCCGTCTGCTGTTCGATGCGGTCGTAGTGCAGGGCGCGGTGCGCTGGGTCGTTGTCCAGGCGGCGCAGCAGGTAGATGCTGGTGTTGATGGCTGTCAGCGGCGTGCGCACATCGTGCGAGACGTCGCGGATAAAATCGGACAGCAGGCGCACGCGTTCCTTCTGCAAGGTGGCCTCCAACGCGTTGAGGTCGGCCAGTTTGCGCGCGGTAATGTCCTCGGCGGCCCCGTAGATGCGGTGCACACGGCCGGTTTCGGGGTCGGTCACCGGGTGATAGCGCACGCGCAGGTGGCGCACCTCGCCGCTGCGCGCAATCAGGCGGAACTCGTGCTCGCGGTCGGCTCCGACTGTAACCATCTGCTGCACCGTGTCCTCAAACATCGCGCGGTCGGCCGGGTGGATCAGGCGCAGCCAGTTCTGATGCGAGCCGATCTCCTCCGGCGCGAAGCCGGTAATGCGCTGGAACGCGCCAAACACCCAGTCAGTGTGGGGCGTCCCGTCCTCGCCAATGTATGCGCTGAAGGCGTAATCAGAGGTGAGTTGGGAGATGCTGCGGTAGCGGGTCTCGTTTTCGGCCAGGCGCGCCTCGGCGGCTTTGCGCGCGCTGATGTCGTGCGCCGCGCACACCACACGCGCGCCGCCGGGGCCACGGCGCATCACACGGCCAGAGAACAGCACCGGAATCAGGCGGCCGTCGCGAGCGCGCAGCAGCTTCTCGGTGTGGCGGGTCAAGCCGCGTTCGATGAGCGTCTCGATGCCGGTGCGGCCTGCTGCCTGCGACACGAACACGGTCTCCAGCGGCTGTCCCACCAGCTCGGCCTCGGTGTAGCCCAAGGCCTCCAGCGCCGCCGGGTTGACCATCTCGATGCGGCCGTCCGGGCCGATCACGATGAGCATGTCGCCCATTGTGCGGACGACGCTGTCCAGATAGTCCTTGTAGCTGAGGCGGCCCACCGGCCGCAGGCCGATCCGCCGCAGCGCGCGCTGCGCAAATTGTGTCAGCCAGTCGAACAAGGCGGAAATCTCCCGCACCATCTATTCACATCACTACTATTAGCCGGCCGCGCCGCCCAGGGCGCAGCCCGAACGAATGTGCTCAATCTTTGTGGCGTACACAATAGTAATTTATTCCCCTTACAGCGTGTTGAGAAAGCGGTCGGCGGCCGCCAGTGCGCTGCGGCGCGCGTCAGAGTCCAGGTGGCGCAGGCCCAGCACGTTCTGGCCGGCGCGCGGGTTGGCGCGCAGCGCCGCCTCGTGCCGGATCAAGAAAGCCCAGTAGAGCGCGTTGAAAGGACAGGCGTTCGCGCCGGCGCGCTGCTGCGGGTCGTAACGGCAGCCAGCGCAGTAATCGCTCATCCGGTTGATGTAGCTGGCCGAGGCGATGTACGGCTTGGTGGCCGTCAGGCCGCCGTCGGCGTTCAGCCCCATGCCGATCACGTTGGGCAGCATGACCCACTCGTAGGCGTCGGCATAGGCTGCCAGGAACCAGTCGTTGACCTGTGCCGGGTCTATGCCAGCCAGCAGGCAGAAGTTGCACACCACCATCAGCCGCTCGATGTGATGGGTGTAGCCGGTGGCCAAGGCGCGCCGCACGACGTGGCGCAGGCAGTTCATCTCCGTGTCACCGGTCCAGAAGAAGGCCGGCAGTGGGCGGCGCGCGCCCCAGGCGTTGCGCTGGCGCAGGCCCGGCATCAGCCGCCAGTACGTCCAGTAGATGTACTCACGCCAGCCGATGACCTGGCGCACCAGCCCTTCAGCGGAGTTGATCGGAGCGCGGCCGGCGCGGTAGGCCTCTTCAGCGGCGCGCGCCAGCGCCAGCGGTTCCAGCAGGCCGATGTTGAGGTAAAACGACAGCGCGGAATGATACAGGGTGGCATGGCGCGCCGTCATGGCGTCCTCGTATGGGCCGAAATCGGGCAGGCGGCGCGCGATGAAGTCGTCCAGCGCGGCTTGGGCGTCGTCGTGCGTCACGGCCAGGTTGAAGCCGTCAGCCGTGCCCACGCCGCGCGCAGCCGCCTCGACCTCGGCCATGACTGCCTGCGTGATCGCGTCCGGCGGGAAAACAGGCAGATCGGGCAGCTGACGGTTGGCTGGCAGACGCTTGCGGTTGCTGCGGTCGAAGTTCCAGGCCCCGCCAGCGGGCTGCTCCCCGTCCATCAGCACGGCAAAGCGGCGGCGCATGGCCCGGTAGAAATGCTCCATTACATACGGTTTGTCGGGGGGCAGGCCGGGGCGCGGGTCATACTGCCCGGCAAGGAACTGGGTGTTGGGCAGCACATCCACCGGCAGGCGCAGCAGCGCCGGCAGCGCCTCGCGCTGGAAGGCGCGACCGCCGTGCTCGCTGGCCGCCATCGTGATGAGCCGGGCCGGGCGGTGGGCAGCGGCGTGCTGCCGCAGGCCCGCGCCAGCGGTCGCGGCCTGGATGTAATCCACCTGCCAGCCTTCGGCGCGCAGCCGCTGCGCATAGTGGCGCATGGCGCTGACCAGCAGCACCAGCTTCTTGCGCTGATACGGCAGGCGCGCCGCCCGGCCCGCACTCTCTACCAGCACCACGCGAACAGCCGCGCGGCCGCAGCGCCGCTCCGCTTCAGCAAGCGCCGGGTGCGCCCGCAGGAGCTGATCGCCCAAAATCCACACGCTGACGGTCGCTTCGCTCACAGGATACCTCGGCGCTCACGGTCAGCGCCAGTATACCGCGTCGCAGCGGCGGCGTGCAGGCGGGGTATGTTAAAGGGCGCGCCCCAGGCGATCAGTTCGGCCGGCGCGCGGTTTTCGTTACCGGGCTAGCTCCCCCAGCTCGATGACGTCGAGGGCAAAGGGCAGCCGGGGCTGCACCGCTGGGATCACCAGCGAGAACGAGTCGAAGTTGGTGGCGTACAGCCGGCCGGCGTGGTAGGCCACGTCGTTGACGCCGCGGAAGCCCTCGGCCAGCGTGACTAAGCCGCCATCGGCCACCTGCACGACGCGGTTCTGGGCCAGCGCTGCCGCGTAGACCGCGCCGTTGGGGGCGACTGTCACGCCGTCGAAGCCGGGCGCGCTGGGGCGGCCGCCGTGGGCGTAAAGCGTCTCGACCACCTCGCCGTCCAGGCTGAGGCGGTAGATTTCGTCCAGGTGGCTGTCGGTCACAATCAGCGTGTCGCTGGCAGCGTCGTAGGCCAAGCCGGTGGGCGCGGCGCGCGTGTCGCCGGGCACAGACGGCGTCCACCACACGGCACCGCCGCTTCCATCGGGGGCGAAGCGCAGCACTGCGCGACGGCCGCGGTCGGTGACGTAGACGCGGCCCTGCGCGTCCAGCGCGATGTCATCGGGCAGGAGGAAGCCGCCGTCCGGCTCGGCGAAGGCGGTGATCTGGCCGTCGGGCGCGACACGCACCACACCCCCGCCGATCATTGTCAGCGAGGCGTCGCGCAGGTAGACAGCGTAGAGCGCGCCGTCTGGCCCCAGCGTCAGCCCGCTGACCGCCCCCAGAACGCCGCGCGTGCCGGGTATCTCGCTAATGCCCCCGTCGGGCGCGATGCGCCACAGCGCGCCGGTTGCGTAGCTGCCAGTGTACACGCTGCCATCAGGCGCGGCGGCCACGCTGGCCGGGTAGGCGTTGTCGTCCGGCAGGACAGCGAACTGGCGCACGGTCACGCCGTCGGCCGCGCTGCGCCCCTGCGGGCGCTCGCTGTTGTTGATGATCAGCAGCAGCACGGCTAGGCTGATCGCCGCCAGCAGCAACCCTGTGCCGCCAAACAGCAGCAGGTAGACCAGCAGGCGCTGGCCCCGACTTAACGACTGGATGCGTTTGAACATGGTCTGCTCCGGGGGCTCGGCCGGCGGCGCTGGAGACAAACACAGCTTTCAGCCGCTGGCCGAAAGCTGTGGGCGCTCACAGCGGAGAGGGCGGGATTCGAACCCGCGACGGTGTTACCCGTACTCGCGTTCCAGGCGAGCGCATTAGACCAACTATGCTACCTCTCCTCACGCCGCCGATCTTAACACAGCGCGACAGGCGCTTCAAGCGTTGGGTCACTTGCCCAGCATGCTCACGCCAGGCAGGTTTGGGCGGCTGGGCCGGTCGAGGTCGGCCAGGAAGCGGTTGATCTGCCAGACGAACACGTCGGGCGCTTCGTGCTGCAGCAGCAGGCCGCAGTTCGAGACCGGCGTCAGCGTCGCGCCGGGAACCGCGGCCCGGATACGCTCAGCTTCCTGCACGGTGTTTACTTGGTCGCTGCTTCCCCACAGCAGCAGGGTCGGCACGGCTGGGGTGCGCTGTTCGGGCAGGTCGTCGGCGGCGAAAGCGCGCATCAGCTCGGCGAAAGGGCCGGCGCTGGCCCGCGCCTGGGCGAGGAAGCTGTCAGTCAGCACCGCCTGGACGTGGACTGCGCGGCGCAGCTCAGCCGGTGCGAGCGTGGTGCGCGCCAGCACCTGGAATGCGCCGCGCCCCAGCACGGGCTGCTGCGCCAGACGCTGCACCGTCGCCGAGACGTTGGGTAGCGAGCCGCCGTTGATCAGCACCAGCGCGCGCGCGCGGTCGGGCCTGGCAGCGGCGAACAGCCGCGCCAGCAGCGCGCCCAGCGAGCTGCCCACGATTACAGCTTGGCCGACGGCCAGCGCGTCCAGCAGGCGCTCCAGCCAGTCCAGCAGCGTCTGCGTGCGCATGTCGGGCAGGGCGGCGCTGCCGCCAAAGCCGGGCAGGTCTGGCGCGATCACGTGATGCGTCTCAGCCAGGGCGGGCAGCGCTGGCTCCCAGCACAGCCTAGCCCCGCCCACTGCACCGTGCAGCAGCAGCACAGCGGAGTCGGGCGTGCCGCCCTGCAGGAAGGATACCGTTAAACCAGCAAGCGTCAGGTTTTTTTCTTCAATGCTCATTAGTCACAATCTCGTCAACAAAGCGATGGCGCTGCAGCCAGCGCACAAGCTGGTCGCGGTCCGGCTCGGTGATGAGCGCGCCGCGGTCAATTCCGCGCGGGCTGACGCCGGGCGGCAGCGGTGTCGGCGGCGTGATCGGCTGCCCATCGCCGTCGCTGACGACCAGCGTGGGCACAGACAAGAAGCCAGTCCACCCCAGCACGCGCTGGCGGGCCTGCGGGTCGCGGTCGATGTGTATCTCGCGATAGGGCACGCCGTAATCGGCCAGCACGCGCTGCGCCAGTGTAACCATAGGACAGCCAAACGACCGGCTGTAGAGGAACAGCGTCCGGCTCATGGCTGCCCGGCGGGCGACAGCGTCCGCCCCGGATCAAGGTAGCACAGGATGCCATCGGTGATGCCCGCTGCCAGCAGGTCAGGCTGCTCGGTGAGCAGCGCGCGGTCGGCCAGCATGAAGCCCAGCTCGATAATGGCGGCCGGCGTGAGCGGGTGAATCTCGCGGAACGTATGGTAGTCGGTCATGTCCACAGTGACGCCGGCGCGCCGCTGCAAGCTGGTGGCCGCCTGGTAGTGCCGGGCGATGCACTCTACCAGGATGTCATCGTTGCCGCGCGCCGTGATGCGGGCGGCCGCCGCCGAGATCAAATAGCCGGACACCACCTCGCCGGGGTACGCCTGGCAGGTGTTGGCGTGAATAGACACCAGCGCCGCCGCCTGGTAGCTCTCCAGGCGCGGGTCGAACTCGTCGAGCAGGTCCACCGAGTAGCCCAGGGCGCGCAGGCCGCGCACGACGCGCTGCGCCACGTTGAAGTTGATTTCGGCCTCAGTCAGTCCGTCTGGGCAGACCGCGCCGGGGTCGTTCTCTGGCCCGCGGTGGCCGGAGACGATGCCGATGCGCTGGAACCAGTTGGGCGTGGGCTGGATCGTGGGGGCGGGGGTGGGGACCGCGGCTTGGGCCGCGCCCAGCTCCGAGCGCACGCTGCTGGCAATGAACTGCGGCGGCGTCCACCAAGTGAGGATGGTGGCCATCAGCCCGGCGGCGGCCAGCGCCACCAACAGCGAGCGCAGCACGCCGCCCAGCACACCCACGGTGGCCCGGCGGCGGCGCGCGCCGCGCCGTTTGATGCGCCGGATGCGTTCCTCTTCCAGCGCTGCCGCCCGGCGCGCCAGGTCCGCGGCGCTGTCGAAAGCGGGCGTTTCTGGCTCAGCCGGGGCCAGCGGAATCGGCGGGCGCGGCCGCCGGCGCGAGGCGACATCGCGCATCATCTCGGTGAACGTCACCGACGCCGGCACGGCGGGCTGGCGGTCGTCTGGCAGAGGGGTGCTGTCGGACATACGGGCTGTGCAATTCCTCTCTGGTGTGATTATCACCGCTTTCTCGCCTGCTGACAACAGGGAACGGTTTCAATACAGCCGGCGGCAGGCGGTATAATCGGCGGCGTTTGCGTTTGGGATGGACGAGCACAGGAATGAGATCATGCGCACACTGCTGGCAATATTGGCGCTGCTGGTCACCCTGGGCGGCCCGGCTGCCGCGCAGCGGGCTGGCGACCTGCCGTGGTGGAACGACCGCGTTTTCTACGAAATCTTCGTGCGCAGCTTCTACGACAGCGACGGCGACGGGGTCGGCGACCTGCGCGGTATCATCGAGAAGCTCGATTATCTCAACGACGGCGACCCGTCCACTGCGACTGACCTCGGCGTCACCGGCATCTGGCTGATGCCGGTGAACCCCTCGCCCAGCTACCACGGCTACGACGTAACCGACTACTACGGGGTCAACCCTGAGTACGGCACGGCTGACGATTTCCGTGAGCTGGTGGCCGAGGCCCACCGGCGCGGCATCGCCGTGATTGTTGATTTGGTGATCAACCACACCTCCAGCCAGCACCCCTGGTTTCAGAGCGCCCTGGCCGATGGGCCGGCCTCGCCTTATTACGACTATTACGTGTGGGCCGACGCGCCAGCCGGCGGCGGCTGGCACGAGCGCAATGGGCGCTATTACTACGGCTACTTCTGGAGCGAGATGCCCGACCTCAACTACAACAACCCCGACGTGACGGCGGCCATGTACGACATCGCCGCGTTCTGGCTGACCGAGATGGGCGTGGATGGTTTCCGGCTGGACGCCGCTAAGTACCTGATCGAAACGCGCGGCAAGATCGAGAACTCTGACGAGACGCTGGCCTGGCTGGCGGCCTTCAACGCGCACGTGCACGCCGTCAAGCCCGGCGCGCTGACGGTGGGCGAGGTGTGGGCGCCCACCAGCGTGGTGGCGCGCTACGTCCCCGACTCGCTCGATCTAGCATTCGAGTTCAACCTGGCCGAGGGCTTCGTCGCGGCGGCGGGCGGCGGCAGCGCTGTGCAGATCAAAGTGCCTCTAGGGCGCGCCCTGCGCAGCTACCCGCCAGGACAGTTTGCGCCGTTCCTCACCAACCACGACCAGAACCGCGCTGCGAGCGTGCTGCGCGGCGACGTGGACAAGGCAAAGGTCGCCGCCGCGCTGCTGCTGACCGCTCCCGGCGTGCCGTTCCTGTACTACGGCGAAGAGGTGGGCATGCAGGGGATGAAGCCCGACCCGCGCATTCGCACGCCCATGCCCTGGACCGGCAGCGCGCCCGGCTTGGGCTTCACTGCGGGCGCGCCCTGGGCTGAGCCGTACGCCGGTTATGAGACGGCCAACGTCGCCGCGCAGGACGGCGACCCGGACTCGCTGCTCAACCACTACCGGGCGCTGCTGCGCCTGCGCAGCGCGCAGCCGGCGCTGCGCCGGGGCGACACGCTGTACGTTGAGGCGGACGTGCGCTCGGTCTACAGCGTTCTGCGCTTCACCGACGACGAGGCTCTGCTGGTGGTAGTCAACCTGAGCGGCGCGCCGGTGACCGACTACACGCTGAAGCTGGAAAACGGCCCGCTGGCTGGCGCGCCGGCGGTAAGTTTGGTGTGGGGCGCGGGCGAGGTTATCGCCCCAACTGTCAACGCAGCCGGCGGCTTCGACGCTTACCGACCGCTGGCGGCGCTGGTCCCGCACGGCAGCTACGTGGTGCGGCTGGCGCGCTAGAGCGAAAGCGCCGCTGCTCACCCCGCCGACAGGATGAACGTCGTAGCGCCGCGCTCCGGCTGTGTTGTACCCTTTAAGCAGCGGTTTTGGTAGACATAAGGGGGGCACACGATGGCAGCGGTACTAGAGCGCGACCCGCTACTGGGTATACCGTATCCGAAAGGCCTAATCAAGGCGGCTTTCAAAGCGCCGATCGTGCTGTGGCGGCTGGGGTTGGGGCCGCTGATTGGGCACCAGTTCATGATTATGACCACCACCGGCCGCGTCAGCGGCCAGCCGCGCCGCACAGCCATTGAGTATCACGTGCACCGCGGTCGCAAGTACGCGCTGGCCGGCTGGGGCAAACGGTCGCAGTGGTATAAGAACGCGCTGGCCGACCCGCGCATGACGATCCAGACAGCCGACGGCACGGAGCGCGTCCGGCTGCGCCGCGTGGTGGACGAGGCCGACCGCGCCGAAGCGTGGGAGCTGATCGAGAAGAAGCCGTCGCTGCGGGCCTGGGCGCGGGTGCTGGGCGTTGACGTAAACCGCGAACGTTTTATAGCCGACAAAGAGACGTTCTTCCTGGTGACGTTCGACCCCACTGACGAGCCAACGCCGCCCCCGCTGGAGGCCGATCTGGTGTGGGTGTGGCCAGCGGCTGCCGGCCTGCTGCTGGGGGCGCTGGCCGCGCTGCGCCTGCTGCGCCGCCCGCGCTGAGCGCGCCCGCCCGGTTCAGCGCTTGGCCATTTTTGCGCGCCGATGGTTTCTGTGCAGGCAGTGCCTAAACGCTCAGCCCACTTTTCGCCACACACGTTCCTGCTCAAAGTACGCCCAGCCCTGCGGAGCCTGCGGCACACAGGACGGCGGCAAACTGGCGGCTCGTGTGACCGTCGGCTCGTCGGTCGCATCTGATTGAGTCCCGTTTCGCGCGAACGCCACGACAACGTTTTTCTGCGTGAGCGCGCGCACAAAACTTTCGATGACTAGGCGCGCTTCGCGCTCGGCACGTTCTAATATGCCGCCCTCGATCGCCGTGTTACGGAAGTCGTTCAGCGCCGTGTAGTTCGCCAGCAGCCGCGCTTCGTCCCAATCAACCGGGCACGTGGTGAACGAACGGTTGTACTGGCGGATGAACTCAATGCGGCAGCTTGTCAGATGCGGCACGGGCAAAGTCAGATAGTAAGTTTCAGTGGTTTCGTCGTAGCGCGCAGCGCTGTTGTCAAGCTGGCTGAGGTCTACGCCCGCTTCAACAGCGCCCACCGCCACATGATCGGCGCTGAAACTGCACGTGTTTAGCAAACCGGCCTGCACAGCAACCTGGATGTCCGCTTTTGCCAACTGCACACTCACCGTCACCAACTGGCCCAGCGGCAGCACACTGTTAATAATTGTGGGTGTGTCAATCACATTGGCTGAAGTTGGCATCGGCGATAGGTTAAACAAGCCGCGCGCGCTGTTTATGACTGACGAAATCAGCGCGGCCGGCCCAAAAATCAGCACGGCGGCCAACAGCACAAGCACGCCGAGGCAGCCCAGTAGGGCGAACAGCCCTTCGCGCCTGCGCACGGCGTATTCCTGTTCGTCCACATCATCGTTCTTGCCAGTGTTAATGATGATTGGAGGCTGGCTGGCTGGCTGATTGTATGTCGGGCTGGCGGGTGTAGGGCGCGTTTCTTTGTCTGATTCCATCTTCGTTCCTCTTCATTTCTCGAAGTAGGGCAGCAAGCAGCGAAGCTGCTAGTTTTGACCTTGTACTTATCGGTCAATCACGCCTGGCTCACGCCAGCATGAAACAGTCGCTTTAAGCTGCGCCTGCGCACTATAATGGTAATAGTTATACGAGGTCAAGGTGATTACGGTTCTGTACGACGGCCAGTGTGTCAT
>Ga0308414_1001360_pt1 | contig 15962 bp, 12 predicted proteins | sample HotsprSampleOS50_FD_205667 | JGI IMG/M metagenome (GOLD analysis project Ga0308414, IMG submission 205667) | Hot spring phototrophic mat microbial communities from Octopus Spring, Yellowstone National Park, Wyoming, United States - 20090730_OS50 ... | reverse complement strand
ATTTTACATCCCATTGATCGGTGTACGTTTGGATTTGCAGATTTGTGATACGCCGTCCCTGTACCGGATACGCATCGGCATAGTCGTTGGCATAAACGACCATAGCGGTCCCCAAGCCCTTGAGGTTGGTGCCGCAGATGACGCGCTGGGCGATCTTCTTGACCTTGCTCAACGCGGGCATCAGGATGGCCAGCAGCATCGCGATAATGGCGATTACCACCAGCAACTCGATAAGTGTGAAACCTTTCTTTTTCATTTTTACTTCTCCATTTCTGCATTTTCCGACCAGAAAACTACTTATCTCCGGTCTATTTTTACCTATTATTGCGGGCGGCTCCCACGCAGAGCCATTATCGCATTCTGGCCGTAGTCTGCAAGAACAGTGTTCGGCCGGAGACATCACAGTGTCGCGGGCATCTTGCCCGCGCTCTTTTATCCACGGGCGAGACGCCCGCGCTACGGTGGACAGAAAGGAGGGTCAAAAAGGCGGTTTCACGAAAGAAAAACAACAAAAATATATAATGGCAATTTGAGATATAAATAAAACTCTATTCAGTTGTGAACCCGCTCTTCGGCCAACTACCCATCTATTCTATCCCTAAAAATACCTACTCGGCCAAACATTGTCAAGTTTTTTTTGAAAAAATCTTTGGTCTTGAAAAAACAGGTCAAGGGTGATAAGAATAGTCCCGCAGGGACGAAAGATTGTTAGCCGTAGGCGTGAACCTACGGAATGGAGTTTTATTAAAGTATAAACCCCAACAGGGCGAAAGTTAATGAACTGTCGCCCCTTCGGGGTTTTTGGATAGTGTAGCCAGCCACTGGGGTGACGCCCGCGGCTAAATGCTTTAAACCCTTTTGGGGTAATCCTTTTCGCTTTTTTCGGGAACAATTATGCAAAAACACGTTACTTTGGATGAAATACGTCATAAACTTACGGCCATTGAGCAGGAACACCTGCTCAAGTTTTACGATGAACTGGACAACGAACAAAAGAAATCGCTCTTAGAGCAACTGGCCGAGTTGGATTACGCCCATATCCCGACATGGGTGGAGCATTATGTCAAGAATGCCTGCCCGCTGGCCGTACCGACAGAGTTTGGCCCCGCCCCGTCGTATCCGGCCGAGCCGACCACCACCGAACTGCAAAAAAAATATGCCCAAGCCGTCGCGCTGGGCGAGTCGCTGATTCGCGCCGGCAAGGTTGCGGGGTTTGTGGTGGCGGGGGGGCAAGGCACACGGCTGGGCTTTGACGGGCCGAAGGGCGATTTTCCCATCAGTCCGGTCAAGAAGAAGACATTGTTTTGCCTGTTTGCCGAGTCGCTGCTGGCTGCGGGACGAAAGTACAATACGACGATCCCGTGGTATATTATGACCAGTCCGCTCAATCACGACGCGACCGAGGCGATTTTTGAGAAGGCCAATTATTTCGGTCTGAACAAAAAAGACGTGTTTATGTTCCAGCAAGGTACGCTGCCCAACTTTGACCTGAACGGCAAAATCCTGCTGGCCGACAAGGACGCGATTGCCGAAGGTCCCGACGGCCACGGCGGCAGCTTAAAAGCCCTCTACAAAAGCGGTGCGGTCGCCGATATGCGGCGCCGCGGCGTCGAAATTCTCAGCTATTGGCAGGTTGATAACCCCTTGATTAAAACCATCGACCCGCTGTTTATCGGTCTGCATGTCATGGACAAGTCGCAAATGAGTTCCAAGGCGCTGAAAAAATCGCACCCGCTGGAAAAGGTCGGCAATTTCTGTCAAGTCGGCGGCAAGGTAACCGTCATTGAATACAGCGACTTGCCCGATGAGCAAGCCCTCCGCAAAAACGCGGACGGCTCGCTGGTCTTTGAGTTGGGATCTATCGGTATCCATCTCATCGACGTGGCGTTCATCGAGCATCTTAACAGCGGCGATGATTTTGCGCTGCCGTTCCATCGGGCGGTCAAGAAGATTGCCTGCATCGACGCGGCAGGCAATCCCGTTACCCCCAAAGAACCCAACGGCGTCAAACTGGAGACGTTTGTGTTTGATGCATTGCCGATGGCCGAGCGGTCGATGATTTTGCAGACGCGGCGCGAGGAAGAATTTGCCCCCGTCAAAAACGCCTCCGGCGCCGACAGTCCGGAGGTTACGCATCAGATGATGATTGCCCGCGCGGCAAACTGGCTCCAAAAAGCCGGCATAAATGTGCCGCGAAAAGCCGACGGCTCGCCGGATTGTGTGATTGAAATCGCCCCGACGTTCGCCCTGTGTGCCGAGGATGTCAAGGCCAAGGCCGCTGCAATACCGCCAATCAAGGCAGGACAGTCGGTCGTTCTGGAGTTGTAGGATGGGCTTTAGCCCATCGGTTTTGGTCAGCGTAATTGCTGTTCGCGGCGGGTGGCTTCGCGCAGGGTTTCTTTTTCCCGTTCGGTTAAACTGGTGATGCCGGTTTTGTGGATTTTTTCGAGTATGCGATCCACCTCCGCCTCAAACGACCGCTCGGTTTCGATTTTTTGCGCCCAGCGGCCTTTGTTGCGTTTCATCCGCAGCGTCGTCAGCCACGGCTGATACAGCACATACGCTGCGCCGACGGCAATGCCCGTCAGGTGTGCCGCCTCGCCGCCGGCGTTGTTGCCGGCGGCAAAAAACAGCAAGCTGATAATCACAGTCATAATCGCCATCGCGCGCATACTCATCGGCACGATGCCGAAGATATACACCCGCATCTGCGGAAACAGAATGGCCACCGCTCCGAGGATGCCGTACAAGCCGCCGGATGCGCCCACCATCATCGCCGGTTGCAGTACCCCAAAAGCCGCCAGTAAACTATAGACCACGCCGCCGGCCGCGCCGGACGTCAGGAAAAATTTGACAAACCGCCGCGTCCCCCACAACTGTTCCATCAGCGGCCCAAAAAAGTACAGCATCAGCATATTGAAAAAGATATGCCCGATGCCGCCCAGATCGTGCAGAAATTGATAGGTAACCAGCCGCCAAACTTGGGCGATAAATCCCCAACTGGCCGGATAGACGCTGCCCCAGTAATAGACAAACTCGGCAACTGGCCGCACGAGCATACAGACCACAAACACCGCAATGTTGATAATCAACAGCCACTTGACCCCCGACGGCAATGACGGCCGCATCTGATAGACCTGCTGGCCGCTGCCGTAATCGTCCTGACTGTAATGGCGATCGTAAATACCCATAAGGAATCCCGTTATTGCAGGGGTGAAAATCCCATGTTCAAAAACCCGTCAAACGATTATAATATCGCTCAAAAAGCCCGACAGTTCAACCCTAAATTGCGATAATGACCGATTTTATTGACTTAAACGAAGAATTAAACCGGCTGCGAACCGAGCATTTGTACCGCCACTGCCGATGCATCGATTCGGCACAGGGGCCGACGGTACGGCTGGAAGGCGGCGCCGAAAAAGTGCTGTTTTGCAGTAACAATTACCTGAATCTGGCGGCAGACTCGCGTGTGGTCGAGGCGGCCTGTCAGGCGGGGCGGCGGTTCGGCTTTGGCTCGGCGGCGGCACGGCTGGTCTGCGGAACGATGACCCCGCATGTCGAGTTGGAACGTACTGTGGCTAAGTGGCTGGGCAAAGAAGCCGCCCTGTTTCTGTCCAGCGGCTGGGCGGCCAACCAGGCGCTGCTTTCAACCGTACCGCAAAAGGGCGACTTGGTTTTGATTGACCGGTTCGACCACGCCTCGATTATCGATGCGGTGCGCGGCGGGCAGGCGGAGTTTCGCACTTATCGCCGCGACCAGATGGATCGGCTGGAGCGGTTTTTGGCCGAGTGGGGCTTTGGCCGCAAGTTCATCGTAACCGAAAGCGTCTTTTCGATGGACGGCGACAGGGCGGATTTGAAGGCGTTGATTCGGCTTAAACAACGCTATGACGCGGTCTTGGTTGTCGATGAGGCGCACGCACTGGGCTGTCTGGGCGATAGCGGCGCCGGATTGGCCGAGGCGGAAGGGGTGTTAAAGGATGTGGATATCGTCGTTGTCCCGCTGGGCAAGGCGGTCGGCGCATCCGGCGGGGTGATTGCCGCCTCACAAGTTGTGATTGACTACTTAATCAACAAATCGCGTCCGTTCATTTATACCACCGCGCCGTCGCCGATGATGGCCGCCGGCGCCATCGAAGCAATCAACATCATTCGCACCGAACCGCAGCGGCGACAGCATTTGAATGCGACGGCCAATGCAATGCGGCGTCGGCTTAGCGCGATGGGGCTGGACATCGGCGGCAGCACGACGCATATCATTCCCGTTATCCTCGGCGAATCGGAAAAAGCAATGGCGGTTTCGGCGGCGCTGTATGAGGCGGGCTTTTATGTCGCGGCGATTCGTCCGCCGACCGTGCCGGCGCACACCGCGCGGCTGCGCCTCTCGGTGCAGTACGCCCATACGCAAGCCCACTGCGACGGCCTGTGCGATGCGCTGGCGGCGATATTGGCACACAGCTAAAAAAGTAAAAAGGCAAAACGACAGCTTAAATCCGAAGCACGAAATCCCAAATCCGAAACAAATTCAAAATACAAATGACAAAATGATAAAACGGCACAATCACTGGATTTTGCAACCTATCGCAAAGGCAAACGTTTTTGTCATTTGATGGAGTTGATATTCGGATTTGTTTCGTATTTCGATATTCGATATTCGAATTTTGTATGTGATGCAGGTCTTTGATTTTTCCTTTTACCCTGTACTTTTGCCCTTTGCCCTTTTACTTTTGCCTTTTTAAGCTCCTTTGGGCAGATGAATGGTAAAGGTGCTTCCTTCGCCTAGACGGCTTTCGACGGTAACACTGCCTTTGTGCGATTGAGCGATGTGCTTGACGATAGACAGCCCCAGCCCCGTGCCGCCGAGTTTACGGCTGCGGGCTTTATCGACGCGGTAGAACCGCTCAAAGATGCGCGGCAGATGTTCCTTGGCGATGCCGCAGCCCCTGTCGCGCACGGCGATTTGCAGTTCATTGTCTGCGTATTTTGCACAGACGGCGATTTCGGCCTCGGCGTCGCTGTACTTGATGGCGTTGTCGATTAAATTCACCACCGCCTGTTCCAGCAGCGAAGCGTTGACGCGCGCTTCCAGATCGTCGGGGCAGTCAATGTCGATGCGAATATGCTTGTCGGCGGCGGCGGATTGGCACAGCATTGCGGCATTGTTGAGAATCGGCAGGATTTTGGCCGGCAGCAGCGTCATTTGCTCGGTCTCGGCCTCCTGTTCGACGCGCGACAGCGTCAGCAGGTCGTCGATAATCGAATCGAGCCGATGCGTCTGACGCGCGATAATCTCCAAAAAACGCTTGCAATCTTCGGGGTTGTTCATCGCGCCGTCCAGAAGCGTTTCAATAAACCCTTTGATGGACGTTACCGGCGTTTTCAATTCGTGCGAGACATTGGCGACAAAGTCGCGCCGCACATCTTCCAGCCGTCGCACCTGCGTAATGTCGTTCAGGACGATCAACGCCCCGATTTTGCCGCCGTCCTCGCCCAGCAGCGGCGTACCGTGCGCCTGAATGTACCGATCCGGCTGCGGCGCGTCGTGCAGCACAATCTGTTCTTCGATTCTGCCTTCTTCGGCCAGCGCCCGACGTATAAACTGCTGCAGGTCGATGTTATGAATGACCTCTTCAATGGAGCGGCCGACGCAGGCATCGGCGGCAACGCCGAGCATTTGCAGCGCGGCGGCATTGACGCTCATCACATTGCCCCGAATGTCCGCGGCCAAAACACCCTCGACCATGCTGGACAGCACCGCCTGCTGTTCATTCCGCTGGTTGATGATGGTGCGGATGCGCTGGTCGAGCTGAGCGGCCATTTGGTTCATGGAATCGGCCAGCGCCCCGATTTCGCGCGAGGACGACGACGGCAGACGATGGTTAAAATCCCCTTTGGCAAACCGCTGCGCCCCCAGCCGCAAAATCTCCAGCGGCCGGCTGATTTTCCACGACATAGCCAAACTCAGCGCCGCAAGGGCTGCGGCGATGACCAGTCCATATTTGACAATCTGTGTGATCATTTGCTGTGTGGTCTTTTGCAATTCCACCAGCGGTACGGCGATCCGCAGCACCGCGGCGATTTTGCCGTCGCGCATCACCGGCAGGCCCACGAACAGCAACTCCTCGCCGACGGCTTTGCTGGCGCGAATATCCGAACCGACTTGTCCGGTCAGCACCGCCTGAACTTCCGGCCGCATCAGGTGGTTTTCCATCTGCTGCGGATTTTCCGCCGAGTCGGCCAGCACCTTGCCCTCTAGATCAATCAGTGTAAAGCGAAGTTTTGTTGTACTGCCCAGCTCCCGACAGACGGATTGCATCGCATCAAAGTGGTCTGTGCCAACGATATTTTCAAATCGCGGCGCCGCGACGCGCGCCAGACGTTCAAGCTGGGCGGTTTTTTCGCTTTTATAAAAATTCTTCAGCAACAGCGAGACATTGGAGGAGATGGCCAAGAGCCCCAAAAGTGTAATTGCCAAAAATGCAGGATAGATTTGCCACAGCAGCCGTCGCTTCATGTCGTTTAGGATTCCTCAAATCGGTACCCGACGCCGCGCACCGTTTCAATGTATTTGCCGGCGGAGCCGAGTTTTTTACGCAGGCCGACCACCTGCACGTCAATCGAACGGTCGGTTACAGGATAATCGTTGCCGTGAATGGCGTCAACGATTTGATAGCGGGTAAAGACCCAACCCGGTCGTGAGGCCAAATACTTCAGCAGATTGAACTCCGTGCTGGTCAGTTTGATCTGTTTGCCGCGCACCAAGACGCGATGTTTGCCGGGGTCGATTTCAATGTCGTGAATGCGAATGATGCTTTTGTCGTCTTCGCCGGGCAGTTCCTGTCGGCGAATGACCGCTTTGACCCGCGCCAGCAGCACGCGCGGGCTGAAGGGTTTGGTGATGTAATCGTCGGCGCCCATCTCCAGACCGGCTACAATATCGGCCTCTGTGCCTTTGGCCGTCAGCATAATGACAGGGATTGATCGGGTTTCGGCATCGGCCTTGAGCAGTTTGCAGACCTCAAGCCCGTCCACCTCCGGAAGCATCAGGTCTAATAAAATAAGGTCTGGAACGCCCGATTTTGCCTTATCCAGCGCCTCACGGCCGTTCAATGCGCTTTGCGTCAAATAGCCGTCTTTTTCAAGGTTGTATCGAATCAGCTCCTGCACGTCCTCTTCGTCTTCGACAATCAAGATTTTTTCCTGCGCCATATTTATTTACTCCAGAATAAGAGTTATTTTAACAAATTAGGGCAGTACTATCCTCGATTTTTGTTAGAGTATCGTTAGAATACAATTAGATTATGATTGAATCGCTAACATTTAATCCAGCCCCAGCACATCCCGCATCGAATACAAACCCGGTTTCTGGGCGACAACCCAACCGGCCGCTCGTACTGCACCGCGGGCAAAGGTGTCACGGGTATGGGCGTTGTGTGCAATGGTTACGGTTTCGCCCAGCGTGCTGTAGATAACGCTATGCTGTCCGATAATATCGCCTGCTCTGACGGCGTGCATTCCGATTTCGCCCTTTTTGCGCAGGGCATCTTTGCCCTGCCGACCGTTAATAATGCACTCTGGATAACTTCGACCTGTTTCTTTACAAATTGACTCAGCCAGCGACAAGGCCGAGCCGCTGGGAGCATCTTTTTTAAACCGATGGTGTGCCTCGACAATCTCAATATCGTACTCTTCCCCCAGCGATTTGGCGACTTTGCCAACGAGGGCAAACAGCAGATTCATCCCCAAACTCATATTGGTGGCCTGTACAATCGCTATTTTTGATGCCGCCGAATTCAGGAGGTCAAAATGCGACTTTGAAAGTCCGGTCGTCCCCAAAACAAGGGCAATACCGTTGTCTCGGCAGTGTGTGATAGTGGTTTCGGCGGCCTCCGGCAGAGAAAAATCAATCATTACGTCCGCTTTTCTGGGCAAATTCGCTGTTAATGGGACATTCAAGCTCTCGATTCCCGCCAAAATGCCTGCATCCTTGCCCATATCGGGATGTCGGGGATGTTCGGTCGCTGCGACAACTGAAAACAGACCTTCCTCCACCGCAAACGCCAAAATACGCTTGCCCATACGTCCGGCGGCGCCGTTCACTGCCAACCCCGATTTCATCGGCCAATCTCCTGTGTTTATGATTGCTTTACAAGTTTTCAGAAAGTATTATTATACCTGCGTGTGCGTCTTTTACAAGGGACGAACATTAAGTGAATTCTTGCGATATGTGAAACGGGTGAATTAGCGAAAGGGATGACTATGAAACGACAAATAATGTCTGGTATTTTGTTTATCGTATTCGGTTTCGGCTTGGTATTTGTGGCCGGCTGTGAAACCAAGGCACAAAGCGGCGCATTGATCGGCGCCGGCGCCGGCGCACTGGCCGGTCAAGCCATCGGACGCAATACCACCGGTACACTCATCGGCGCCGGAGCCGGTGCGGTCGGCGGCTACATTATCGGCAACGAGATGGACAAGTCCGACAAGAAGAAAAACGCACAGCCAGCACAGCCGGCACAAGCCGAGACCGAAACCGTCTGGGTTAAGAATTCCAACGGCTCGCAGATTCCTGTCAAACTGACCAAGGACGGCGCCGGCTATATTGGCCCGCGCGGCGAACGCTACGACACGATGCCCACGCAGGATCAGTTGCGTGCGGTGTATGGCTTTTAATGAGCCGTTGTAAACCATAAGGCAACCTCTATTCATTGAAGATTGCAAGGGAAATATGGGATTATCTCAGAAATAACGCGGGCAAGATGCCCGCGACACGTATTTTTAGGGGTTGCCATAATTTATTTCGGCAGGGGAGTTCTTATATGTCAGAAGCGGCTGCGGCGCGTATCCGTGCGCTGTTGGAAGGTCAGCGATTTGCGGCGCTGTGTACCAGCGAGCAGGGCTGGCCGTATGTCAGCTTGGTGGCGATTGCCGCAGAGCCAACGCTGCGCAATGTGTATTTTGCCACGCCGCAAAATACGCAAAAGACGGCCAATCTTTATGCCGACAGTCGGGTTGCGCTGCTGGTGGATGATCGCTCCAACCGCGCCGAAGATTGCCAAATCGGTATGGCGGTTACCATGCTTGGAAAAGCCGAACCGCTGGCCGGCGACGCTAAAACCGCCGCCGCTGCGTTCTATGTGCAAAAGCATCCGCATTTAAAATCGTTTGTGGAATCCTCGGACACCGTACTGGTTTGCGTCCACGTCGAGCGGTGTCGATTGGTCGAGCAATTCCAAAAGACGACGGATGTTGTTTTGGGTTCGTAGCTTGTGTTGATAATTTTTACCGACCGTAAACCCGCAGGAAAAATAATTGGGCGAACACATAGGTTCGCCCCTACGATATATCGGGGCGCCGGTTTTTTGTTCATTCTGACTCTAACCGCTATTATCTGGCTTCTGACCTCTGTCCTTTGACTTTTTGGTTGAAAAACTGCGTTCCGCGGGGATAATAGCCGGCTATGGAATCAATGCCGTCCCCAACGCTGACGCTCGAATCGCCGCTGCAATATCTCAAAGGCGTCGGCCCTGCGCGCGCCGAGGCGCTGGCGGAGTTGGGGGTGCATACCGTCCGCGATTTACTGGAGTACTACCCGCGCGACTGGGTGTTTATGCCCGAACCGATTCCCATCGCGCAAATGCAGGCCGGACAAAAGGTTTGTCTGACCGGCCTGATTGAATCGACGGATTATCAGCCCTACCGCCGCAAGCCGATCTTTGAGGCGATGCTGGCCGACGGCACGGGCTATTGCCGCATTCTGTGGTTTCACGGCGGCTATCTGGTCAATCAGCTCGAGCCGGGCAAATACATTCTCGTCCACGGCACGGTCAGCCGCTACAAGCACATGCTGCAAATGGCCAACCCCAAGTTCATCGTACTGGACAAACCGCACACCGACGCCGGCGAGCCGTTCAGCGGGCCGGTCTATCCGGCCAGCGGCAAACTGCCGAGCTGGCAGATTCGCAGAATCCTGCGGCTGCATATTGACGAGTTGGCGCCGCTGATGCCGGAGCTGTATCCGCCGGCGTTTCTCAAAAAGAATCTGCTTTTGCCGCGCTCCGAGGCATTTACTCAAATTCATCGTCCTGCGGATGAGAACGCATTGGCACAAGCCAAACGGCGGCTCAAGTTTGACGAGCTGTTTTTAATGCAGACGGGGCTTGCCCTCAAGCGGTTTCATTTGCGGCATTCGTCTCCGGCGCCGTCGATTGTTGTCGATGACGCAATCGACAGCCGCATCCGACGGCGATTTCCGTTTTTGCTGACCGAGGATCAAAATCAGGTCATCAGCGAAATTTGCGCCGATCTGGCCAAGACCGTACCGATGAATCGGCTTTTGCAGGGCGATGTCGGTTCCGGCAAGACGGTCGTTGCGCTGTATGCGGCGCTGGCGGCGGTGGCCAATAAGCTGCAGGCGGCGATTATGGCGCCGACGGAGATTTTGGCGCGGCAGCACTACGACAGCATCGAACGCTATCTGGCCGGCAGCCGTGTAAAGCGCGAGCTGATTACCGGCGGCATCGCCGGCAAAAAACGCGACGACTTGACCGGCCGCATCCGCAGGGGCGAGGTCGATATCGTCGTCGGCACGGTGGCGCTTTTGCAGGGCGATATTGAGTTTGCCAACTTGGGGCTGGTCGTTATCGACGAACAGCACAAGTTCGGCGTCCACCAGCGCGCTACGCTGCGCAAAGGCCGCAATCCGCATTGCCTTGTGATGACCGCCACGCCCATTCCCCGCACGCTGGCGATGACGGCCTTCGGCGATCTGGATGTGTCGGTCATTCGGCACTGCCCGCCCGGCCGCGGCGAGGTCGTTACGCGCTGGGTGCAGCCGCACAACCGCGACGCGGCAATGGAGTTTATCCGCCAGCGGCTCCGCGCCGGACGGCAGGCGTACTTTGTCTATCCGCGTATCGACGCCGACGTGGAAAACGACAGCGGCGATCTGAAAGCCGCCGTCGAGGAATATCGCCGGCTCAAGGAAAAAATCTTTACCGAATACCGGGTGGGGCTTCTGCATGGCCAGATGACCGCCGAGGAAAAACGCCAAACGATGGAGGCCTTCCGCAGCGGCGAGTTGAAAATACTGGTTTCCACCGTTGTCATTGAGGTCGGCGTGGACGTGCCGAATGCTACGATGATGGTTATTGAGAACGCCAACCGCTTTGGACTGGCGCAACTGCATCAGCTGCGCGGCCGCATCGGACGCGGGCAGAACAAGTCCTACTGCTTTTTGTTTGCCGAGACCGAGGACGAGGAGGCCGTCAGCCGGCTGGAGATGATGACCCGCAGCCGCGACGGCTTTGAGATTGCCGAACACGACCTGCGGCTGCGCGGCCCGGGCGAGCTGTTCAGCGCCCGCCAGCACGGCCTGCCGGACTTGAAAATCGCCAACATCGTCGAGGATTTTGACCTGCTGAGCTTAGCCCGCCGCGAGGCCTTTGCCCTCATCGCCGCCGACCCGACGCTAACCCAGCCGGACTGTGCCGCCCTGCGCAGCGAATTAATCCGCCGCTTTGGAAACACTCTCGGTCTAGTGGATGTCGGTTGATTGAACAGGGTTTCATATCGACCCAAATTAGCAAATCTTTTATTGTAGAGTTAGAATGTTTTTAATTTGAATTGCCGCAGACGCACATAAGGCCGCAATTGTTTGTTTGACATTCCCTGCGTTGCCTTCTAATATATTCAAGCAGTGTTTGCCCCTGAAAAAGGGGTGTTAAAATCGTGTAAATCGCTGCTAAGGATTCATAGTTTGAACAATATCGTTGTCATTCCTGCCCGTTATGGGTCAAGTCGTTTGGCCGGCAAGGTTCTGGCTAAACAGACGGGCAAATATCTTGTTCAGCACACCTACGAGCGGGCATTGTGCGCCAAGCGCGTGCGGGAGGTGTTGATTGCTGCCGACGATGAGCGGGTGATGTCGGCCTGCCGGGAGTTTGGCGCGCCGTGCGTGATGACCTCGCCCGCCCATCAGAGCGGTACCGACCGCATCGCCGAAGCGGTGGCATGGCGGGGCTGTGATATTGTGGTCAATTTGCAGGCCGACGAGCCGGAGATAGACCCCGATTATATCGACCGCGTGGTCGGGCTGCTGGAAGATAACCCCTCCGCCCAGATGGCCACGCTCTTGGCGCCGTTTGAGACCGCCGAGGAAGTAGCCAATCCTAATATCGTTAAGTGTGTAACGGATAAAAACGGACGGGCGCTGTATTTTTCGCGGTCGGTCGTGCCGTATGACCGGCAGTCCGCCGGCGTCGGGGCGGTCGGGCAATACCGACGGCACTTGGGCATCTATGCCTATCGTCGCGATTTTTTGAAGGTCTATACGACGCTGCCGCAGAGCATGCTGGAGCAGACCGAAAAACTCGAACAACTCCGCGTGCTGGAAAACGGCTATACGATTTTGACCGCCACGGTCGAAAAGGCTTGGGACGGCGTCGATACACCCGAACAATACGCTGCCTTTGTGCAGCGGATGAAAAATTGTATATTGGATAATTGATATTGTATATTTGAAATATACAATATACAATTTACAATATCCAATTCTTCGCCTATCGTGATATTCAAATATGAGCAGGTGTAATCTGGATTAAATATGACAGACAGCAGAGAACTATTGGCGCGGGTTGGCGGGACAAGTACGGATGAGTATTTTCTGCCGTTGCCGAAAGGGTATCAAAAGGGCAAGACCAAGTACGTCATTGTGATGGGCACGGTGATGAGCGGGCTGGGCAAAGGGATATTCTCCTCGTGTTTGGCCAAGCTCCTGCAAGACAAAGGCCTCAAGGTCGCCCCTATCAAACTGGAGGGCTATCTGAATATCGATTCCGGCACGCTGAACCCCTTTCGGCACGGCGAGGTATTTGTGCTGGACGACGGCATGGAAACGGATATGGATTTGGGCACTTACGAGCGCATGCTTGACCTGAATCTAAGCCGTGCCAATTTTTGCACCAGCGGGCAGATTTACCGCTCGGTACTGGATAAAGAACGCCACGGTGAATATCTCGGCCGCGATGTACAGATGATTCCGCATGTCACCGGCGAGGTCAAGATGCGGCTGCGCGAGCTGGCGATGAAGGCCGACGCCGACGTTGTGTTTGTCGAAATCGGCGGCACGGTCGGCGACTTGGAGAACGCCTTCTACATCGAGGCGATGCGCGAACTGGCGTATGAAGAAGGCCCGAATAGCTGCTGTTTTGTCGCGCTGACTTATATTCTTGAGCCGCACGCCCTGGGCGAGCAGAAATCCAAGGCCGCCCAGTTGGGCATCAAGCAATTGATGCAGTTGGGCATCCAGCCGGACATCATCGCCTGCCGCGCCGAAAACCCCGTCAGCCAGTCGGCGATGCAGAAAATCAGCGTCTTCGGCAATGTGCCGGAAGAGCGCGTCTTCAGTATGCACGACTCGGCCAGCATTTATATGATTCCGGCGATGCTGCGCGACTGCGGGCTGGATTTTGAAGTGCTGCGGATGCTGCGGATTGAAGACCGTACGCAGCTTCGCCACGAACGCAAAGAATGGGAACGCTGGTGCGACTTTACCGACAAGCTCGGCAAAGAGGATAAAGAGATTACCATTGGCATCACGGGCAAATACACCTCCGTGCGCGACAGCTACGCCTCCATCCTGCACGCCCTTGAACACGCCGGCATCCATCTGGGCTGCAAGGTCAATATCGAGTGGATTGAAACGACCGACCTTACCGACGCCAACGCGGACAAACACTTGTCCAAAGTGGACGGCATCATTGTGCCGGGCGGCTTCGGCTCGCGCGGGATGGAGGGCAAGATCGCCTCGGTTCGCTACGCCCGCGAAAACAACGTGCCGTATCTGGGCTTGTGTCTGGGCTTTCAGGCGGCGGTCATCGAGTTTGCCCGTAACGTCTGCGGCCTGACCGGCGCCAACACGACCGAGGTCGAGCCGAACTGCGCCAATCCAGTCATTGATATTTTGCCCGAACAAAAGAAGATCGAAGGACTCGGCGGCAATATGCGTCTGGGCGGTCAAGACGTGTCCGTCAAATCCAATACGCTTGCTTGGCGGATATTTGGCAAGAGCGACTCCGTCCGGCTGCGCTTCCGCCATCGCTACGAGGTCGATCCCAAGTATATCCCCACGTTGGAAAAGCACGGCTTGGTCTTTTCGGGCAAGTCGCCCACCCAGCCGATTATGCAGATTCTCGAACTGCCCGGCCATCCGTTCTTTATGGGTACGCAAGCCCATCCCGAACTGACCAGCCGCCCGCTGCGCCCGCAGCCGATGTTTTTGGAATTGGTCGCCGCCGCCATCAAACGCAAAGGATAAGGAAATGGATGATTTTTGAAGGGTAAATCGAGCCAGTAAGGCGGAATCATGCAACCGCGTCCCAATCTGTCCGAATAAGCCCGTGGGAGATTTTTATCGCTGGCGCAAAAAGTTTTGGATTGCGGCTTGCAACGGAGGGGCGATTATGTTAGGATAAACCCGACAGTGAAATATTATTTTCGGAGATCAAGATGGCCAAGTCATCTAATTATAGACGTGAATCGTGCAGTTTTTGCGGACGGGCAAAAAAGCAGGTCGATGCGTTTGTCGAAGGTCCTGCGGGGGTATATATCTGCCCGGAGTGCGTCGAACTGTGCTACAACATCGTCCGGCAGGAACGGCGTCGGCTGGGCGTGGGCAAGTCCCTGTTTGCCAATGTGCCAAAGCCGCGCGAAATCAAGGAATTTCTCGACCAATACGTCATCGGACAGGAACACGCCAAACGCAGCTTGGCGGTGGCGGTGCATAACCACTACAAGCGGCTGGTGCATACCGAGACCGACGATCAGGACGTCGAAATTGAAAAATCCAACATCCTGCTGATTGGCCCGACGGGATCGGGCAAGACGCTGCTGGCGCGGACGCTGGCGCGAATGCTGCATGTGCCGTTTGCGATTTGCGACGCGACAACCGTAACCGAAGCCGGATACGTCGGCGAGGATGTGGAAAACTTTCTGCTGCGTCTGTTGCAGAACGCCGATTATGACATCGAGGCCGCCCAGCGCGGCATCGTCTATATCGACGAGATTGACAAGATTGGCAAGACCAATCAGAATGTTTCAATCACCCGCGATGTGTCGGGCGAGGGCGTCCAGCAGGCGCTGCTGAAAATGCTGGAAGGCACGATTTCCAACATCCCGCCGCAGGGCGGGCGAAAGCACCCCGAACAGCAGTACATCCAGATCGATACCACGCAGATAATGTTCATTTGCGGCGGCACGTTTGTGGGGCTGGAAAATATCATCCGCAAGCGGATGGGCAAACAGATGATCGGCTTTGGCAGCGAGCATGCCGGACGCACGCAGAAAAAGCAGGACTATACCGAGGTGATCAAACAGGTTACGCCGGAGGATGTAATCGAATTCGGGATGATTCCGGAATTGGTGGGGCGTCTGCCGATTATCACCACGCTGTCGGCGCTGGATGAGGCGGCGCTGATTCAGATTTTGACCGAGCCGAAAAACGCCTTGGTGCGTCAGTATCAACGGCTCTTCGAGATGGAAGGGGCCGAGTTGAAGTTCACCGACGAGGCGCTGAAAATGATTGCTCAAAAGGCAATGAAGCGCGACACCGGCGCCCGCGCGCTGCGTGCGGTGATGGAAGAACTGATGGTCGATCTGATGTTTCGCCTGCCGGAAGAGCCAAAGCCGAGCAGCTATGTGGTCACTGAGGCGGTGGTCGAAGGCAAGGCGGACTTGTTTGAAGCCGCCCGCAAGGTCAAAAAAGAAGGCGCATAGCCATCGACGACTGACCAGTGCCAACAGGAAAACGCTCGGAAACCGACATAATGGGGGGTGTCGAGCAGGATGCGAGGATATTAATGGGTGTAGTTTCGATTTTACGTAAAAATTGATAAAAAAGTGGACTCCATTGCTTATACTGTAAGTATCTATAAACATAACAGTTAGGCAAATCGAAAGGAGTC
>Ga0308414_1001359_pt1 | contig 15965 bp, 18 predicted proteins | sample HotsprSampleOS50_FD_205667 | JGI IMG/M metagenome (GOLD analysis project Ga0308414, IMG submission 205667) | Hot spring phototrophic mat microbial communities from Octopus Spring, Yellowstone National Park, Wyoming, United States - 20090730_OS50 ... | reverse complement strand
ATATGGTTGTTCTAATATTAATTGAGTTAAAAATGTCGGTAAATGTTTGATTTATAAAATTAAAATTAAAATTAGAAGGTAAAATTAAAAATGCGGAATAAGTAAGAAAGACAAGAGAATTAAAGAATGATGAAAGTGAAATATTTGATTCCATCAAATTTAATAAAAATGATGGAATATCTGGCGGAGTATTAATAAGAGTAGGAATTAAAATATTTTTAATTAATGACGGAAGTAAAATTCCAGTTTGTTGTATAAATGTACTTAATTCACTAAATAATATTGTAATTCCCGATGGAAGAGAAAATCCGAGCGGAAGTGAAGCTGATGAAAAAAAAGCTAATAAGTGTAAGAATGAAGTAAATGTTGATGTATCAATATAACTCGGAATAGAAACCGATACGATAGAATTTCCCAATTTATTTTCATTTAATACTATTAAATCTTTTAAATTATCATTATCTATTTGTGTATTTTTAATATCAATGATTTCGGTGCAAAATGAAGAAAGAGTATAATTTTTTAAATACTTTTTATTTGTATCTTTAATCAAACTTATGTAATGAAATGAATAAGTAAACATATGAATATTCGTATCAACATCATCAATAAATAAGATAGAAACTAAACCCATTGAAGCAAAATTCACGGAAGACGGAATTTCTATTTCATCATTTAGTGGATGTTTTATAATTAATGATCCAGAATATCTCGTAATAACGGTACTTCCATATTTAATATTATATGGTTCTCGATATAATGGATATGGAGAATTTTTTCGCGGTAATAATACATTCATTCGTAAAGGAATAATAGTTTCAATAATTCTTCCGCTTTGATAGTTTTGATATTCCCGCGAAATATTCGTTATACCATATAATGAATGATAACTAATATTAACCATAATTTTTTTTATATCTGAATTTGAAGTTGAAATATTAAGAGATAAATCGGAAGACGCATAGTCTTTTATATATTCATATTCTACCCGATATGATTGATTACTATAAATCATTTTATTTGTCGTATTTAATGTTGTAGTAATATTTGAAAAACTGGAATAATAATTATCATAATATTCCCATTCAAATATATCTCCTTTTTTTACATTCCAAATATTAATATCATCGGATGTTTGACTTAATCCGATGGTACTTGAAAGAAATATACCTTCCGTAAATAAAAGAAAAAGAAAGAAACACATTTTTATTTTTAAATTCATATTATATGTATTTTATTTTAATTTTTAAATTTATAAGAATATTTTTCATTTTTTTAGTCGATAATAATACGGATCACATTTTTCTTTTTTCGGATCGCATTTTAACGGCACACATACTTGTGTTTCTGGATCACATACGAAAAATTTATTACTTTTCTTTTCTAAAATAAACGGTAATCTTAATTCTTCATTGTTCTCATTGCTCGATAACGCTATAAGGGATTTCTTCTTCTTTTTCTTCTTAAGTTCATCTTCATTTTCGTCCTTTTCTTTTTGAACATATTCCATTTCACATATCATCATATCTCTATTTAAGTTCCAACACCTTTTAATATTTGATACGATAATGGTACGATTTTCTAGCGTCATCAATTATTTATATATCAAAAAGCTTTAAAAATATATCTTTATTTTTAAAGTAAAAAAATTTTTTTAAAAAAAATTATAATAAATAAAATATAATTAAATTAATTTCATTTTCTTTGCAATATTTAATAAATCTTCTTTCGGATATGCTCCTTCGATAGGAGCACATTCAATCCTTCCATTTTCGGTATTAGGCTTGCACATAATTGAAGTCGGAAATCCTTGAACATTAAGTCCGATATTTTGAATGAATCTTTGACCATCTTCGGTTGTTCCATCAATTCCAAAACATTGTATTTTTCCTTTAAAATCGGTCTTACATAACGGATTTAACGCTTCTTTAAATTCAGTTTTGCAATGAGGACATTGGGGCATTGCAATAGTTGCGAGAAATGGTTTATCCAACGGCAATTCTTGAACCGAATTAATAATTTTTAAATTCGGATGATCTTTTTCAACAAAATCATTTAATGATGAAATTTTCATAATATAATTGATTTTTTTATATATTTAAATATTTATATTTTTAATTTTTATATTTTAATCAATACAAATTATTTTAATTTATAAATAATAAAATATAATTAAAAATAATATGAAAATTTTCAATTTTTTTTCTTATATATTCGGAACAAAAAATTCCGAAAACGATGATAAAAATGTGATAAAAAAAAGTCATATTTTTCGAAATATTATCCGTATACTTTCTGGATATCTTATAGGTATTCCTTTAATTATACTTATTAAACCGTTCGATTCATGGCTCATTTCATTAATACAATGTATATTTTATTTTATTTTTTACAATATTATGGATTTTATGTTGAATAGTATTTTTTCCATCGTAAATATTTCTTATCAACAATCTACAATTATAATAAATAAAAAAGAATATAGAATTAGAAATGCTACACGTACAATTTCTGGATATTTTTTCGGTATTCCATTAATTGATATTATTAAAACACTTAATCCAGTACTTATTTCTTTAATTCAATGTGTTTTCTTTTTAATTTTTTTTATTTTTGTAGATTATATATTAGATATTATTAAAAATAAAATAAAAAAATAAAAAATGGAACGATTATTATACTCATTTTTTTTCTTTTTCTATTATATATTCTTGTAAAATGGAAATTCCGACGAATAAAAATATACTGAAAAAAGTAAAATAGATGGAAATGGGAATAGATAAAATATTATATATTAAAATTATTAGAAATGAAATTAATGCGGTTAATATTCCATTCGTTGTATGTTTTTTTATTTGTATATTAAAATTAGTAGAATTCGATAAAAATGATATATTTTTTTTATCTATTTCATTATTTTTATTTGATAATAATGTGGTATATATATATTGAAAAATAAACATCCCCGATTCGGATAATTTAAATGTTTCGATATTAATTTCTTTTATTTCGTCATTTTCATCTTTCATTTTTTGAATGGTATTTTCTTTTATAATTATATCAAAATTGAGTAATTGATTGATATATTTTTTGATATTTTTCAAAAAACTATTAAGATCATCTTGCTCTTCAAAATTAATATGTTTTATTTCAATATAATTTTGAGCAATTTGTTCAAATGATAATTGATTGGTAAGTAAACAAAAAATCATGATATTCGGAATAATTTCTTTATATAAGAATGTATGAAATTGAATACGAGATGGTTGATCCGTTTCGATCCATTTAAATAAATAAGAAAGATATTCGGATGGTGTTTCTTTATATAAATATTCCATATATTGCCAGATTTGATTTTTTCCTTCATCGGTAATTTTTACGAAAATATCTGGCATTTTATTTTCATTTAGTACATTCGGAGTTAATTCAATCGATTTATGTACATCTTGTTCATATTTAAGTTTTGAGTTTATTAATTCTTTTAATATATTAGGATCAATTTCTTTTGAATTTTGTTTTTGATAATTTTCTTTATATCGAGATTCTATAGCCGAATAAAAATCACCTTTCGGATAAATACTCATTAAAAAACGAGTCATATTTATCCATTGAGCATCTTTAACATCTAATTTCATATCATATTATAATTACTATGTTATATAAACATAATATTTTTCATGATGATAAAAATATACATATATATTTAAATATATAAAAGTTAATTATAAAATATGAGTCAACAATCTCATACTGGTGTTAAAAAAATTATTAATTTAACGCCTCATGATCTTACGCTTTATGAAAAGTGTAATACAGACGATCCGAATTGTGTAAATGGATATAAACAAATCGGGATTATTCCGAAAGAAAAAAATATGCCGACTCCGAGATGTACGGAAGTTATGGAACCATTAGCTCCGATTAAAATTGAAATAGATAAAAATCGATATTCAATTCCATTGGTAAAAAAATCTTTCGGAAAAATTGAAAATCTTCCAGAAAAGAAAGAAAATACATATTATTATGTTTCCGCGCTTACAAAAGGATGTGCCCCTCCCGACAGAAATGATCTGCTTATCGGTGCCGATTCCATTAGAGACCAAAAAGGAAATATTTTGGGAATTAGTAAATTCGGACTTTAAATTTTTTAATTTTGATACCATTAACTTTTTTTGTTTAAACTTTTATTTTTTTCGATTTCACCAAAGTGTTTTAATGGACCCGATTCTGTAAATACTACGATGATGAAAAAGAACAGTAAAAATCATACATGCAAAGCTTTAAATAGACCAGATATACTATTTGTATGAGAATGATTTTCTCTTAACCTATGGGTTCCTATTCTAATATTTTGTTTTGGTTGAATAGAGTCTTTACGGCTCCCGATTACCTCTTACTCTTTCTTAAGGCCAAGTTGGCCTTTCGAATAGGAACCCCATTTTTTCTTTAATTATGAAGGGGCTCAGATTTTATCCGAATATTTAAAATTTAAAATAAAAATAAAGATAATTAAATTATTTGAAAATAAAAAATATAAAAAAACAATTTTTTATATTTAGTATATATATTTAATAAATTTTACATTTTCTTTTTTAATATTTTATCTAATTTTTTTTTTAATACGATATAATAAGCTTGATAAAATACTAAAATTAATACAAAAATTCCGATAAATAATATTATCATAGATATTATAATATAAGGAGGAAAATAAATATATAAATCCCATGAAATATTTCCATTTTGATCTAAAATAATATCTTGATCAAATCCATGTGTTCCATAAAATTTAGGGATACTAAATCCGAAAATTACTATTATAATAATTCCCGAAATAAATAACCATGAATGTTCCCAACGTTCGGGAATATATCGAATATCGCCTGGAGAATTTTTCCAATTTATAAATAATTCTTTAATCATCGATGAAAAATTACGGGTAGATTTCGGAATACAATCTAAAAATAAATGGCTTACGTATCCCATACAAAACATTGCGGGTAATAAGATCATATACCGAAATTGATTCATGATTCCGATCATTGATAACATCATAATACATAATGGTATAATATAGCTATGAGTAAATGGATTTCTGTGTTCATCAATTCCCCAATTAAAATCAATATCGGGAAAATATGCACCCGATGCGGACATTAAAATGGAAAGAACCGAAAGAATTACCGAAGTAATTCGCGGCATATTATTAATATAGTCGGAAAATAAAGCAATAATAACGGCCGTAATATAGATACATGACCATGATATTTTTCGCCATATTATATTTTTTTTATTCCATTTATCCATTTCATTTTTTAAATTTAAATTATGATGATTTTTTTTCATTTCATTCATAATATCTTCGATTTTAAATTCCGTTGATCGTTCAATTGCATGAAATATACCGTTTAAAATATGTAATATGATCGATCCGAATAAAAAATATAATTGTTTGGTAAACATATATGTTAACAACGTTAATATTACGGTTGAAAAATAGATCGACCAATAATGATGAATTTTTCCATCCATAATAGAAAATAGAAAAATATATTTAAAAAAAAGTGTAATTAAGTAATTTTTAAAAATAATTTACAATGACAATGTCCGAATTTTTCAATATCGTTTTTTGCACTTTTGCACGGACAAATAGTTTCATCCGTTTTTTGTATTTTGCACGGGCAATAATATTTTCCTAAAACTTTTTTATAATAATTTTGCCCTTTTAAAATGTTCATAACTACTTTATTATCTGGATTTAACTTCCACTTATTCGTTTTTGCAATTGATTGAAGATCATTAATCGTTCTTATATTATTATTAGAATTCATATATATATATGTAATTTTTAACATTTAAAAACATCTTTTTAAATAATAGATATTAATATTTATTATAAATAAAACATATGAATTTTTCGCATTATATAATTATATAATATATCAAAAATACATATAATTATAATTAAAAAAGGGGATCATATATGAATGCTATATCGATTTTCATATAAATTTATGTTTATGTATTCCTTTTATAAAAGAAATATGTAAAAAATTTTGAGAATATATATAATTTAATTTAATTTAATTCTTAAAAATAAAGAAAAAGAAGAATACTCAATTATCAACAATTACGATGAAATAATGTCTTATTTAATTAATTAAGTTTAAATATTTTATTTTTATAAAAATAAATAAAGGGAGTGAAAAAATGGAAAAATATAGTAAAGAAAAAACGGAATGTAAAAAAAAATGTAAATATTTTAATCAACCGATTATTGATATTCAAGATTTTAAAAAAACATGTACTAATTTAATTATATTTGAAGGTAAAGAATTTCCAATTTGTAGAATAAAATTCAAATATATAAATAAATTCGATAAATTTGATGAGTCGGACGGATATGTTCCGCAATATTTAAGATTAAAGTTTACAAATATAGATAAGTTTAAACTTAATAATTGTAAACGACATTGTAATTGCCCGAAATCTTGTATTTGTTTTAATATGTATTTAAAAATTTTATTTAAAGAAATAGATAATGTATATAATGATGATAATAAAAATAAATATGAAAATATAAACGAATATTATTTATTATAATAATCGAATTTATTATTTTAAAATTAATTTTTTATTTATTTATTTATTTAATAATCGGAATTTTTTATATATTTCTTTTATAAATAATATGTATAAATTTTTATGCTAAAATTTCACGTATTTTTTTATAAAATTTATAAAAGAAAAGTCGAATTTATGGGGTATTTCAAATGAAAAAATAAAAAAAAGTATTTTTCTATAAACTCATACCACAACTACTACAATAGTGGTACTTTTCTTCTTTTTCATTTTTAACACACCGAGAGCAGATTACTGCTTTATCATATCCGCAAACGGAGCATTTTATCCCATTTTCGATTTGATCATCGGAATACACAATTTTAAAACATTTCGCGCAATACCGTTTTTTGTACGGATTTTTTATTATTTTTACCAAATCTCGGATTAAATTCGAATAGAGATAACAGAATCGTGGTTCTTTATTTAATATTATCCACGTATCTTTGAAATCTTTATCAGATTCAAAGGTACCGTTATCTGGAACCACGAAACAATCGTCCATACGATATTTGCCTTCTTGCCATATTTCATGTACGGCTAAATATTTTTTTCCTCTTATCGTTATTCGGATTGTTGGATATCGATATTTTACATACTGCATAGGGAGAAACGCACTCCCAAATTCGACATACTCCGAAGAGATCAGCTCTTTCGGGAGCTCAAAATATACTGGGTATTCTGAGCTTTTTATGTAGATCGGATCGTTTCTATTTGGATAACCGTATTTATCAATATAGTACGCGGCTGGTAAGTCATAGAACGGTTTATCCAATTGGAGTTCACATTCTTTATTGGTTTCCATTTTTTATCACCTCTTACTATCTTTAATTTTAGTATATTATATAAACAAATAATGCGAAAAATTCATATTATTAATAATATAATTTGATTTAAAATTATTTTAATTAACTAAATAATTAATTTTTATAAAAAATATAAATATAGACAAACAAATAAACAAATTAATACCAAAAAATAGGAATATTAACATAGTTTAATGAATAATTCATTACAGAAATATATCGATCTTCATATATTAATTTTCCATATGCATGAAGAATAACATCGGCCGTAATATTCATTTGTGTACGAGAAGAACAATTTAACCCGTTATCTCCATATTCTATCCCATTCCACTCACAAAATGACGGAGGATTTGAAGGAAGAGAAATAAATCGACTATTCCATGTATACATAATAAAAGGAGAAACTGAAATCAATTCGACAATTATTCCGTGATCTTTTTTCCATATCGTATTATTTGGAGTAATAATCGATGTTTTAATATTAAATCCAACAGAAATGGATGAAGAATTTATATTAGGTGATATATTTACTCTATAATTTAATGAAATGGAATAATTGGAAATAGATATTCCGTTTTCATTTTTCCAAGAAGGAGTATATATCGGTATAATATAACTTATATAATCAACATTTAAATAAATATTATTAGAACATGATGCATGAAGCAGAATGTCAAAACTATCAATCGGTTCCGTTAATAATAATGTAATATTAATCCAATTCCATGAAGAATTTAAAAACGTATATTCTCCGTATATAATACTTGTATTTTGAGATTTTGTAATAATAATTTTTCGTTGTGTACATGTGCCGATAAGTCGACAATATAATGTTATTATCGTTCCATTTTGAACATACTCCGAAAGAGTTACATGTAATAATATATTTTTATTATAGCGAACGTACCAATTATCTTTTTGTTTAATCACATCGGTGACATTAGAAAGTAAATTATAATTACTTTTTTTATGAAGAGTTGCCGATACAATAGTTGGAGTATTAAATAAAATATTTATTTGATTTTGATTTTTTTCACTTATTTCATAATCTTGATTTTTATTTTCTTCTTCACGCAAAAATAAAAAATTTGCAATAAGAAAAGAAAAGAAAATAATAAAAAGTAAAAATAGAAAAGATATGATGATCATATTACGTGAAGAATTCATATATTATTAATATAAAAAATAAATAATAAATTTATAACTTTTTTTTTAATTTAATTTTTAAAATATATTTTTCTCAATTTATGAATTATTTATATAAATAATAAGATACATAATATTGATGAATATGTTTCATATAAAAAATTTGGTAAACACATCGACCGTATTATTAACGTGGAAAAATAAATATTATATTTCAACGTATATCTCTCTTTCATATCAAGAAAAAATTATAAAAATTATCGCAAAAAAAATTTCAAATCATATGTTTCGACAATTATCCGAATATTATCCGATAATAGCTTTAAATGAAACTATTGTATTTGATGTAAATGATCATATTTCTCATATTTTAAAATTACATGATACCGAACTCGGTCGATTAGAATTTGATGAAATTAAAAAAATAATAAATCAAATATCATATTCAAATATCGTATTTGATATTTCAAACACATAATTAATAATCAAAAAATTATATTATATCTTTTTTTTAAAATTTATAATTTAAATTGGATATACTTTTTTATATTATAATATGATATATAATATTATGAAATTTTCAATCCCGATATGTTTTTCTCCACAACAATATAAAAAAATATATTTAGTAATGTTTATTTTTATATTCATATTTCCGATATTAACTTTTGGAATCGGATATTATTACGGATATACATTTGTTAATTTTAAATCTTCCAGTATTTCTCCAACAGTTGATGGTATTATAAATGAACGGGATTGGAAAAAATCAGCAGTCATTATAAAACAATATACTGATGTAGATAACGATTTTGGAAATAAAGATAATTTTAATTATATATATATCGGAGAAGATGATAAGAATATATATCTTGCATTTGATTTACTTACTAATACCATCGTTGATCCCGAAAATAATTGGATAGGTATTGTATTTAATATGAATAGCAGTGAAAATATACGAAATGAAAGCGAATGGGCAACATCTCCGACTACCGATGCATTATTTTATAATTTTAAAACGAATTCATCAATTTTAACAACAGATAATAGAATTTGGAATAAAAATGGAAAAAATACAATTTTAAAATTTTCCGTTCCTTTTCCTAATATTAAATTCGGAATTCCGTTATCGAATGATACATATAAATATATGAGATTACATAATAGTTGGTATAAAATGGATGATACTAAAACCGAAAAAAATGGTTTTTTTATTTTTGCGGATGATGTACCTTATAATCAAACGATTTTTAACGATAGACCGAATATTTCTAAAAAAATTAGGTATTTTGAATTTAATATTACTATAGATTTTTATTCTTTATTTTCTTATATTCCGCAAGAATTTTTAGATTTAATTTTTAATAATATGGAAATTAAATTTAATGCTGGAGTACTTCCATTAGCGTATTGGGGGTATAAATTACCATTAGATCCATTTCATCCTAATCCAGAAATATATGATCTATATTCCAATATTGGAATTACATGTATTGCACGTATAAATAATCCGAAAATATATAATTTAAATTCTGATTTAGATTCTGAACTTCAAGAATTGGTTGATAACTATATCTTAAATGAAGAAAAAAATGGTGTTACGTGGACTTTATTCGGATTAACCGATTCATTATTATATCGAAGTGTAGAACAAGATGGATTTATACAAAAAACATTAAATAATAATCCAAAATATAATCTCATAGGTCCTTTTATGTCATTCCTATTATCATTAGCAAATATAGATTTTTCAAAATTATCTAATATTTCTTTTGAATTAAATTGGAAAGAAACTATTAAAAAAAATAATGGAAAATTAACATTTACGATATTTGGATATCATGAATTTGAAAGATTATTTATAACGGGGCCTATTGGTTTTGCTCGTCTTGATTTTGGATTTGCGTTTGATAATTTTGATTTGATTTTAAATGTTTCCGATTCCATTTTTACATCCAGATATAATTATACAACCATTAAAAATTATGAACTTAAACATTCCTTCGGTTCAAGTATAAATTCGCCGATTCCGCATCAAATGATTGAAGTTAAAATTCCAAAATCTGAATTTAAAAAATATAATAATAATTTTTCATTAACCGTATTCGGATATTATGGAATTAAAAATTTCAGCAGAGATTTTATACTCGGATATGATACCGCGTTTATTCTTCATAACATTACGTATAAATTCGGTATTTTATTTTCAATATATAGTACATTTACATTTTTCGATTCTCGTAATTATTATGTTGTAATAATCGAACATGGAAAACAAAGATTTGAGGTGGAATAAAAGATGCTTCGACCGCCGCAATGTCCAGAAATAAATCAAAAATCAATATTGCATATTATACTTCTTTTTCTTATTATACTTATACCGTTTCTTTTTCTTTCCGTATTTTCATTTACAATCGGTAAAGAATTAAGTATTTCACAAAATACCATTAAAAAAAATAATATGAATCCTAAAATTGATGGAAATATTATTTTTAATGAATGGAAATATGCTAATTTAAAATATAATCAATGGTTATATTTTGAAAATGTGGAAAATGTGTATAGTTCATGGAATTATCTTTATGTTGGACAAAATTCGGAGTATATATTTATTGCATTAGATCTTTTAAGTTTTATTTATACGAATGATTCCGAATATCTTCAAATTCATATGATGACATCATCGGATATTTCTTTTACTGCGGAATCAAGATATATGTATTTACAAAATTGGGGAAAAATAGAATGTCTTGTGTTTAATATTTCAACAAAATTACCTATAATAGATAATCAATATAATACTATAAAAAAAGCTTCGATTGAAATAGCATATACTTCCACATTTAATGATAATAGGAATCATCGAAATATTGAACTTTCCATTCCGAAAACGGAATTTGAAAATTTGAATGATGTTGAAAATATGAGTATTTTTATTTCTGGATATATCGGAAATACTACATATATATTTTCTGCAGCGAGTATAGATGAAGTACAACCGCAATTTTTTAACTCACAATACTATATTGAAGTTAAAAATAAATAAATAAATATAATTTTTTATATTTATTTACCATTTTTTTTATTAAATTAATTTAAATTAAAAAATGTAAAAAATAAATAAATGACTTTTTATAAATATTAATTACATAATTATTATGATTAAAATTTGGTATAATGAAGGAATTCATATTTTATTGGATACGATTCATATTTTATGTGATCCTACTTTTACAACAAATGAAAATATTGATTATGAATCATATATTAAAAAAAAAACGGATAATTTTTTGAATACCGATTATATGCACGTGAATTTAATTTTAATTTCACATGGACATACCGATCATTGTGATCGACTTGATTATTTTCATGAAACTCAAATTAAAGTAATTGCGCATCCTATGACCATTAATTTGAGACCTAATTTATTTACCAATCTTCCGAATCTTACGCCGATACGTGAAAATGAAACGATAAAATTTGAAGATCTCCTCATTACGGCATATAGCTCTGGTCATTGCGGTGGATCATTGATGTATTTTATTATATATAAAAATAAAAAGATTTTATTTACGGGTGATTTTAATCCTCAATTATCCGTATCAAATATTGCCGCCAAACCGATTCCATGCGATATTTTAATTATGGAAACAACGTTCGGAGATCCGAAATTTCAATTTCCACCTAAAGATCAAATTTATGGTGAACTTTATAAATATTTAAATGAAACGTTTAAAAAAAGAGAAGTCATTTTGATGTTTTGTCAATCGTTAGGAAAAACACAAGATATTGTAAAATTAATACGAAATTTTAATGTAAATGATATTAAAATTGTATTAGATTCATACGGATATACATCAACAAAATTATTTGAACAATATTACGGAAAAATAAATCATGAAATTAATCATTTTTCTTCCGATCTTACCAAAGATCCGAAACAAACATACATCGAAATTTCCGAATTATTTAATCCGAAAAAAAAAACATTAATAATTTCAAGTTTAAAAGATGATTTACTTGATGATATTGCAAATCTTTCAAGACAATTCGGACTTATTGAGCCGCCGATCGTATTATTATCGGGATTAAGTAAAGAAGTATTACAGCCGATAATTGATATGTATAATCCTATAATATATCAAATTTCAAATCATGCCGATTTTAATGATTTAATAACATTTATTAATATGTGTTCTCCATCATCCGTATGCGTATTTCATGGATATAGCAAAGAATTTAAAAAAGAAGCCGTTAAATATTATTCAACAATTCCGATATATGATATTCATTTTGAAACATGTACATTATGAATGAAAAATGAAATTATTTATTTATTTATTTTATTTTTTCATCATCAAAACAAATCATTCTTTCTTTAATATTTATACAATTAGAATCAATAATGCATAATGTAACATTATTTTTCTTTCCGCAATATAATGTAGAAAGTGTTTGATTATATTTGATTTTAATAATAATAAAAATAATCGTACATGTTATAATTCCGATACTAATAATAAAAATTTGAAAAACGATAGGAGATAAAATTTGAAATTTTTTAATGCCGATAATATATATCGTTGTAAATAAAAATAAAAAAAATCCTATAATAGAATAAAAAAAATTCATGGTCGGATTTGAAGATAATGTAGCGCCGTTAATATAATGATTACCGATTTCAATTCCGCTATGAGTTGTCATATCAAGTATTATATGACTTAAAATTGCAGTAAATAATGCTAAAAAAATAAATATCCATTCTATTATATTTTCCGTAATATTAATTTCATTTGTTTCCGTTACAATAAATCCATGAATAGGAATATGAAAATAATAAAATAAATATCTTATTCCGATAATTATTATTAAGAAGAAGATCGTTATTAGAATAGAAAATTTAAGTCCGTGAGTTCCGTAAGATGATCGATGTGTTATATTTAATTTAAAATCAATATCTGGTAATTCTCCCAATATATATGCAGAAAACATACATAATATATAGCTAATGGTAGAAGGAATATATAATAAAAAAATTAAAGAAGATAAGCCCATTGCAAATAAATTATGTGCTATTTTATGCATAATACATAATATATAAAAAATAAAATATAAAAATTTATATTTAATTTTTTTAATTTATATGTACATTCATAAAAATTTACGTTTTTCTTGTATAAAAAAAAGGGATAAAAAATTATGAGATTATATAATAAAAAATGTAAATAATATTCAAATAAAGAAAGAATTGGTAATAAATTTGTTATTAAAAAACTTTAAATACTTCTAATATAATATTATAATTGAAGGTAAAAATTTGCTACCGTTCCTTCCTTCATGGGGCGGATAATAAGGTTAATAAATAAATTAAAAAATTTATTAGGTAGCAACTCAATTTGTTTGGTGACAGATTGTATTATCCGCTCCGCTTCATTTTTTATATATAAATAATAATTTTGTTAATTATTAACATCGGAAAAAATTTTAAATGCGACAATTATATTTATTTATATTATAATGCGAATAAAGTAGATATATAAATAATGTAACCGTAAGAATAGAAAAGAGAAGAATGTCAAAAATAATCCATGCGTATACGGTTAAAATAATATTATCATTTTGATAAAATTCAAGAATGGGATAATTCCAACCGAGTCTATAAATGATAAATAATACGTATGCAAAAGAAAATGATAAATAAATAAATACGATAATAAATAATATAATAAAAATATATAATATAATGATTGTTATAAAATTATTACATGTTTTATATTTATATGGATTTTTTAATACCGAGATTGTTAATATAATACCGAATAATATAACAATTCCATAATTTACATATACGAAGTTAATGGTATCGGTATTATATTTAATTTCGGTTGAAAGTGATTTAACGTATTCATATCCTAAATTAATTCCGATGATAATAATTAAACAAATAATTAAAATAGTATAAAGATAATTCGTTGATGATGAATTTTGTTGATATAAAACGTTCATATTTTTTTTTAATAACATACGGCCTTTTCTAGGCATAATAATTATAATACATTATTTAAATATAAAAATATATATTATTAAAAAATAAAAAAAATTAACTAACATTTATCTTTACATAATAAAACCATCTGACATCCAGTTCCTTTTTTTAATATCGGTTCTTCTATATTATGTATTTTTCTCCATGTGTCTGTATCAAAATCAAAATTATCCGATAATATATGAAGTTTATATATACTGTTATCAATATTTGCTTGTATCGTAGATACATTTTTCATACCAGTACAATTCGGATACATAATTACTTTTTCTATTTTCTTATAATCATTTTCGGAAAATATACATTTTTTTCCCAATTTTAATATATTACAAACGTCATCATTATATTTTTTGCTTTTAATTTGATCATTGATTTGATCATATAATGATTTAATCATTGCATTACTTACTAATAATGAACTTGATTTCATATTTCTATTATAAAAAATAAGTATTTAAATATATATAAAAAATTATGTTATTATTTTATTTTATTTTATTTTATTTTTTTTATCAATTCAATAATCATCGATTTAAATAATTTTATTACCGTACGATACATTTCCGAATCTCCGCGTTTTACCCGATTAATTAATCTTGCCATTTCATATTTTTCTTTATTCGAGGTAATTTCCGATTCTTTTTGAATATTTTCCATATAATAAAAAAAGTTATATCCATGTTCATTTTTTTGTTCATATTTTTCTAAATCATATATACGTTTAATATCGGAAATTAATGTTTCAAAATCGTATGTTGAAATTTCGGTTAATATATTATTAATTAATATTAATATATTTCCTTGATTTTGATCAGAATTTGTAGATAAAGGGAGGTGATGTAAAATTTCCGAAATTATTTGATATTTATATATCGACATTTGTTCCGAAATTATTTGTTTTATATGTTCATCATCATATTCCGTTACTTGTATTTTTTCTTCCTCATTTTGTTTTTCATCTTTCTTCTTTTTTTGTTCATTTAATTCTTTTTTGCAAGTTTTACATACTAACATTTTTCGATATGATATTAATTCGGATTCGGGAAATTCTTGATTACATTTTTCACATTTTTTTTTAATTTTTTCTTTACATTCGGAACAATATAATTGATTATTAATTAATGTTAATTTATTTTTTAATACTTTTTTATTACATATCACACATTTTTCTAATAAATTTTCCCATACACTCATATATTTTATTCACTCCCTTTCTTTATTTTTTGTTCGTTTTCTTCCGCTAATTTTTGCATTTCAATAATTTCTTCTATAGTATATTCGGTTTGTGCAATGAATTCGATAAGCAGTTCATTTTTTTCCGAAGTTAAAATAATATT
>Ga0308414_1001353_pt1 | contig 15986 bp, 9 predicted proteins | sample HotsprSampleOS50_FD_205667 | JGI IMG/M metagenome (GOLD analysis project Ga0308414, IMG submission 205667) | Hot spring phototrophic mat microbial communities from Octopus Spring, Yellowstone National Park, Wyoming, United States - 20090730_OS50 ... | reverse complement strand
CCGCTGCCCTGGAAGCGAGCCAGGAGCTGGGCGGCCCGCGCGATGACCGCCGCCTGTTCACCGACCTCCCCCGCCGCCGCCACCAACTCCGGCAATTTGGCCGACCACTGCTCGAGCTGCGGGGCCAGGGGGAAGGTCAGATCCAGCCTCTCCAACACCCCGTGCACCGCCGTGCCGGCGGCGGCGGCCACCGAGGCGTGCCCCTTCTCCCCGGCGCCCTCCTCTCCCCAGCGTCGGTGCTCGTCGCTTTCCACCTGGCCGGTTACAGTCCCGCCGCGCCGGCGACCTGCCCGCTCCTCCGCCGCTTGTTTCAGGCACCGCAGCCTCTCCGCCTCGGCGATGACTCTCCCCACGTCCACCGGCGGGCTGAACCTGGTCACCGCAGGGCCTAGTTCGAAGGTTTTGAAGCGTGGCGGTGTTACCCAGCGCACCCCCGCCGCATCCACCCACCGCCACTGACCGTCCCCGTGGGTGGGGCTGGGCACCGGGTGGGGACGGCGGTGCCGCAGCAACGCGAGATGGGAGTCAACGCCGCCGCGGGCCTCCCAGTCGCCCACCACCACCAGGCGCTCCCGGGCACGGGTCATAGCCACGTAGAGGGTACGGACCAACTCGGCCCGCCGCGCCGCATCGCGGTAGCCGATTCCCTCCTGCCACTGCGGCCACGGGATTCCCAGCACTTTGAGAAACCAACGGGAGCCGACGCGAAGCACGGCGGTGGCCTCGCCACCGTCGCGGCGCGCGCTTTGGTGCACCTGCACCAAGTAGGTGTGGTCAAAGTCCAACCCCTTGGCGCCGTGAATGGTCATCACCTGCACGCCCTCCGCCGCCCCCAACCCTCGCCCACCCTCCACCTCCGGGCCCTCGGCTAACGCTCGCCGCAGCGCCACCAGCGCCGCCGCCGGGTCACCGGAAGCCTCCTCCACCTGCCGTTCCAGCCGCTCGAACAATCGCTGCAAGTTGGCCAGCCGGAAGCGGCCCAAGGGTCGGGCGGCCTCCCCCGCTTCCAACCAGGTGGCCTCCCGTAGCCGCTCCAGCCAGCGGGGAAACGGCTCGCGCCGCAGCCAGCCGCGCAGCTGCGCCATCTGCCGCACCGCCCTCAGCAGCAACTTCTCCCAGGCTCCCACCCGCTGGATCCCCGGCACCCCGGACGGCAGGGCCGCGGCTACCGTGGTGATGACCTCCTCCAGGCGCGCCAGGAGCGCCTCCGACGGACCCTCCAAGTCGGTCATGAAACGAGGCAACCCCGCCCGCCAGAGGGGCAACAGGGCCGCATCGGGTACCCCTACCAAAGGTGACCGCAGCCAGGTCAGCAGCGCCAGGTGATCAGTGGGATCCACCGCGGTGCGGATCAGCGCCGCCGCCTCGATGACTTCCCGGCGACGGTAATAGGTGCGATCGCGAGCCACGCTGTAGGGCAACCCCGCCCAGCGCAACGCCTCCAGGTAGCGCTCCAGCTCGGTGGTGGTGCGCAGCAGCACGGCCACCCGCTCCAGCGCCACCCCTTCCTGATGCAACTGCCGGATATCCGCGGCCACCGCCCGGGCCGCCAGCAGCGCTCGCTCCTCGCTGGAGTTGGCCGGCGGCGTCTGCCAGTACTCCACCGGCGCCCAGCGCCCCCGCCTGAACGCCGGTGCCCGGCGGCGCGCGTCACTGGGCAAAAGGGGCTGGAAGGCCGGCTGCACCCCCGGCTCATACCCCATCACTGGGCCCAGTGCCGCCTCCACTTCGGCGAGAATCGGCGGCGCCGAACGGAAGTTGACGCACAGCCGGTGGACTTCACCGCCGGCTTCCCGCACCTTGGCCAGAAAATCTTCGTAGGCCGCAAGATCAGCGCTGCGCCAAGCGTACACGGACTGCTTCGGGTCCCCCACGACGAACAGGCCGGGACGCTGCTCCCCCTCGCCGGTGAGGCATAACTGTGCCAGCAGGTTGCACTGCAGCTGGTCGGTGTCCTGGAATTCATCCACCAGCACCTGCCGAAAGCGGCGCCGCTGGCGCTGCGCCACCTCCGGATGCTCTTGCAGCAGCCGTTGTGCTTCCTGCAGCAGGCCGTGGAAGGTCATCACCCCTTGCCGGCGCAGCCGTTCCTCCACCCGCGCCAAAAGGGGAGCGAGCACCCGCGCCGCCGCCGCCAGGGTCTCAGGATCGGCGGCCAGCAGCTCTTCCAGCGCCCCGCTCGCTGCCCGCGCCGCCCCCGCCACCGCGTGGGCGCGCTGCCCCAAAAGCCTCTCCTCGGTCCTCGACCACTCGCCCCGCCCCCACTCCTGCAACCGTTGGCGGGCCGGGCGAGACCACACAGGGCGCAGCTGGCCCACGGTGGTCTCCCACTCCCCGTCGCCGGCGCTGCCCAGGATCTCCCTGGTGGCCGCCAAAGCGTCCAGGGTGGCCAGGGTGGTGGTGCTGCTCCTGGCCACCGACAACAGCACCTCGACGCCCGCCTCGAACAGCCGCGCCGTCGCCCGATGGAGGCACGTCAGCTGTTCTTGCCACCAGCGCTGCGCCTGGGGGGCCTCCAACTGCAAGGGGTGCACGCCCGCCGCCACCAGGGTCGCCAGCGCGTCCACCAGCGCCCGCGGTCCGCGCCCCGCCGCCGCCAAGCGCTGCACGTCGTCGCTGGAGGCCGCTCCGGGGAGCCAGGCCTCCACCTCGGCGCGGATCACCTCGCGCACCTTGGCCCCGTCGGGGTCTACGGCAAACCCCGGGTGCAGGCCAGCCGCCACGGGGTTTTCGGCCAGTAGCGCCAAACAGTACGAGTGAATGGTGGACACCGTCAAACGATCCAGGGCGGCCAGTAGCCGGCGCGCCCGCTCCTGCAACTCCTCCCCACTCACGCCTGCCGGCGGCTCGAACCAGGTCGGCGGCGAATTGGCCGCCACCGCCGCCAACGCCTCGGCTATCCGCTCCGCCATCTCCGCCGCCGCCGCCTCGGTGAAGGTGATGGCCAACACCCCCTCCAGGGTGGCCGCCGCCACCACGTCCCCGTCTCCCTCCAGGCGCGCCGCCGCCAGCGCCCACCCCGGCCCCAACACCCACGCCAACACGCGGGCGGTGAGCGCCGCGGTCTTGCCGGTACCCGCCCCGGCCTCCAACACCAAGGGGCGGGTGAACTCCTCCTGGGCGCGCCGCCTCGCCAGAGCGTCCAGCCGGGCGTCGCTCACTGGCCACCCGCCCCGTCCGTACCCTTGGCGGGCAGCAGCCACCCCGCCAGCAACGCCGCCTCCGCCGCGGAGCCCACGAGACCAGGCGCAGCCGCGGCAGCCGCCGCCCACGCCGCCAGTCGGCCTCGCACCCCCGAATCCCCGCGCCAGCAGGCCTCCCGCACCTGGCAGATTTGGCAAGCGCGCGGCTCTCGCCCGTCCTTGGCCGACTCCAAGCGGGGGAACATCGCCCCTTGCGCCCACAGCGGGATCAGCACGGCCAAGGCCGCAGCTAGCGCCGGCTGTGCCTCCTGCGCCGTGAGCACGGCCTCCCGCGCCAGCTCGGCGTCCTGCTCGGGCTGGAGGAAGAGAAGACGCCCTTCCCCGCCACTGGCCGCAGCGTAGACCGCCGCCTGCAAACGCTCCCCCCGCCGTACCGCCGCCAGGTGCGCCTGGGCTTGGGTAGCTGGGCTCCCCGGCCCGAAAGGGTTGCGGCCGGTCTTGAAGTCGGTCAACCGCCGTCCGCCCTCCACCTGCTCCACCAGGTCGGCGCGGTAGACGACCGTCCACTCCTCACCGTCCACAACCACGGGCAGGGCATCCGACAGCTCGGCCACCGCCGCCAGCGCCGGTTCGCCGAGGGATGGCGGCCACAACAGCTCCCGCGCCACGCGCAAGAACACCCGCACCCGCGCGGCGGCAACAATCCCCACGGCCGGCGAGCGCCACCCCTCCTCTCGCGCCACCTCCGCGGCCGCCCGTTGGGCGGCAGCGTCCAGCTCCTCGTCCCTGGGTCGGCGGAGGAGCCGAGTCGCGGCGCCCCGCTCACCCCCCTCCGGGAGACCCAACAGCTCCGCCAGGGCACGATGCACGGCCACCCCAAGAGCCCGCCCGTCCAGCTCCCCCACCCGCGCCTCCGGGTCCAACGCCGGCCCGACCCCCAACACCCGCACCACGAACGTCTGCCACGGGCAACGGGCCAGGTCCTCCAGCAGCGAAACCGTGACCGAGCGTTCCCTCCCCGGCGCACAGCCCAGCAGGCCAAGGTACGGTCCGGGCCTCCATCCTTCATCCCCACCGCCACGGCGGAGGGCGCCGGGGTCTTGCTCCTCCAGAATCGCCAGTCGCCCACTGGCGAGCTCTCGATCCTCCGGGGCGAGGACACCCATCCACAGGGTGGCTAGCACGCCGCGGTCACCAGCCAAACCGGCCCGCTGCACCGCCTCACCGGGGTGTAGGGGTGCCGCGGCGTCCCACTCCCAGGGAGGCGCCTCCACCCACGGGAGGGATAACCGCACCAGCAGCGGCGAGACCGGAAGGGCGGCCCCGGTGCAATCGTGGCGCCGCCACGACAGCGTCACGTGGGGACTCGCCTCGCACAGCTGGGCGAACAGGTAGCGCTCCTCGGCAAAGCTGTCCCCCTTCACCGGGAGATCCGGCAGCAGTGGTGCCAAGGTGGCGCGCAGGCGATCGGGCAACACCGGGTCCTGCACAGCGCGACGCGGAAAGACGCCGCGGTTGCACCCCACCACGAAGAGGTGGTCGAAGGTACACCCCCGCACCTCCATCACGGACGCCAGCAGCACCCCACCCCGACCTTCGGCGACGTGACGCAACACCTCCTCGGCCCCGCGCTCCAACAGCACGGACAGCTCCCGCCGCAGCAGCAGGGTGGACGCCGGCACCGACGCTGCCAACCGCCCCAGCAACTCCAGCCAGGCGGCTGCCTCCTCGCTCCCCTTCCCCCACTCCAGCACCCCCTGCAGACGGCGCAACCAGCCGTCGTGGTCCAGGCGCGCAGCCGGCTCCTGCCAACGCGAGAGAAGCGCCAGCGTCTCCTGGGCGCGCCGTGTGGCCCGTGCCAACTCCTCCGCCTGCAAACATCGCCGGCGTACCTCCTCCCTTGCCTCCTCGTCGCCACCCCCGACCAAGGGCAGAGGCAGCGCGCCTCGCCCCTGAAGCACCCCGGCCACGTCGAGGCTCGCCAGGTCTCCCAGGCGCCGCAGGCCGAGGGAGGCGCAGGCCACCGGCAACAGCCGCGGCGCCCCCGCGGCGGTGGACCAGGCGTCCACTGGGGTGTCGGCCCCCAGCCGGAGCAACGCCAAGGCACCTCGGACTCTCGCCGCCCACGGCCGCCACGGTCCTTGGATGCCGGCCCACGAGCACGGTACGGCGTAGCGCGCCAGCTGGCTGTCCAGAGCGTCCCTGTAGGGGGATGGGTCACGAGCCACCACGCCGATCCCCTCTGGCCGAGCGCCAGCCTCCAGCAAGGCCCGCACCCGCCTCGCCACTTCCCGCGCTTCTGCCTCGCCATCGGCAGCCGCAAAGGCCTCCAAGCGCGGTGGGGGGAGTGCCCCTACCGCAACGCCCGACACAGGGGTGCCCCCCAGCCGCTGGCGCAACCTTGCCGCGAAGGCCACCCCGGCGTCCAGCCGCGCCCGACAGGCGGGGTCGGGTGGCAGGTCTAACACCACCGTGGCGTCGCAGCACCGCACCAAAGTCTCCAACAGATCCCCGGCCGCCCCCGTCACGTCGGCGAAACCGAAAACCAGGCAGGCCCTGGCAGCTAGCCGCCCGGGGTTCTCCCGCAGCAGCTCGCTCGCCCGGCGCAGAAGCACCGCCGGCCGGACTACCCCTTCCCGCGCCAGCGCCATGGCCGCCTTGGCCGCCACGCGCACCAACGCCCCCGCCCGGCCAGCCTCCTGATCGCCGATCTCGGCCAGGCGCTCCTCCAGCGCCTCCACGTGCACGGCCTCCAGACCTGCATCCAGCAGATCCCGTACCGCCGCCACCGCGCACGAGAACCCATCTTCGAAGCCGCCCAAGGCGCTGGCCAACGCCTCCTCGCGGCGGGCAAAGCGCTCCACCATCACGGGTAACAGAGCATCGTCTACCGCCGCGGGGGGACCGTCGGCCCACCGCACTACCTCGTGAGCTAGGCCGAGCAAGGTTTGCACGCGCACCCCGGCCACGCTCGCCCCGCGATGACGCACCAATACCCCCAGCAGGTGGGAGCGCAACGTGGCCGACGGAACCACCACTCGCACCGGGTGAGCCAGCAGCGCCGGCTGCTGCGGCAGCGGCGACAGCAGCCGATCGAGACGGCTCACGAGCTCCGCCTGCGCCGCCCGCGGCCCCGGTGCCACCACCACGCCACCGCAGCTAGTCAACTCGTCGTTCCGCTGCCGGCGAGCCGAGGCTTTCACAGGTTTGGCGTGGCCTCAAGGCTTGCCTCCGCCCTTATCCTCGCCGGGCCATCCGCTGCCCACCAGGAAGCGGTCGCAGCAGGGCCTCATTGCTGGTGCGTTTGCGTGCTGTCCCATGGCGCGCGCTACCGACGGTAACCATACCCGAAAGCACAGCGCCAAGCCAAGAGTGCCTCCCCGCCGTGCCACGTACAATCGCCCGTTGTGACCGCGCGGGTGGATCTCCAGGGCCGGGTGGTGAGCTGCTCGGTGCACGACCTTCTCCCCGAGGCCATGCGCCGCACCCTTGGCATGCCCGGCGAGGGGTTCTCCCGCCTGGCCATTGGGGCGGAGCTGCACCGGCGCGTGCAGGCGCGACGCGCCAGCGAAACACCGGGCTACGTGGCTGAAGTGCCCATCGACACCGCCTTCGACATCGACGGCTGGACGTTGCGGGTGAGTGGGCGGGCCGACGGGGTGGCGCCTGGGGGCGAGGGGGCCCCGGTGGTCGAGGAGATCAAAACCCTGGACCTGCGGGCGGAGTTGGCGCGGCCCTCGGCTGCGGAACGACTGGAGCGGTACCGCTGGCAGGTTCGCCTGTACACCTTCTGTCTATTTCCCGCCGGGAACGCGGGGGCGCGCCTGTTGCTGGTGGACCTCTCCGGCCACCGCACGCGGGTGGAGGAGGTGCCCTGGTCGCCCCAGGACACCCGCGCCTACCTGCGCGGGCGCCTGCACGCCCTCCTTGCCGCCGAACGGCAGCGCCAGCGACGTAAGGAGCGCTGGCGCCAGGCCGCGGAGGAGCTGCCGTTTCCCTACCCCGAGCCCCGGCCGGTGCAGCTGGAAGCCATGGAGGCGGTGGACACTGCCTTGGCCGCTGGTCGACATCTCCTGCTAGCCGCCCCCACCGGCACCGGCAAGACTGCCGCGGCGCTGTACCCTGCCGTACGGCACGCCCTCCATCACGGCCGGCGCCTGGTCTACCTCACCGCCAAGACCCTGCAGCAGAAACTGGCCACCGAAACCTGTGCACTGCTTCAAGATGGCTCTTGGCGCTCGCTGCAAGTGCGGGCCAAGGCGAAGATGTGTGCCAACCGCGAAGTCATCTGCCACGAGGAACTGTGCGAGTTCGCCCGGGAGTACGCGTGGAAGGTGCAGAGGCGTGGCGTCATCGAGGCCCTCCTGGAGGGCCCCCCCCATCTCGACCCCGACCACGTTTTCGCCGTGGCCCGCAGCGCCGAGGCGTGCCCCTTCGAGGTCTCCCTGGAACTGGTGGAGCACGCCTGCGTGGTGGTCTGCGACTACAACTACGTTTTTGCCCCCGGCGTCGCCCTTGGCTCCATGGTGGGCGACGGCGAACTGGGCGACACGTACCTCATCATTGACGAGGCGCACAACTTGGTGGATCGAGCGCGGGAGTACTACTCGCCCCGTCTGACCACCACCGCCTTGGCGCACGCCCGCCGCCTGGTGGAGGGGTTCCAGGCGCAGGTATGCGGTGCCCTCACAACCCTGTTTGACCGCCTCACCGATCTCGTCCACGCCGGCACCGTCCAAGCGCTTGGGAAACGCCCCGGCGTAGCCGCGGCGGAGCTGCCAGTGGCGGCGCTGGGGCAGGCTCGGCTCGAGTTGGACGCTTTGATGCCGGAGTACTTTTCCTTCAAACGCGAGCACAAGCTGTGGCTGGCCGAGGATCCCGTGATCGCCACCTTGGTCACTGTGGCGCAGCTCTCCGAGCTCGGAGCGTTGGCCGCTGACGAGCTCGCCCCCCTCGCCCAACGCGGCGAGGACGGCGAAGAGGCGCTGCGCATCCTTTGCCTGGATGCCGCCCGCTTCACCGGTGAAATCATCGCCCGCTCGGCGGGGTGCGTGGCCATGTCCGCCACCCTGGAGCCCTTCGAGTTCTACCGCGATCTTTTGGGGTTCGACCCCGACCGCACCGATACCCTGTCGCTGCCGTCACCCTTTCCGCCGGAAAACCGCATGGTCATCGCGGTGGACTCGGTGGACACCTCCTACCGCCAGCGCCAGCGCTTCTTCGACCCCATCGCCCGGCTGGTGGCCGACCTCTGCCCGCCGGGGCGCAACGCCTTGGCGCTCTTCCCCTCGTACGCCTTCCTGCAGGAGGTAGCGGTTCGCGTGCACGCCCCCGGCCACCGCGTGGAGGTGCAGCAGGAGGGCGACTCCGACGCGGCCCGCCGGCGCGTCCTGGAGCTGCTACGCAGCAACCAGGAACCCGTCCTGCTGCTGGCCGTGATGGGCGGCGTCTTTGCGGAAGGGGTCGACTATCCCGGCGACATGCTCCAGGCGGTGATCGTCGTCTCTCCCGCCTTGCCGCAGGTGAGTCCGGAGCGGGAACTGCTCAAGCGATACTTTGCCGAGCGCTACGAGCGCGGCTTTGAGTACGCGTATCTCGTGCCAGGGATGACCCGGGTAGTCCAGGCCGCCGGCCGGCTCATCCGTTCCCCCCACGATCGCGGCGTCATTGCGCTGGTGTGCCGGCGCTTTCTCCGTCGTCCCTACGCCGATTTGCTGCCCACCGAGTGGACCGGGGGCGATCCCACCACTCTTCGGGTCGAGGATCCCGCGGAGGCGGTGCGAGCGTTTTTTGAAGCTGTGCTATCCTCGAATGAGACTCGATAAGGTTGGAGGAGAACTGTGGAAAACATCGCCACTATCCTGAAAGAGAAAGGACCCGCGGTCCACCAGCTCCCCCCCTCGGCCACCGTCATGGAGGCCGTGGAATCCATGTGCGCCGCCAAGGTGGGTTCGGTGCTGGTGGTGGACGAGCAACGCCCGGTGGGCATCTTCACCGAGCGGGACCTCATGACCCGAGTCATTCTCGCCCGTCGTGATCCCTCCTCCACGACCTTGCAGGAGGTGATGAGCACCGACGTCATCTGCGCCGAAGAGAGTACCTCCACCGCCGCCGCCATGGCGCTCATGACCGAGCGGCGCATTCGTCATCTGCCAGTGGTGAACGAAGGCAAGGTGGTCGGCCTGGTGTCCATCGGCGACCTGGTACGCCAGCAGGCGTCCAAGCAGTCCTACGAGATCCGCATGCTCACCAACTACATCATGGGAACTTATCCTGGCTGACCAGGGGTCGGCGCGCTGGCGGGCGGCGTCGCCGGGCGTTCGCCGAACAACGCGTGGGCCGTGGCCCCAACGATGGTCACCGTGGCCAGCTGCCCTTCGGCAATACCGTCCCAGGGGGGCACGTTCACCACTCGGTTGTCGGCGCCGCGCCCCTGCCACAGTGCGCCTCGCTTCGCCGGCCCGTCCATGAGAATCTCGACGGTCGAGCCGATCAGGGACTGATTGAGGGCCAGCTGAATCTCTCCCTGCATTTGGAAGAGCCGCCCCAACCGCTCCCCGGCCACCTCCCGCGGCACCGCGCCCGGGTATCGGCTGGCCGGGGTCCGCGGGCGGGGCGAGTAGATGAAACCGTAAAGCTGCCCAAAACGCAGCTCTTCCACCAACCGTAGCGTCTCGGCGAAATCCTCCTCACTCTCCCCGGGGAACCCTACGATGACGTCGCTGGACAGGGTCAGGGAGGGTGCCGCCGCACGGATAGCCGCGATCAACTCCCGATACTGCTGGCTGGTGTAGCGCCGGTGCATACGCCGTAAAATGCGGTCGGACCCGGCCTGGAGGGGTACATGCAGGTACGAGCCCAGGCGAGGCACGCGCACCAGCGCCTCGATTAGACGCGGGGTGAAGAACGCCGGGTGCGAGGTGATGAACTGCAGCCGCCACAGCCCGTCCACCGCGCCCACCGCGGCGAGGAGATCGGCCAAGTCGGCACCGCTTTCCGGGCAGCGGTAGGCGTTGATGGTCTGCCCCAGGAGGGTAATCTCCTTGGCACCGTTCTCCACTAGCCGCTGCACCTCCGCCACGATGGCGGACAATGGTCGGCTCACCTCCTTGCCCCGGGTGTAGGGCACCACGCAGAAGGTGCAATGCTGGTTGCAACCGTGGATGGCGGTCACCAGTTGCCGAGCCCCCTTCGGCCGCACGATCAGGTCGAAGTCGTAGTCCCGTTGGTCACCCGCAAACCCCTGCACCACCGGGCGGCCGCCCGCCTCTACCTCGTCCAGGAGTTCGGGAAGGCGGCGGAATTTCCCTGGGCCCAAAACGAAGGAAAGCACACGGGAGCGCGCCAACAGTCGCGCCCCCTCCTGTTCCGCCACGCACCCACACAACCCCACCACCTTGGGGGTGCCCACTCGCTGGCGCATCTGCTGCAACTCGCCCAGACGGGAGAGCACCTTCTGGACCGCCTTCTCACGCACCGAGCAGGTGTTGAGTAGGACTACGTCGGCGTTTTCGGGATCACTGCTGGGGGCCAGCCCGCGGTGCTGGAGCACGCCCTCCAAGTGCTGGCTGTCCAGCACGTTCATTTGGCAACCCCAAGTCTCGACGAAGTAGCTAGCCAGCTTCACAACTGCCCTTTCCCTCCCCACCGGACGGGTAAAGATACCACGTCTCAGCGCCCTGCCCTCCGCGAACCTCCGACGGGACCGGTGACGACGTCCCTCGGCGTGCCCCACGCTGCCACCGCGAACCATGCCCATGGCCGCAACCGTGACGATGACCGGGACCGTGTTTGTGCCCCGGTCGATGAGCGGGCCGGGAGCCAGTGACCGCTACCAGCGACCAAGTCCATGACCATCAGGAGGCGGGCCTGCGGGGCGCGCTCCGAGAGGACCGTGTCAAGGTCGGTGTTGGCGTTCGTGTCAGTGTCGGTTGACGGCGAACGTGGGCGCACCCCCGCTGGCGCGCCTCGCCGTGATCGGCGGTGCACCGCTAGCCCCGGCCAGCAAAGCGCGCCGCCCGGTGGCGACCCCAGCGACCGCTAAAAGCCTTCCCGGCGTCTCGGGGCCGGCGTCGCTGGCACCCGCGGCTCCAAATCGGGCGGTGACGACACCGGCGCCGGCTCTGGCAGTCCCCGAAACCACCCCGGCAGCGCCCCTTCACGCCGTGCCGCCTGCACCACCTGGTCGGGCAGGGAGCGGGACTCGGCGAGGAGCCGTCTCGTTTCATTCAGCTTCGCCAGCGCCTCGTCCCACGCGGGTTTGATCTCCCGATCGCGGAAAAAACCGTCGTCAGTGGCGTAGAACTGCGTCTTCAGCCGCTCCACCTCGGCGCTCAGCCGCCGCTCCTCGTCCTCGAGAAAGCGCAGATAGCCGCGGGCCCGCTGGTAGCGCTGCTGCCACAACTTTTGTAACGCGGCCTCACTGGCGTCGGCGCCACCGCGCACGGCGACCCCTCCCGGGGGCGTACCTGCGGGCTCCGGGGTGCCCCCCGCCGCTGAGGTAAGCTCGGCGTCACCCGCCAAGGCCCGGAGGTTCTCGTTGGTGATGACGATCCCCCCCTGGCCGCCACGCAATCGCGTCTTGGCCGCCACCTCTGCCAAAGAGGTGCTGGGGGAACCGGTCGCCCGCCTGACCGGCGCCGGTCTCGCGGTGGCCGCGGGTGTCGGCGCAGGGGTCGGCGGCGGCGGCGATGCCAACAGGACCATCCCCAACACGGTAAACACGGCTGCCTCCTCGGCGCGAGCGCCGCGCTCCCGGTGCACTACCCCGGCGTGCGACCCTGCGCCGCTTTCCATAATAGCGCGAGTTCGGTGTCCCGTTGGTTTTATAGACGAATGCGCACTTTCAAGCGAGCCAGTAACGCCGAGAGGTTCTCCAACAAGAGCTCCTCCACCTCTTTGGCGGTGGCCAGTGCCAAGGCGCGCTGGGCGATGCGCCGGGCCTCCCGTTGCGAAATCTCTCTCACCAGGCTGCGCACCACCGGCAGCGCCGGTGGGTGCATCGACAACTCCCGTACGCCGAGGCCGAGCAACACCGGCACCGCCAAGGGGTCGGCGGCCATCTCGCCACACATGCCCACGGGGATCCCGCAGCGCTTGCCGCAGGTGACGACGCGGTCGATGAGCCGCAGCACGGCGGGGTGAAACGCCCGGAAGAGTTCGGATACCGCCTCGTTGGCGCGATCCACGGCCAGGGTGTACTGGGTGAGGTCGTTGGTGCCGATGGAGAGAAAATCCACCTCCCGACACAGATGCTCGGCGATGAGGGCGGCCGCGGGCACTTCGACCATCGCCCCCAACGGCACGCGCTCAGGCACCGGTACGCCTTCGGACCGCAGTTCGGCGGCGAGTCGGGCGAGGATGACCCGCACCGTGCGGATCTCCTCCAAGTGCGCCACCAGTGGGACCATGATACGCATCTGGGCACCTGGATTGCGGCCCGCGGCCCGCAGCAGGGCACGCAGCTGGGTGCGGAAAAAGTCAGGTTTCTGCAGACACAGCCTGACCCCGCGCAAGCCCAGGACAGGATTGGCCTCGGGCGATCCAATCACCTGCCGTGCCAGCTTGCGACCGCCTAAATCGAAGGTGCGGATGGTCACCGTCCCATTGGGAAACGCCTGAAGCAACGTCTCGTAGGCCGCCGTCTGCTCGTCTTCGTCGGGCAGGCGTGGGCTCGCCGCCATGAAGAGGAACTCGCTGCGGAACAAGCCGATCCCGCTCGCCCCCCCGGCGTGTGCCGCTTCCAACTCCGAGGAAAGGTCGATATTGGCCAGGAGGGCCACTTCGAACCCGTCCACGGTGCGAGCTGGCAGGTGAGCCTGCTGCAGCAGCTCCTGCTGTCGCCGCCGGTGTTCCGCAGCGCGCAGGCGGTACACCTGCACCAGCGCCTCGTCGGGGTCGACGACCACGTGCCCCTCGAAGCCGTCGATGATTACCAGCGGGGCCCCCCGCGCCTTGTCGAGCAGACCCGCCACACCCACCACCGCCGGAATCCCCAAAGACTTGGCGATGATGGTGGTGTGGGAAGTCAATCCGCCCGCCTCCGAGGCAAACCCCGCCACTGACGAGGCCGACAGTTGGATCGCCTGGGACGGCGGCACATCATCGGCGATGAGTACCGTGTCGTCCGCGAGCCGCCCCAGGTGGGGCGTCGGTCTGCCCTGCAGGGCGCGCTGTAGCTCCATGGCCACGTCCAGGAGATCCACCCGTCTCTCGCGCAAGTAGACGTCACCCAACGACTCGAAACGGCGCAGCAGGTCCTTGACAACTTCTTCCAAGGCCGCCTCGGCGTTGATCTGCTTCCCTCGGATCACCCCCTCCACCGCCGACAACAGGGTGGGGTCCTCCATCATCAAGCGGTGCGCTTCGAAGATGGAGGCGAACTCGGACCCGACCCGCTGGTGCGCTTCACGGGCCAACATTCCGGCCCGCTCGGCAGCCTGTCGAACCGCGCCGCGCATGCGCTCCACCTCGTGCTCCACCTCCTCGGGGGCCACCGGCGTGCGCAGCACTGGCTGAGTGATGTTCTCCACCACCAACGTCTTACCGATGGCGATGCCGGGCGACACAGCGAGTCCGAGGAGGGTTCGCGCCATCACTCAGGCTCCCCAAACCGGCCTGCCACGAGGCTTTCGATGGCCGCGAGAGCTTCCTCTGCGTCATCGCCCGTAGCGCGCACCGTCAGTAGCGATCCGCACGGCGCGGCCAGCAGCAGAAGCCCCAGGATCGACTTGCCGTTGACCTCTTCGTCATTGAACTGCACAGTAATCTCGGAGCTAAACGCCGACGACACGTTGACGAACTTGGCCGCCGCCCGTGCGTGCAAGCCCAACCGATTGACGAGCTCAACGTTCCGTTGAGCCATGGGTCTTGCCACCCGGACGCCGCGCGAGAATGTCGCTAACCACATAGATGCTCTTTTGGCCCTTTTCGGCCACCACCCTGGCGAGCGCTGCCAGGGACTCTCCCTCCTGGCGCCGCAGCGTCGCCAGCTTGATGAGCATCGGCAGGTTTACCCCGGTGACAACCTCAGAGCGGGCGGGGTCCAAAAAACCCAGCGACAGGTTGGTGGGCGTTCCGCCAAACATGTCGGTGAGGACGATCACCCCTTCACCGGTGTCCAGTTCCTGCAGCACTCGGCCGATCTCGGCCCTGGCCGTTTCCAGATCGACGTTCCACTCCAGCGTGACCGAGCGCGCCTGGTCCAGCAGCGCCGGCTCGATGGTGCGCGCCGCGGCCAGCAGTTCATTGGCCAAACGGCCGTGTGAGATGACGAGGATCCCAATCATGGCAGGGATTATTCCTCAACCGCCGCAATCGCCGCAAGAAGGAACGGCGCCGGCACAGGTTGAAGGCCGTGGCGCGCCCCGCCCTAGGGGCCACCGCTGCCCGTCAACGTACTCCCGCACCCGGTGGCCGGGCCGGGCGATCACCCACGATCCCGGTCCCGATGGTGAACGGTCACCCGCCAACCCCTCCCCGACAGCCGCGCCGCCAGTCGTACGGCCATATACACCGAGCGATGTCGCCCACCGGTACACCCGAAGGCAATGACCACGTAGCTCTTCTGCTCGCGCCGGTAACCGGGCAGCAGGTACTCGCACAGGCCGGCCATGCGCTCGAAACACTCGCCCACGTCGGCCTTCTCCTCCAACCACTTGGACACTTCGGGGTCGTCCCCGGCCAGCGGGCGCAAATGGGCCTCAAAGTGTGGGTTGGGTAAGTGTCGCACGTCAAACACCAGGCTCGCCTCTGCCGGCAACCCAAAACGGTAGCCAAAGCTCTCGCACCGAACCAGCATGGGCAGCGCGTGCTCGGTCGAGCCAAAGCGTGAGGCAACGATGGCGCGCAACTCATGGGGGGTAAGCTCAGAGGTGTCGATGATCTCGTCGGCCAGCTCCCGCACCAGCGCCAACTGCTCCCGTTCCAGCCGCGCCGCCTCCTCGATCGGGAGATCGCGGAACGGATGGGGTCGGCGGGTTTCGGAGAAGCGCCGCACGATGGCGGCAGTATTGGCCTCGACGAAAATCACCCGCAAGGAGGGAAAACTCCCTCGCAGGCGCGCCAGCAGACTCGGAAAGTGTTCAGTGAAATTCAGGGTGCGTACATCGACCACCACCACCAGGGGTTGCGCCACACCCTCTCGGGTGTGCTCGAAAAGCGGTTCGATGAGGTCGAGGGGGAGGTTGTCGACACAGCGATACCCGAGATCCTCGAAACACCTGGTGACCACACTCTTGCCGGCCCCGGACAGCCCGGTCACCACCACGGCGCCGACGGCCGGACGCGTCACAGCGCCCCCAACTTGCGGTCCCGGCGCATGAGAAAATCCACCGCCGCATCTGCGACCCCGCGCTGCCCCAACAGGTACTTGCGCGCCGCGCACTCCACCAGCAACGCCAGGTTGCGGCCAGGAGCGACCGGCAAGTTCAACAGGGGCCTGGAAACCCCGGCCAGATCGATGGTCGAGCCGTCCAGCCCGAGACGCTCCGGGTTGCCCGCGGACTCCGGTACCAACTGAATCACCAGGTCGATGGGTTTGTTGTCACGTACCGCCACCACACCAAAGAGCTGCTCGATGGAGATGAGCCCGAGTCCCCGCACCTCCATCAGGCCGCGCAAATCCTCCGGCGCCTGGCCGATGAGTTCCTCGTTGCGCAGGCGATAGACCTCCACCACGTCATCCGCCACCAACCGATGGCCGCGGTGTACCAGCTCCAGGGCGCACTCGCTCTTACCCAGGCCGGAGTCGCCCAACAGCAGCACGCCGATGGCGAAAATGTCCAAGAGGTCTCCGTGTTTGATTTCCCGGGGCGCCAGCAAGAACTCCAGACAGGCCGAAAG
>Ga0308414_1001351_pt1 | contig 15994 bp, 17 predicted proteins | sample HotsprSampleOS50_FD_205667 | JGI IMG/M metagenome (GOLD analysis project Ga0308414, IMG submission 205667) | Hot spring phototrophic mat microbial communities from Octopus Spring, Yellowstone National Park, Wyoming, United States - 20090730_OS50 ... | reverse complement strand
GGGGGGGAGGGCGGCAGGAAATGCAGTGCTAGTGAGAAACTGCCAAATCTTTTAACAATCTTTATTTAGCACTACCTAGATACTCCTAATTGGCGAGTGAGCAAGCAATAAAAAGTATCATTTTAGCTTTGCTATAATAGGAAACTGGTCATCATCAAGGCAGGTTCTATGAGAGGTGGGGTTCGCATCGGTTCTATTTGGGGTGTGCCCCTCTATGCTGATCTTGGTGCTTTTTTCCTGTTTGGTATATTTACTTGGCTATCCTCTGCGGTTTATAGCGGTATTGCCCCACAGCTAGCCTTTCCCTTTGGCATACTAACTGGTCTAGCTCTTAGCTTATCCATCCTTATCCATGAACTCGCCCATACCTATGTGGCAAGGTCGCAGGGGATAGAAGTAAAGCGGGTTGCCTTGTCTTTGTTGGGTGGCTTTACAGAAATGGATCAGGAGTACCGCAATCCTTGGTCGGCTTTTGCTGTATCGGTGATTGGACCTCTGATTACCTTGCTTTTGGGCTTGACTATGCTGTTAATCGCCAATCAATTGGGCTTGCAAATTCTGATTAGCAAGATAGTAGGCAGTTCCCGCGCTAATGCTCAAATTCCTGCTGAACTGATAGAATCTCTGGGAGCAGTACGCATTCTATCAGCCTTGATGTGCTGGGAAGTGGGACGCTTAAATTTAGTCTGGGGTGTATTTAATCTTTTGCCCTTTTTCCCGCTGGATGGCGGTCAGGTGCTGAGATCAATTTTGTGGAAGTTATCGGGCGATCGCCTCAAAAGTAGCATCTGGTCTGCTCAAGTGGGGCAGGTGTGTGGTTTGGCGATTATCTTTTGGGGAATTTATGTCCTGTTTAGCGCTGGCACTTTCGATAGCATTTGGCTGATGCTGATCGGCTGGATGATTTCTACTACCGCAGGGGCAAGGGTGCAATTGACCTATATTCAACAGGCGCTCCTACAAGTAACCTGCGAATCTGCCATGACCAGAGATTTTCGCATTGTCGATGGCAATCTCAGTTTGCGTGAGTTTGCCGATCGCTATTTGCTGAACGAACCCAAAGATTGTCTTTACTTTGCTTCTGTTGATGGGCGCGATCGCGGCTTAATCCAAGTAGAACAGATCAAACAAATAGATCGCAGTTTGTGGGAGCAGGAGACTGTGCTACGCATTGTCAAACCCACCAATGAGCTAGACACCGCAGACCTGCATCAATCCCTAGCAGAAATTATCAACACGCTGGAGACTAGGCAGATTCGCTGTCTCACCATTTTGTCCCCCGTAGGCTCAATTGCAGGGGTAGTGGATCGGGGTGATGTGTTGTTAGCGCTATCCCGCAAACTGCAATGGCGCATTCCTGACTCTTTTTTACAAGAGATCAAGAAGCAATCTCAGTTTCCCCCAGAATTTCGCCTAGCTGAGATCAGCGCCCAGCTAGTCGCTCTGCAATCCAAGCAGGAAAAATGACCCAGACTATAGGTGTAATTGGTGCGGGACAGTTAGCCCAAATGATGGCGATCGCCAGCCAATCCTTAGATATAAACCTAATAGTGCAGGCGGATCGGGCTGATGATGTAGCGATCCCCTACGCTGACCATGCCATTATCGGCAAAGAGCGATCGCATTTCCAACAGTTGGCGCAAAGCTGTAACTGCATTACTTTTGAGCATGAATTTATCGATCTGAATTTACTAGAACAAGTTTTCAGGGAATTTACACCAGAATTTTTACCCAGTCTGCCAGTGATGGCAATTTTGGTGGACAAACTGCACCAGCGAGAATTGCTACACCAGCAAGGCATTGCTGTACCCCAATTTGTGGCAGTAGATGATCTATCCAGTTTAGAAGCGGCGGGGCATAGGTTGGGCTTCCCCTGTGTGATCAAGGCACGGCGCAACGGCTACGATGGCAAAGGCACTTGGGTAGTGCATGATGCTACCGAGCTAAACCAAGCCTGGCAGAGGATGGGAGCGGTTCCCTGTCTCGTAGAGGCTCATATCCCTTATATCAAAGAACTAGCCCTGATTGCGGGTAAATCAAGAGATGGTAAGCAAGTTATCTATCCTGTAGTCGAGACCATCCAAAAACAACAGGTGTGCCAGCGGGTGGTTGCGCCCGCCCCCGTCAGTGATACCATAGCCCAGCAAGCGATCGCCATTGCCCAGCAGATATTGCACAGTCTAGACAGCGCCAGTTTGCTAGGGATTGAATTTTTCTTGACTGCCGAAAATTTGGTGCTAGTAAACGAAATTGCCCCCCGCACGCACAACTCTGGTCATTACACCATCGATGCTTGCAATGTGTCCCAGTTTGAACAGCTTTTACGAATTACTGCCGATTTGCCAGTGATTATGCCACAAATGACAGTCCCCTATGCGGTGATGCTCAATTTATTAGGTTATGAAAACCGAGACTATGACTACGCCCAAGAGCGATCGCACATTGCCAACCTGCCCAGCACCCATTTGCACTGGTATCACAAAACATCAGCTAGAATTGGCAGAAAGCTAGGTCATGCCACCGTTGTCGGCAATCATCTCGATCAAGTCTTGGCTACAGCAGAGTCGGTTCATCAGCTTTGGTATCAGCCATGTTTCAACCCCTAAAGCGCAGTACCCTCGACCAAATTATCCCAGCCGTACCCACCTCCGATCAGTACCAGTTCTATTGGGGAACGGGTCAAGAAGTGTTTCGCCGCATTCTGGCATCGGTGGGCTTTTTGGTGATCTTCACCCTCGCCTACAACCGTGTCCACGACTCCAACCCCAACAGTTTCGCTTCACTGGTACTGTTTGTCTGTGCCGCACTGGGTGGACTATATTGGATGCTCGAGCCAGTTGCCAAAGCTAGTTGGCGAAACGCTAAATTGCGCCGCTTCAATTACTGCGCTTTTTGGAAAGCGGAAGTTTATGATGTCTATCTCTCCCAAGAAGTCAGAGCAAGGCGAGAGCAAATATCCAATCGAGGCACAATAGATGTGAACTATGATGCGGAAAGTTTTCTCAATTTAGAATTGGAAGATACAGCAGGCTTGGTTATCAACCTACAATTCCCCATGCAAAAGGCATACAAGCGCATTCAACAAGGTATGACAGTGTGCCTCCTGTTATTTTCCAATGATCGGGATTTTCGCAGAATTAGCCGCCTCACCAGCGATCTTTTCATCCCTAAACTTAATCTCTGGGTGGGGGAATATCCTTACCTCCGCAAAGATGCCTTTGAGGACATCAGCCGCTATTTGCTAAAACGGGAGCGGGAACGCAGGGGTTAGTCTCAGCTTAGCCCCTCACTTTTACGGTGGAGAGGTAAAATATAGAACTCAAGCGTATTTTCGCTACTTCAAGAATGATTTTGAGTATTTAGCACCATGCACTATCATTGCTTACTTAAGGCTCTGTGATGCTTCTCTTTAAGAAATATCCCTGAAGGAAGTTTAATGGGATAGATTTGCGAAAAGGGAAAAGTAATTAGTTTCCGTAGACTTAATTCTATCATCAGATTTTCAACAATTATCAAAATACGATCCCTCCTTGAACTCAAGCAAGGATTGACTGTAGATTGGGAGACTTCACTTCCATATCACTATCCTCAAGGCTGGTAATTCTGTCTAGCTTCCGCCAATAATTACCTTTTCAATAGCGATGTAATCCTTATCCACTTGGCGCAGGCAGTTCAAAAGAACATCGAGGCTGATGGCATCGGCTGTGCCTAGATCAAACCAACATTTGGCAGTTTTGCCCTCATACTCAACTTCCGCCATATTGTGCATCACTGACATCATGCTGTTATCCCATTGACTAGATTCATAGTCGAGGTAACTGATGTCCACCCCTGCGTCCTGCACTTGCAGATTTTCCGCATTAAATCCCCCCAATTTGCCAAGCAAGAACCAAGAGTTGAGCAATTCATCAATAATTTGCCGATCGCGATCGCTGGGGAAATCTGCCAATTCAATCGTGATCGACAAATTGAACCAATCAATTTCCAGAAACTGCAACTGCAAGCTGTTTTCCCCCTGTAGTTTTTTGAGCAGATTTTATCAACTGGCGCACTGCTTGAAATCCACGCTGGAGGCGATTGCGCTGTTGTGCTTGATCATACAACCGACTCATCAGCATTACCCCTTCCATAGCTGAGATAATATCCTCAGCTAAAATCTCTGGGACAACTTCTGGTGCTAATTGATCTTGTGCTTGGCGTAGGAGGTGGGCAAAAATACCTTGCCATTCATCAAACACCTGTAAGAGGTGCGTTCTAAATGAAGGATCACAGCCCACCAAATCCACAATTAGATTGCCCAACAGGCAACCAGCACAGTTTGGCTCGGTGAGATGTTGCTGTTCGATCGCCGTAATTACGGCTTCCAGTTGATTGAGTGCTCCTTCAGCACTGGCGATCGCTGGAAGTATCACCCCATCCCGAATTTTCTGCCATTTGTAATCAATCAGGGCATGACCCAACTCATCTTTGGAACCAAAATAGTTGTAGAAACTACCCGCACTAGATTGACTGACAGTAAATAACTCCTTCAGTCCTGTAGCCCGAAACCCTTTTTGATGGATGAGATCAATGATAGCAATTAGGATGTCCTCGCGCGTACGCTTCTGGTTGGACATGGAAACTATTCAGCAATGATAGTCCTTAATCTTACCATTTCTTATAGGGGAGAAACTTGCCATTCATGATCACTTTGACGCGATCGCCCTTGGGGTCAGCAACCTTTTCCACATCGAGGGTGAAATCAATGGCACTCATGATGCCATCGCCAAATTTTTCTTGAATGACATCCTTCAAGGGGAAGCCGTACACCTGCATAATTTCGTAAAAACGATAGATCAGCGGATCAGTGGGGACAACAGGACCCAAGCCTTTGGTGGGGTATTCCGTCAACTCTGCCAGTTCTGCTTCTGCCAAACCCAAAGCTCCCGCTAGTTTTTCCACTTGCGAGGGGTCAGCCGTAGCTTGACGATAAAAAATTGCCGCTGTCAGCACTTCACTTTGCCCGATCAGGGAGGCGAGGTCGGCAAAGGTCAAACCTTTAGTTTTTTTGGCAGAGAGCAGTTTCTTGGTAATGGCAGGGATCATAATTTCTCCTCAGATTGTTGCATCATGTCTGCCAACATCATAGCAATCTGGCATGGTTTAAGCTAGTCAATTAGAACGATTTTCCTAAGTTTTTTTCTAGACTTGTTATATAATTTGTAGGCTAACGGCAGCATAGCTCAGCTGGTTAGAGCGACGGTCTCATAATCCGTAGGTCCCGTGTTCAAGTCACGGTGCTGCTATTCCAACGCTCCCCTTGTGCTTTAGACTAAAAGGGATTGTAGTAAATAAGCCCATGTACACGCTTGAACTAACCCTAAAAAACAATCCCATCGCCCTCTCCGTACAGCGCAAAGATCAAGAATCGGCTGATACGCTGTATAACGAAATTGTCGCCGCTATGTCTGCGCCTACGGCTAAAGTATTGCAACTGACCTGCGATAAGCAAGAGGGCAAAAAACTGGCAGTCTTATCCTCGGAGATTTCTGCAGTGCAAATTTCGGAAAAAGCTGGGGCAACCGCCAACATGGGGGCAGGCTTTGTCAGGAACTGAGGGTTAGCTGGCAACCGCAGACCGAAATAGTTAGAGCTTAGTGCCAAACTGATGTATGATACACTGCGTTATTTTGGTTTTAAGGCTGAAGAATGCAGGATTCCCTTGAGTTTGGGACTAAATCATTTCATTTTATTGGGATCGGCGGAATCGGCATGTCGGCGATCGCCCATGTGCTGGCAAAACAGGGCTATCGGGTAACTGGCTCTGATCTCAGTCGCAATGGAGTGATAGAACAACTGGAGGCGATGGGCGTGGCAGTTTATCAAGGACAGACTGCCGAAAATATCCCTGTGGCACAGCAACCGCAAGTGGTTTATTCCAGTGCTATTAAGCCCACTAATCCCGAACTGCAAACTGCTATTCAGCAAAATCTCAGGCTCTGGCATCGCTCGGACTTACTGGCGCATTTGATCAACCGCTACCACAGTGTGGCGATCGCAGGAACGCATGGCAAAACCACCACTAGCAGTCTCACCGCCTTTTTGCTACTGCATGGCGGTCTCGATCCCACCATCATCATTGGGGGCGAGGTGGCTACATGGCAGGGCAATGCCCGTCTCGGAGCCAGCAAATACCTTGTGGCAGAGGCGGATGAATCCGATGGCTCTTTTACCAAGTTCTATCCCCACATTGGCGTAGTCACCAATATAGAACTAGATCACCCAGACCACTACCACAGCCTTGACCAAGTGATCGGCACTTTTCAGCAGTTTGGACAAAATTGCCAAGTTTTGGTATCTTGCTGGGACTGCCCCAACACTAAGCAATACCTCAACGGTCAAGTTTCCTATAGCCTCCACGACCACAACGCCGACTACACCGTGCAGAATGTGGTTTACTCTGGTAGAGGCACTCAGGCAGTCGTGGTGGAACGGGGGCAGGTGTTGGGAGAAATTCAGCTTAGCCTCTTGGGAAAACATAATTTAAGTAATGCCCTTGCGGCGATCGCTGTAGCCCGCCTCTTAAATATCGATTGGCAGAGCATCAGCAACGCCCTCCCCCACTTTCAGGGAGCGAAACGCCGCTTTGAAGTTAGAGGCGAAGTAGCAGGAATTACCCTAGTGGATGACTATGCCCATCACCCCAGCGAAGTGCAAGTAACCCTCTCAGCGGCAAAATTGCAACAGCGCAGGGTAGTAGCTGTGTTTCAGCCGCACCGTTACAGCCGCACTCAAGCCCTTCTAGCAGAATTTGCCACCGCTTTTGCCTGTGCTGATGTGGTGGTGATCACCGAAATCTATGGCGCAGGGGAAAGCAACAGTGCCAATCTGTCAGGGGAACTACTGGCTGAGAAAATTGCTCAGCACCACCCTACGGTCTATTTTCAGCCTGACTTGTCCAGCCTACCGCAGTTCCTGTGCCAACTGCTACGGGCGGGAGATTTGGTGCTATTTTTGTCAGCAGGCAACCTCAATCAGGTGATCAGCCCGACCATAGAACGGTTACGCCAATGACCTACCGCCCACAAATACCGCTAGCTGGTTTAACTAGCCTTAAGGTGGGGGGAAATGCCGAATATCTGGCGCAACCCCGCAACATCAGCGAGTTGGTCGAGGCTTGGCAGTGGGCAAAAGCTCGCAGTTTGCCAGTTACCCTCATTGGAGCGGGAAGCAATCTGCTAATTCATGATCAGGGGCTGGCGGGTTTGGTGATTTGTACAAGGCAGATCAGGGGAGCGGAATTTAGGGAAGGTACGGTCAAGGCGGCGTGCGGTGAACCGCTGGTGAAGTTGGCGTGGCAATGTGCCGAGCGTGGCTGGTCTGGTTTGCAGTGGGGGGTGGGTATCCCTGGCACGGTGGGCGGCATGGTCTATATGAATGCGGGGGCGCAGGGGGGCTGTTGTGCCGATATTTTGCAAACGGTGGAAGTGCTGACACCGCAAGGCGAGGTGAAAACTATTACTGCCAGTGAGTTAGATTTTGCCTATCGTCATTCGGCTTTGCAAACTGGTAAACTGCGGGATTATTGGGTGTTGTCCGCAGAATTGCAATTACAGACTGGTTTTGACCCCAGTGCCATCAGGGCGCAGACTGAGCAGAAGTTTCACGCGCGCCATACTACCCAGCCCTATCATTTGCCCAGTTGTGGCAGTGTGTTTCGCAACCCCTATCCCCATGCGGCGGGTCAGTTAATTGAGCAGGCGGGGCTAAAAGGTTTTACCATCGGCAGGGCGCAAGTTTCCACCCTGCATGCTAATTTTATTGTCAATCTGGGTGGGGCTACCGCCAGCGATGTCTATGATGTCATGCGTCATGTGCAGGCGACAATTTATGATCAGCACGGTATTCTCCTCCACCCTGAAGTAAAACTGCTGGGATACAATTAACAGTATGATTTCCCGCCGTTATCACCGCAAAATTAAGCCAAACTTGACCCACAGCAGTCAGTCTAGTTCTCAGTGGCTGGGTGTGTCGGGCTGGGGGATCAGTTTGATGCTGGGAATGCTGGTTTTGTTAAGTCAGGATTGGCAGGTGTTTTCTGTGGTAACTGCAGGGGCGATCGCCATGTTGTTAGCCTACAAATTTCAGCAATCCCCTCTGAAGTTCCACATTAGATGGTGGCATTGGCGCAAGCAACTCCAAGCCTTTTGGCGTACTCCAGAGCGACCCCTGGTGGTAGCAGTGGCGGTGGGTGGCTTGACGACTGTGATTGTGCAAATGGTCATCGCCATCTGGACAGAAACCCCTAACCACTGGTTAGCACTGGCACTGACCACTCAGCTCTTGGCAATTCTGGCTATACTTACTTTGCTATTGCGTCAGCAGTTCCAGCAGGCTGAAGCCAGTGATCCCCAACAGCAAATGTTGGAGCAGTTCATCAATAGACTTTTGTCAGAAGATGCGGGCGATCGCCTGATTACATTGCGCCAGTTAAACAAGCACTTCCAGCAGTCCCCTGCCAATGGTTTGAGTTTGCTCCCCTCCCAACAAAAAGCTCTGCTCGATCTCTGTGAGATGGCAATGCAGGAAGAGACGATCCCCGCCCTAAGACAGGCGGCACAACAAACTATGAACTTTTTGCAACAGGGCTGATGCTGAGGCGAGAATTTCTGCTGGCGGGTGGGGCGATCGCCTTATCGGGCTGTGCCACCACCCCTAGTTTCTCAGTGCTGGGACTAGCGGGAGCGATTCCTAGCCGTAGCTTGAGAAGTTTTGAGCAAAAGCACTTCAGAGTGGACTACAAAATTGAAGCCAGCCCCGCCGATCTGTGGCGGCGTTTGCAAAATCCCGAACTGCCTGCAGGGGTAGTCAGTTTGGGAGATAGTTGGCTGGATATGGCGATCGCCAAAAAGCTGATTATTCCCTTTAATCCTACACTCCTAGCTCAAGTGAGCAGATGGCAAAAACTGTCCCCGCAGTGGCAGGCACTAGTGACCCGCAATGGGGAGGTGTGGGGCATACCCTATCGTTGGGGTGTAACTGCGATCGCCTATCGGCAGGACAAAGTCAAACCTCCCATCACCAGTTGGGCAGACCTATGGCAACCTGAACTCAAGCGTAAAATTACAGCGATCGCCGATGCCAATGAAATACTAGGACTAGTGCTAAAAAAGTTGGGGCATAGCTACCACACCCCACAGATTGCCAATCTGCCAAACTTCCTATCTGCCCTCAATAGTCTGCACCGTCAAATCCTCACCTATTCCAATGATGCCTATCTGCAACCTCTGCTGATCGATGATGCCCTTGTGGCGGTGGGTTGGTCTGTGGATTTAGTGCGTTTAGCCCGCCAAAATCCCAACATCCAAGTAGTGATCCCACAGGAAGGGACAGCTTTGTGGGCTGATCTGTGGGTTTTGCCTCAGCACTCCAAGACTCAGCTCAACTCTGCCCTCACTTGGATCAATGCCACTCTCAACGATGACACCTCAGCAGAGATTGCCGCCCTCACCGATGCCAATTCTGTGATTGCTAGCCCAACACTTCCTGCCAGCGTGCGGGGCGATCGCATCAAATTCCCCGCAGACACAATTTTGTCTAAGAGTGAATTTATCTCCAACCTCAGTGCCGAACAAGTCCAAGAACGACTGCAAATTTGGCAGAACTTACCTAGTTTTCCCATTGGTCAGGCTAGTTAGGAGATACCCCCCCTCGCACTTGGGGAGAGGGTAAAGATTTAGAGTTTGCCCTTGCACCCAGCTAATGATGCCATTTGGCAACAAGTTGCAGTGGCTAGGCTTTGCTAAAACCCATACCATTGGCTTCGGCGTAGCGGTGCATAAAGCGCATAAATCTCTGCCACTCATACTCTCCAGACATTTTGTAGGTTGCCTCAATGCGCGTGAGGTTGCCATTGGTGTATTTAGCACTGACATTGCGGGTGCTCAGTTCCCCTTCCTCGTCGATCATATACATCCCTGTAATTGCTCCCATCTCTGGACTATCGGGATTCCAGCAGTTGGGGGAATCAAAGTAAAAAGTGGCAACGCTGATAGAGCCATCACGGGAACGGGTGAGCTTAACATCCGATGCCTGTTCGTTAATACCTCGTGCAAGTTGAATTTGTGCGGTCATAGTTAGTATTTATGTACTTTTGTAAAGAATTTAATTATATCGCTATTTTGTCTGTAAATACGCTTGAATTTGCGGTGTAAATCCAGCGATCACCTGCTGATAAACCGATCGCTTAAAGTCCACAATGCTATCTGCACATTGGCTAATAGGCACAAAACGCACTTGGCGAAACTCCCGCTGATGAGCATCTAGCTGGCACATGGTGGCGGGGTGATCCCAATAGAAGAGAAACCAGCGTTGCTTCTGCCCTTGATAGGGCTTTTTCCCCTCACGCTGAAACTGTGCTTTCACCGTCTCAGGGAAGTCGTAGTATAGCCAGTCGGGATACTCATACACTAGAACTGCATCGCCAATTCCCACTTCTTCGTAAAGTTCCCGTTGGGCGGCGGCTAGGGGCGATTCTCCCTCATCGATGCCCCCTTGAGGAAATTGCCACGCCCCTGCAAATTCCAAGCGTTCTCCTTGGAGCACTTCCCCTTGGGAGTTGAATACTACTATGCCCACATTGGGGCGATATAGGTCTGAGGGTGGTTCTGTCATGGCTAATGGGCAGTGGGGAAAGGATAGGGGGGAAATAGGTGATAGGGATCAAATTTATCTTTAATCGCTCGGTGCAAGGGATGGGTGGCAGGAGTGGGATTACTACTGTTCAGCACTTGACCATAGCCCTTGTGTTTTTGGCAATACTCCACTAAGGCTGGGGCTATTTCATGAGGAACGCAAGCCATGCCTGTACCACTGCCTGCGTGAATTTGGATGGGATACCGATTAAATTGAGCAATCAGGTTAGTAGCTTGACTAGGAAGGATACCCAGTTTAACTAGCGCGCTGTGATTTTCTGCTTCCCAGATGGGTGGAGGGGGTGGGGGATCAAGGGTAATGGTGGAGACATCATAGCTTTGGCACATTTGTAGAAGGCGATCGCACTGGGCGGAGACACTAGCAGAAATACCAGCAAATTCCACCACTAGGAGTATCTCATCTCTATCGGTCTGCCCAGAACACAAATCAACTATGGTAGGGGTCAGCCCCGATCGCAGTAAGCTGGCGGTAAGCTCTCTAATCTGATTAGCTGTGCCACTAGCTTGCACTATCTGATTAGTGGCGGGCAAAGGATAGAGGCGCAGGGTAACTTGGGTGATCAGAGCAAGCGAACCCCATGAGCCAGTGAGCAGTTTCATCAGGTCATAACCTGCCACATTCTTAACTACCCTGCCCCCCGCTTTGGCAATGACTCCATCGGCTCTGATGAATTCTATGCCCAAAACCATATCTCTTACTCCACCGTAGCGATGGCGGATTGATCCCGTGATCCCTGTGGCAATAATACCGCCAATGCTGGCTTGGGCATCATAGAGCGGAGCGATCGCTAGAAATTGTTTAGAGCGTTCCAGCCTACTTTGCAGTTCTCCATAGGACATATTAGCTGACACAGTAACCACCAAGTCATCGGGGGAATGCTCAAAAATGAAGGGTAGTTCACGGGGGCTAACTAAACTCCTTCCTTCGTTTGGCAACAGTCCCCAGTGCTGTTTGGAACCATTCCCCACAATGCGTAGCTTTTGCCTCTGGTGATGGCAGGTTTGGATAAAATCAGCTAGTTCTGAGAGCGATGGGGGAGCATTCATAGGCTGTCTGGGTCAATGCCCAATTCTCTGAGTTTGTCAGCTAGTTTGTTAAACTTAGCCATTTGCAGGAGTCGTTCTTGATCTAGCTCAACCACAGACTTAAACTTTTCGCCATTGGCACTGTAAATATCGAGGCGATCGCCCTGCTGATAGTCAAATCTAATGCCCAAGCGTGGACTCACCCAGTTATTCATAGAGGGAATAGCAACTAAGTTAGGCTGGTTTCCTTGCCTTAGCCAACCCTCAAGAATCAGTTCCTCTGGATCAATGACATAGTATTCCTCCACGCCATACTGTTCATAAAACAGCAGTTTATTCTGCATAATTTCCCTACCCCGACTGTCTTTATTGCTATCAGACAACACCTCAAATACCACTTGGGGCGGGATATTATCTTCTCTGAATTGTTGATAGGACTTCCTTGCACCCTTTGGTCTGCCAAAAACTACCATGACATCTGGGGCAATAGCAGGAGCGGGAGGAACTGCCACCTCCACAGGATACCACAGCAAATCTCCAGCGATGAATACTAGGGGCTGATCGGCAAAGAAGCGTTCCAGATTCTCTTTAATCAGCACAATCCAGTCGAACTGCAAAGTCGATTCAGCCATTGGATTTCCATCATCACTGGGATAGAGTTCCGCTTCACTATAAATCTTAGGAGTGGCAGTAGTCATAGTTCCTCCCAGAGCTAAATTTCAATAACAAATCAAAGGAGTGCTTCAATATCTTTACGCAAAGCCTCACTGTCAGGAGAGACGCTAGATGGATAGTATTTGACAACTTTCCCTTCCTTATCTACAAGGAACTTATTGAAATTCCACTGTACCTCATTGCCCGTACTTTCGGTGAGGAATTTATAGACATCCACCTTTTGCGCTCCTTTGACAGGGACTTTGGCAAACATGTCAAAAGTAACATCATACTTGGTGGTGCAGAACTGCTTAATTTCTGCCTCTGTCCCCGGTTCTTGCCCGCCAAAATCGTTGCTAGGAAAACCCAATACTACAAAACCCCGATCCTTGTAATCACGATACAGAGCTTCCAAACCCTTGTACTGCGGGGTGTAGCCACAACGGGAAGCCACATTGACCACTAAACAGACCTTGCCTTTGTACTGTGCTAGTGAGACGAGTTGACCATCAATAGTGGTTACATTAAAGTCATGTAAAGTTGCCATAGAGATTAAGCTGTAAGAAAAACTACAATATAGGGTTGATTCCCCCCTTTTTAGTATAGCTGTGCCTAGCGCAATAGTTTTGATTGGCATTCCCGCCAGCGGTAAATCTACTTTGGCAAAGTCGTTGATGCGATCGCACCCGCAAAGCTTTGTCTATGTTTCGCCCGATCAGATTAGGGGTGAGCTTTTTGGCGATCCTGCCATTCAGGGGGAGTGGTCAGCTATTTGGCAGAGGGTGAAACAGGAGTGTAGTTGTGCCGCCACTGATGGGAAAAACTTAATTTATGATGCAACAAACTACAAAAAGAAATATCGCAGTGAGATAATTGCGCTCCTGCGCAGTCATCAGTTCCATCCCATCACAGGGATTTGTCTGCAGACTCCCCTGTGGGTTTGCCTGAGTCGCAATCAACAGCGCGATCGCCAAGTGCCAGAAGATGTAATTGTGGAGATGCACCGCTCTCTGGTCTTAAATCCCCCCAGACTAGATGAAGGGTTTGATCGACTTCTAGTTCAAGAAGATAAGCCAGAAAGTGAATGGATAGATTAATTGGGAGATATTACCTTGCAAAAGAGTGAAGTAACTCCCCCAAATCCAGACAGCAAAATTTTCTTGGTAAACTACCTGCTAACCAACTACCAAATTGACCAGCTTATTAGGCACAACAATTACTTTCTTGATCTCCTTCCCTTGCAAATACTTTTGCACTTGAGGGGCGTTTTTGGCGTATTCCTGCAATTCTTGCTCAGAGAGATTGACAGGCACTAACAAATTATCCCTAACCTTCCCATTGATTTGAACAACAAGGGTAATTTCATCCACCATCAGGGCTGAAGGGTCATACTCTAACCATTTTTGTCGATGAATGGAATCTCTATGCCCCAACCTTGACCACAATTCCTCGCTAAGGTGTGGTGCAAATGGAGCTAGCATAATCAACAGCGATTCTATCCCTTCCCGATACGAGATAGAAGTCTTGTTAGCACAGTCTTGCAAAGCATTGGTCAGTTTCATCAATTCTGATATAGCAGTATTAAATTGGAAATTCTCACTCAAGTCCTCAGTAACTTCTTTAATTGCTGTGTGAATGGTGCGCCGTAGGTTCTTATCAATGGAGTTATCAGTTTCTTTTACTTCTACAAATTCCACCACCAGCCGCCAAATTCTCTGTAAAAAGCGAGCTTGACCTTCCACATCTGCCGTGTCCCACTCCAAATCTTTCTCTGGCGGGGCTTTGAACAGAATGAACATGCGTACCGTATCCGCTCCATACTTGTCAATTACTTCCTGCGGTGACACCCCATTCCCTTTTGATTTGGACATAGTGGCATACATGGTCTGCAAAGGCTCTCCAGTTTCGGGGTCACGGGGATCATTCACATCCTGAATTAACTTAGAGGGAATCCAGCGATCCTTGCCAGACTTGTTGGGATTGAAGTAGGTCAGCCCTTGTACCATGCCTTGGGTGAGTAGGGCAGTAAAGGGTTCTTGGAAATTTAACAGGTTGCGATCGCACAGAAACTTGGTAAAAAATCGGGAATAGAGCAAGTGCAGAATAGCGTGTTCTACGCCACCCACATATTGATCTACTGGACACCAATCATTCACCCGCTCTTTGCTAACAGGAAGTTCCTCATTCTTCGGATCGGTAAATCTCAGGTAGTACCAAGAAGAATCAATGAAAGTATCCATCGTATCAGTTTCACGGCGTGCCTCAGCCCCGCAGTTAGGGCATTTCACCTTGACAAAACTTTCTAATTGCGTCAATGGCGACGCTCCCCTACCAGTGAGAGAAACATCTCTAGGCAATTCCACTGGTAAATCCTGCTCTGGGACAGGAACAGCCCCACAGTTAGGGCAGTGAATGATGGGAATAGGACAACCCCAATACCGCTGACGAGAGATCAGCCAATCCCGCAAGCGATACTGTACCCTAGCCTTGCCCACTCCCTTGCTTTCTGCTAACTCAATGATTTTCTGTTTAGCAGTGAGGGAATCCATGCCATCAAACTCCCCCGAATTGATCATGATTCCATGCTCGGTGTAGGCAGATTCCAATTCTCTAGGACTCTCCAGATGGGGAACTATGACCGTTCTAATCGGTAAATCATATTGCTTAGCGAAGGCAAAATCCCTAACATCATGGGCAGGCACACCCATCACCGCCCCTGTACCATATTCCAATAACACATAGTCCGCAATCCAAATAGGAATTTCCGCATTGGTAAAAGGATGAATAGCAAATGCTCCAGTAAATACTCCCTGTTTTGGTCTATCTTCAGCAGTGCGTTCTATTTCGCTCTCTGCGCTCACTTGAGCAATGAATTGAGTAACCGTTTCCCTTTGCTCAGGGGTGGTAATTTCCATTACCAACGGGTGTTCAGGAGCTAAGACCACATAGGAGACACCATACACAGTGTCAGGGCGAGTGGTAAAGACTGTAATTTTCTCACTGTGATGCCTAATGGGAAAGGTCAATTCTGCACCGATGGATTTGCCAATCCAGTTGGCTTGCATGGTCTTCACGCGATCGGGCCATCCTTTAAGGGTATCCAAATCCTGTAGCAAGCGTTCCGCATAGTCTGTGATTTTCAGAAACCATTGCTTGAGCTTGCGCTTTTCTACCTTTGCCCCCGATCGCCACGATCGCCCTTCACTGTCCACCTGTTCATTTGCCAAAACTGTCTGATCCACAGGATCCCAATTCACTGTCGCTTCCTTCTGGTACGCCAGCCCCGCCTTGAAAAACTGCAAAAATAGCCACTGTGTCCAGCGGTAATAGTCAGGGGCACAGGTGGTGACTTCCCGCTCCCAGTCGTAGGATAGCCCTAGTTGCTTAAGTTGCGATCGCATCTGGGCAATGTTTTGATAGGTCCAATCGGCAGGATGCACTTGGCGATCAATGGCGGCGTTTTCCGCAGGCAAACCAAAAGCGTCCCAACCCATGGGGTGTAGTACCCGATACCCCTGCATCCGCTTAAAACGGGCAATCACATCAGTAATGGTATAGTTCCTTACATGACCCATGTGTAGCTCCCCCGACGGATAGGGAAACATAGACAGGGCATAAAA
>Ga0308414_1001350_pt1 | contig 16004 bp, 14 predicted proteins | sample HotsprSampleOS50_FD_205667 | JGI IMG/M metagenome (GOLD analysis project Ga0308414, IMG submission 205667) | Hot spring phototrophic mat microbial communities from Octopus Spring, Yellowstone National Park, Wyoming, United States - 20090730_OS50 ... | reverse complement strand
ACTGATCGAAGCTCGCGCATGCCGGGGCCAGCAGGACGGTGTCGCCGGGTTCGGCCCTCTGCCACGCCGTCTCCACGGCCGTGCGGAGGTCGCCGCAGGCAATCAGCGGGAGCGCGCCTTCCAGATGCGCGGCGATGACGGGCGCCGCCGAGCCGATCAGCAGCGCGCCTCGGGCGCGCTGCGCCAGCAGCTCGCGCAATTCCCGGTAATCGCTGCCCTTGTCCTTGCCGCCGAGAATGACCCACAGGTTGCCGTCGAACGACTCCAGCGCCTTGCGCGTGGCATCCACGCTGGTCGCCTTCGAATCGTTGTAGAACCGCACGCCGTCCAGCTCGCGCACGAATTCGATCCGGTGTTCGACCCCCGCAAACGTGCGCACGCCTTCCCGGATCGCCTCCAGGGGCGCGCCCGCCAGACGGGCGCAACAGGCCGCCGCCAGCACGTTCTCCAGATTGTGCCGCCCGCGAAGCGGGATCTCGCCGGCTTCCATGAAGGGTTCGCCTTCGGCGAACAGAACGCCGTTCTCCTGCCAGAAGCCGGGCCGGCGCGCGCCGCCGGCGCTGAACCACCACACGCGCCCCCGCGCCTGCGCCGCCAAGTCGGCCGAAGCGGGATTCTCCGCGTTCAGCACGGCGTGATCGCCGGGCTGCTGGCAGGCCAGGATGCGCGCCTTGGCCGCGATGTAATTCTCCATCGTGTGATGGCGGTCCAGGTGGTTCTGGGTGATATTGAGCACGGCGGCGATCTGCACGCGCAGCGTGTGCGATGTCTCCAGCTGGAAGCTCGACAGCTCGAGCACGTTCCACTGGTCCGGGCGGGACACGGGCGCCATCGATGCCAGCGGGCGGCCGATGTTGCCGCCCACCTGGCAGGGGATGCCCGCCGTGTGCAGGAGGTGTCCCGCCAGCGCCGTGGTGGTGGTCTTGCCGTTGGACCCGGTAATGCCGAGAACCGGGCCTCGCAGGAACCACGACGCGGCTTCGACGTCGCCCACCACGGGAATGCCGCGCTGCGCGGCGGCGGCAAAAAGCGGCAGATCCGGCGGCACGCCCGGGCTCAGCACCGCCAGGTCGCAGTCCACGAGCGCCTCCGGCGACTGCGCCACGAACGGCGCGTCGAATGCGGGCAGCGCCTCCCGCGGCTTCACGTCGGCGGCGCGCACCAGCGCGCCATGCTCGCGCAACAACCCGAGCACGGCGACGCCCGAGGCGCCCATGCCGAACACCGTGATGCGCTTGCCGCGAACGTCCATGCCTACCTCAGCTTCAGCGTCGTGAGCGCGAACAGCGCCCACACGAGCCCTGCGATCCAGAACCGCACCACCACTTTCGTCTCGTCCCAGCCGAGCTTCTCGAAATGGTGGTGCAGCGGCGCCATCAGGAACACGCGCTTGCCGCGCAGCCGGAAGCTCGCCACCTGGATCATCACGCTCAGCGCCTCGATCACGTACACGCCGCCGACAAACAAAAGCAGCAATTCCTGTTTGATGAGCACCGCCACCACGCCCAGGCTGCCGCCCAGCGCCAGCGAGCCGGCGTCGCCCATGAAGATCTCCGCCGGGTGCGCGTTGTACCAGAGAAACGCCAGCACCGCGCCGGTGAGCGATGCGCAGAAAATGGTGAGCTCCGCCGCGCCCGGCAGGCGCGCCAGCTCCAGATAGCGCGCGAACTGCGCGTGGCCGCTGACGTAGCACAGCACCGTCATCGCGCCTCCGGCGATCACCATCAGCCCCGCGGCCAGCCCGTCCAGCCCGTCGGTGAGGTTGACCGCGTTGGAGGAGCCGACGATCACCAGAAGCAGGAACAGGAAGAAGACGATGAAGCCCAGCGGATAGGTCCACGTGTTCTGGAGAAACGCGTCGATCAGCAGGTCCGGCCGGAAATTCTTGAAGAACGGCACGTTCATTTCCGTGCTGTACAGCCCGCGCCGGTGCAGTTCCAGCAGCCAGAAGCCGAGGGCGAGCATCATCAGCACCTGCATGGCCATCTTTTGCCGTCCGGTAAGGCCCAGGTTGCGGCTCCGGCGCACCTTCAGATAGTCGTCGGCGAAGCCGATCGCCGCATAGCCCGCCATCGAGAACATCGCCACCCACACATAGGGGTTGGTCCAATGTGTGAACAGCAGCGTGGGCAAGAGGGTGCAAAACACGATCAGGAGCCCGCCCATGCTCGGCGTGCCGGCTTTTTTCTGGTGGCTCTCCGGGCCATCCTCGCGAATGGGCTGGCCGATGGCGAGCTCGCGCATCTTGCGGATAAACCAAGGCATCAGGACGACGCCCAGCAGAAACGCCGTCAGGCTGGCCGCCAGCGTGCGGAAGGTGACGTAGCCGAAGACGCGGAACGGCGAGAAGTACGGGAACAGGACTTCGTAAAACAGCCAGTACAGCATGGCTACCCCAGCAACTCATCCAGCGCCTTCTCCATCCGCACTCCGCGCGATCCCTTCACCAGCAGGGCGTCGCCCGCGCGGGCCAGCCCCCGCACAAACCGCCCGGCCTCGGCCGGATCGTCGAAAAACGCCGTCCGCTCCTGCGGCAGGCCCGCGGCCACCGCTTCCTCCAGCATCCACCGCGCGCCGCCGCGCACGCAGACCAGGAAATCGAGGTTCTTGCCCGCGGCATAACGGCCCGTCTCGCGGTGCAGCCTCTCGCTCCACGAGCCCAACTCCAGCATCTCACCCAGCACGGCGATGCGGCGCGCCGCCGGCGTTTCGGCCAGCAGGTCGAGCATCATCATCACGGCTTCCGGGTTGGCGTTGTAGCAGTCGTTCCACACGACCATGCCGTTGCGCTCGATCCGTTCGAGCCGCATCGGCACGGTCTGCAGGCCGGCGATGGCCTCCCTGCATTCTCCCGGATCCTGGCCGAGCACCCGCGCCACCGCCAGCGCAGCCAGCGCGCACATCAGGCCCGCCCGTCCGGCGAGCGGGCAGAAAAAAGAGCCCACGTCCGGGACATCGAACTGCACGCCCTGCGAAAGGTACGTGACGTTCGATGCCCGGACGTGGGGTGCCTCGGAAGGAACAAAGGGAGAGGAACCGTAAAAGACCGTCGTGCCGGGAAAGGCCCCGGCCATGGCGCGCACGCGCGCATCGTCGCCGTTGAGCACGGCGGTGCCGTTCCCGGGCAGCGACTCCACCAGTTCGCGCTTGGCTGCGGCGATGGCTTCGATCGAGCCCAGGTTTTCGATATGCGCCGTGCCCACGTTGGTGACCACGCCGATCTGCGGCTGCGCGATCGTGCACAGATGGCGGATCTCGCCGGCATGGTTCATGGCGATCTCGACCGCAGCCGCCTCCGCGCCCTCCGGCAGGTTGAGAATCGTCAGCGGCACGCCGATGTGGTTGTTGAAATTGCCCTGCGTCTTGCCGGTCCGGCGCCGGAGCGCCAGCACTGCCGCCACGGCCTCCTTGGTGGTCGTCTTGCCCGCGCTGCCGGTGATGCCCACCACGAGGCCGCCCCAGCGGCGGCGCGCCTCCGCCGCGGTTCGCTGCAGCCACGCAAGAGCGTCGGGCACGATCTCCACGGGGCCGGCGGCCCGGATTTCGCGCTCCACGACGGCCGCCGACGCGCCTTTCTCAAACGCCGCCGAGACGTAGTCATGGCCGTCGTGGTTCGGGCCTTTCAGCGCCACAAACGCCGCGCCCGGCTCGAGCGTGCGCGTGTCCACGCTCACGGAACGGCAGAGCACACCGGCCACGTTCAGGTTCACAGCGGCCCTCCCGCCAGTGCGGCGTAGCCGTATTCGGCCAGCACCTCGCGCGCCACGGCGCGGTCGTCGAATGCGATGGTGCGGTCCGGCAGCACCTGGTATGTCTCGTGGCCTTTGCCGGCGATCAGCACGATGTCGCCGGCGGAAGCGCGGCCCAGCGCCAGGCGGATGGCGCTCCGGCGGTCGGGCTCCACCTCGTGCGGCGTGTCGTGGCGCCGAAGGCCCACAAGAATGTCGTTGATGATCTCCAGTGGATTCTCGCTGCGCGGGTTGTCGCTGGTGACCACCACGAAATCGCTGAGCGCGGCCGCCGTCTCGCCCATGCGCGGGCGCTTCAGCTTGTCGCGGTCGCCGCCGCAGCCGAACACCGTGATTACGCGCCGCGGCTTCAAAGCCCGCGCTGCTTCGATCAGGTTTTTCAGAGCGTCTTCGGTGTGCGCGTAATCGACCACCACCAGAAACGGCTGCCCGCAGTCGACGCGTTCAAAGCGCCCCGGCACGGCGCGGCACGCGGCCAGCCCCGCGGCTGCGGCGCTGGCATCCAGCCCCAGCGAGACGCCTGCGGCGAACGCCGCCGCGAGGTTGTAGACGTTGATCAGGCCGCACAGCGGCGATTCCACGCGCGTGCGCCCGCCGGCATGCTCGATGTCGAACCGCAGCCCGTGGAATCCTGCCTCGATGTGCGTGGCGCGGAACGCCGCCCCCGGCCCGCAACCGTAGGTCCACCGCTCCGTCTCCGGCGCCGTGACGATCTTCCGCGCCCAGGCGTCGTCCGCGTTGAGGATGGCGAACCGCGGCTTCGGCCCGCCGGCGCCCTCGAACAGCCTCTGCTTGGCCGCGAAATAGGCTTCCATGGAGCCGTGAAAATCCAGGTGGTCCTGGGTGAAATTCGTAAATACGGCGGTGTGGAACCGGAAGCCGTACACGCGCTCCAGAGCCAGCGCGTGCGAGGAGACTTCAAAGACGAAATCCGTGCCGCCCGCGCGCGCGAGCTCGTCCATCATGCGCACCAGATCCAGCGACTCGGGCGTCGTGTTGACGGCCGCCGATTCACGCTCACCGATCCGGTACAGGACCGTCCCGGCCATGCCCGTCGTCCGGGCCGCATGGCGCAACATGGCGTCGATGGCGAACACCGTGGTCGTCTTGCCGTTGGTGCCCGTCACCCCGGCCAGCCGCAGGCGCTCGTCCGGGCGGCCGTAGAAGCGCAGGCTCATCAGGGCGAGCGCGCGCCGGCCGTGTGCCACCCGGATCCACGGGGCAGGGAAGCCTGGCGGCGCCTCCAGTTCGCTCACCACCGCCGCCGCGCCGCGCTCGACGGCCTGTTGGGCGAACAGCGCGCCGCTGGTCCGGCTGCCCGGGAAAGCGAAAAAGACGAAGCCCGGCCCCAAGCGGCGGCTGTCGTAGTCCAGCCCGCGCACCTCGATCTGCTCCCATTCGGCAACTGCCGGGGAGGCGATGTCCTGGAGCAGTGCGGCGAGTTTCATGGCGACAGGGCGAAGCGGACTTGCACACGCATGCCGGGCGCCAGCACGGCGCCCGGCGGCGGCGACTGGTCGCGGGCCACGCCGCGGCCCAGCGTTTCGACAGGCATCCCCAGCGAGGCGGCTTCCCGCAGCACGGCCACCAGCGGGCGGCCGCGGAAATCCGGCACGCGCGGCCCCACCAGGGCCGGCGATAGCGGCGCCGGAAGCGCAGGGGGTGGCGTCCGCTCTTCCGCCGAGGCCAGCAGGGGGGGCGCTTTCTGCGGCGCCTTGGGCTCCGGCGCAGGCTCCGGCGCGGTCTCCGGCCGGTCCATCGGCACGTGGAGCACGCGCAGCGCCGTCTCGGCCACTTTGCGGAACACGGGCGCCGCGGAAGCGCCGCCCAGCTTGGGCGTGCGGTTCAGCGTCACCACCACGACCACGCGCGGGTTGGCCACCGGAGCGAAGCCGATGAAAGATGCGTTGTGGCGATTGAGCCACTGGCCGTTTTCGAATATCTCCGCCGAGCCGGTCTTGCCGCCCGAAGAGTAGCCGGGGATGGCCGCCGCCTTGCCCGTGCCCTCCAGCACCACGCGCTCCATCATGCGGCGGATGGTGATCGCCGTCTCCGGGCGCAGCACGCGCCTGGGAGGCTCGACCTGCACCGGCAGCGGCGCTTCGCGGCCTTCCGGCGTGGGGCGGCTCTTCGCGAGCACCAGATGCGGCTGCACCAGCAGCCCGCCGTTGGCGATGACGGCCACGGCGCGCGCCAGTTGCACCGCCGTGGCGCTCACCTCATGGCCGAAGGCGATGTATTCGTGGGACGCGGGCGTCCAGCAGTTGCGGTCGCGGTTGTCGCGGCAGGCCTGCGGCCGCAGGATCCCGCGCGACTCTGCCGGCAGCTCGATCCCGGTGCGGTCGCCGATGCCGAACCGCTTGAGATACTCGTACAGCCGCTGCGGCCCCGCGGCCAGGCTGATCTTCACCACGCCGATGTTGCTGCTCTTGATCAGCACCCCGCTCAAGTCCAGCGTGCCGTAGCGGTGCACATCGTGGATGGCGCGGCGCCCGGGGCGCGGAAACGCGCCGTTCTCGCAATAAACCGGCGTTTCCGGGCGGAACAGGCCCGTGTCGATGCCCATGGTGACGGTGATCATCTTCATCACCGACCCGGGTTCGCAGGGGATCTGCACGGCGATGTTGGTGTGGCGCGCGGCCGCCTCGGCCGGCGTCGGCTTTTCCCGGCGCGGGTCGAAGGTGGGGTAATTGGCCAGCGCCAGCACCTCCCCGTTGCGCGGGTCCATTACCACGACGGTGCCGCTTTCGGCGCCCGACTGCCCGATGCCTTCCAGCAGGAAGCGCTCGGCATCGTGCTGGATCACGCGGTCGATGGAAAGCTTCACATTCACGCCCGGCAGGCTGTCCTGCTTGGTCCAGGTGATGTAGCGGTCCTGCCGCGAACCGGCGAGCACCTGCAGCACGCCGTCGCGCCCCTTCAATTCCTCGTTCAGCTTCTGTTCCACGCCCGCGTTGCCGTCGCCTTCGGCATCGATGGCGCCGATGACGTGGGCGCCGGTGACGCCGCCCGGGTAATCGCGCCGCGAGTCGGGCACGAAGTGGATGGGGAACGTGCGTTGCAGCCACTTCAGCCGCTCGCGCTGCTCCGGCGTCAGGTGGCGCGCCAGCACGTGGAAGGAAGCGCCCGGTCCGCCGGCCTGCTTCTTGCTCATCAGCGGCCCGGAGATCTCATCGGGCTTCACTCCGAGCGCCGAGGCCGCCACCTTGGCGAAGAACTCCGGGTCGCGGATCTCCTGGGGATTGATCACCGCCGACTCCGTGCGGATGCTGATCGCCAGAGGGTAGGAATCGCGGGCCAGCAGTTCCCCGCGCAGCGCCGGCACGCGCACCTCGCGCAGATGCTGCCGCCGGCCGCGGGCGGCCAGCGCATCGTGCTCGATCACCTGCAACTGGATCAGCTTCAACACGACGATGCCGGCCATCGCAGCCAGCACCGAAGCCGCCTTGACAGCGCGCCGGGTGGAACCCAAATGCTCATGCCTGTGATTCATCGCCGTCCGGCCCCGCCGCCCCGTTCCGCCGCTTACCCCGCGGGCGGCGCGTCAACGCGCTTCCAGCGACGCCACCGTGGGCTTCGCCGGCGGCGCGTACACCAATGCCTTCGCCGGCGGCGGTATGAACAGATCGCCCGCGTACTGGTTCAGCTTCTCTCCGCTTTTCAGGCTCGCTTCTTCGCTCCGCAGGCGGCGCATTTCGTTCAGCAGGGAGGCCCGCTCTTCCTTCAACGCTTCAATGCGGTGGCTGATGGCCAGCACCGTGGTTTGCGGCACGATCGCCGCCACGATACACAACGCCGCCACCAGAAACACCGCCGCCGTCATCGCCTCCGACATCCATTCGCCGCGCGGCGCCACGCAGCGCACCTGCGTGTTGTCGATCGGCTTCACGTACAGGAAAATCTCTTCCCGTGGCAGCGCCCGCAGCCGCGCGTCCTCCGCTGCGCCGCGTTCGCGCTCTTCCGCCGCCTCCCGTCCGGCGGCGAACCAGTCCAGCAACGCTTCCATGCCGCTCATCTCAATTCCTCCGCAGATCCTGTCCCGATGCCGTCACTCTCCACTCCGTTCCAGAGCCCGCAGAACAGCGCTGCGGCTCGCCGGGTTGGCCCTCTTTTCCTCCGGCCCCGGCCGCACCACATGCCGGGTCAACACGCGGAACCCGCCGCCGCGGGCCAGGTCCCGGAACCGCTGCTTCACCTTGCGGTCGTCCAGCGACTGAAACGAAATCACCACCATGCGCCCTCCCGGCTTCAGCCTCCCCGGCGCCTGCTCCAGCAGCGCGTCCAGCTCCGCCGGCTCCTCGTTCACCGCCATCCGCAGAGCCTGGAACACCCGCGTGGCCGGGTGTAGCCTTCCGGCACGGGGCGCAGCCGACGCCACCACGCGCGCCAGTTGCGCCGTGTCGGCGATCGGCCGCGCCCGCACCAGTGCTCTGGCTATTTTTTCCGCTAGGCGCCTCCTTTCCTCGCCCAGCTCCTCGATGAGCCGGGCGAGTTCCCGTTCCGAATAGTGATTGACAATGGCGGCAGCGGTGAGGCTCTGCCGCCGGTCCATGCGCATGTCGAGCGGCCCGGCCGCCTGCAGCGTGAAGCCTCGCTCGGGTGAGGTAAGCTGATAGCGGCTCACACCCAGATCGGCCAGGATCCCGTCGACATGCGGCAGCAGGAGAGAGTCGAGAGTGGACGAAAGCCCGGAAAAAGAACTTTGCACGAACACGATCCGCGCCGCTTGCGGCGCGCACCGCCGCCGCGCCAGCTCCAGCGACTCCGCATCCCGGTCCAGCGCAATCACGCGGCCCGTTTGCAGCCGCTCCGCAATCGCCGCCGTGTGCCCGCCCAGCCCGCACGTGCAATCCACATACACGCCGTCCGGCCGCAGCGCCAGGTGCTCCAGCGATTCGCGCAGCAATACAGGCGTGTGTTCCATGCCGCATCAGATTTCGATTCCCATCGCAGCCAGCCGCTCCAGGTCGCTTGCCCGGAACTGCTTCACGCGGTTCAGCTCCTCTTCGAACTGCTCCTGCGGGTAGATCGTGATCACGTCTTCGTAAAACCGCAACTGCACGGCCTTTTCTTCCAGCCCCAGCTCCTTGCGCAGTTGTTGCGGCAGCGTGATGCGCCCCTGCGGGTCGATGTCCACCTCGCTGCCCATGGCCTCCGCCTGGAACGCGAAGCGCCGCTTCAAAGCCGGGTCCGTGATCCGCGCCAGCGTCTTTTCCCAACTGCCGTTGGTGAAAATCTTCGCCAGCCCCTGATACTCGGTCACGAACAACTTCTGGTCCGGCAGCTTGCCCAGATAATCCTGATACCGGGCCGGCAGCTTCAGCCTGCCTGCCGAGTCCACCTTGCACGGGTAGAAACCGAGCGGCGCGCGGAGCCGCGGCGGCGCCGCTTCAGGCGTGCCGGATGCCGGGGAGATGGGCCGCTCTTCCATTTCAGTCCGAATCAGTCACCGTTGGCCCTATTTGGGCCACCGTGATTCGATCCTAAGACCAACCGGGCTCCCATTGCAAGAGATTTCCACTCGGAATTTTCAACTAACCCTTTTGTTTTCCTTTTCTTCGCCCTCCATCCGGCATATCCCCTTCCGCTGGCCGGCAAATTTCAGGGCGATGGCCCAAGTCGATGAAGTCTGCTACATTGACCTTTGTGTATTGGAAGCTGTACGACCTCGACCCCGGCCCCGAGTCCCCGGAACTGGTGCGGATGATCGTCGAGATCCCGAAAAACTCGGCCAACAAGATCGAGTACGACGGCAAGCTGGGCGTCTTTCGCCTGGATCGCGCCCTGTACTCGCCCATGCACTACCCCGGCGATTACGGCTTCATTCCAGGCACGCTTGCCGAGGATGGGGACCCGCTGGACGTGCTCGTGCTGGTGAGCGAGCCGAGCTTCACCGGTTGCCTGATCGAAGTGCGGCCCGTGGGGCTGCTCCGCATGGTGGACCGCGACGAGATGGACGAGAAGGTGATCGCCGTGCCGACGCGCAACCCGCGCTACGACGAGATCCACACCATCGACCAGGTGTTCCCGCACGTCAAGCGGGAGCTGGAGCATTTCTTCAGCATTTACAAGGAACTCGAAGGCCGCGTGGCCACCACGCAGGGTTGGGGGGGGCCGCGCGAGGCGCGCCGGGCGATCCTCGACGCCCGCGAGCGCTACCTCGAACAGAAACGGCTGGCGGAGCCCTTCGGCGACGGCATCTGAAGCTCCGCCTCAGAAGCTGACTGGCTTGCCGCCCATCCGCACGCCCTCGGCGCGGAGGCCCTGCGCGTGCTCGATCACATTGCCGCCGGGCGCCTCGTCCACCTGCCAGTTTCTGAGCACGACGTCCCGCACCGGACTCTTCTCGAACCCCCGGATGTAGACGCCGTACTTCGTCCTCCGGCAGCGGATGTTCTCCATCTCGATGCGCCTGACCACGGGCAGGTGCCCGCCTTTGGCCCCCTCCTCGTAAAAGAAATCGATGTGCAGCAGCGCGTCGGCCACCTGCCCGATTTCAATGTCTCGCATATAGACATGCTCGATGAGGCCGCCCCGCATGGCGTTGGTCTTCAGCCGCAACACGCGGTCCAGGTTCGGGCTGTCCATGCGGCAGCGCTCGGCGTGGATATGCCGCGCGCCGCCGGAGATTTCGCTCCCTATGGTGACGCCGCCGTGGCCGTCCTTCATCACACAATTCCGGATGAGAATGTTTTCGCTGGGCGCAGCCAGGCGCCGCCCGTCGGCGTTGCGCCCGCTCTTGATGGCGATGCAGTCGTCGCCGGTGTCGAACAGGCAGTCTTCGATGAGCACGTCGCGGGAACATTCGGGGTCGCAGCCGTCGTTGTTCGGCCCGTGGCTGATCACCGTGACGCCGCGCACCGTCACGTTCGCGCACAGCACCGGGTGGATCTCCCACATCGGCGAGTTGCGGATGGTGACGCCTTCCACCAGCACGTTCCGGCACCGGAGGAACTGGAGGAAGTTCGGCCGCAGAAACGAGCCTTCTCCGAAGCGGCGCTCCGCCGGCGGGACGCCGGCTTCCACCATCTCCATCAGCCGGGCGCGCGCCGGTCCCTGATGCGGGTCGCCTTTTGACCAGCCGCACTCGGCGCGCCCTTTCCACGGCCACCAGTGGCTGCAATCGGCCTGCCCGTCCAGCACGCCTTTGCCGGTCACGGCGATGTCCTCCTGGCCGAGCGCATAGATCAACGCGGAGTAGTTCTGGCACTCCATGCCCTCCCAGAACGAAGGCACGAGCGGCAGGTAGCGCTTCGGGTCGGTCGAAAACAGCAGCCGCGCGCCCTCGGAGACGTAGAGGTTCACGCGCGAACGCAGATGAATGGGCCCGGTGAGCCAGACCCCCTCCGGCACAACCACGCGCCCGCCGCCGGCCTGGTGGCAGGCGCGAATGGCAGCGGCGATGGCTTCCGTACAGTCCTTCGCTCCATCGCCCCGCGCGCCGAACTCTGTCACGCCGAAATCGCGCTCCGGGAACTGCGGCGGGCGGATGCGCCGCGCGATTTGAGCCGCGTAATCCCATCCCGCATCAGGCTGAACTCCGCGAGCCAGCGGTGAAAACAGGCCCCCCAAAGCGGGCACAGCCTGCAGAGTCAGCGCGCGCCGCGTGAGCCGCAAATCGGAGCCGGGCATGCTTTTTTTATGCCATGGATCTGGGCGCCGCCGCCCGGCGCCGCCGGGTACTGGTACCAGGCGGAGCCCGATTTGGAACCCAAGCCCGTGAAGTCCTATTTGCCCATTCAACTTTGGGTTCGAGCATAGGGGTGCGGGTCGGTATGGCCCGCCAGCCACGGCGTGCTTTCTGTTGGCGCGGCTCGGTCGGGGTGATCCGAAACCGGAGGAGCAAGGCATCAGAATGAAACATTCGACACTGTTCGCACTGTCAATCCTGCTGGCGGGGATGCTGTTTTCCTTGCCGGCAGCCGCGACGGTCATCACCATCAACGGCAGCGACTTTAGCGTGGGGCAGTCCAGCCAGACGATCGGCGGGCTGAACTGGGTGGCAAGTCAATCTTCAGGTTCCCAGCGCACGTTCCAGTTGAAAACCGTTGGCGGTTACACTGGCGTGGGTCTTTCCGGCGGAAGAACCAGCGATGAGATCGACATCGGCGAATTCCTGACGGCCACGACCCTTGGACTTCCGTTCTGGGTTCCGTCGTTCACTCTCGGCGTGCTGTTTGACGGTCCCGAGTTCAATGACGTGGAGGAAGTGGCGCAGGTCACGATCACCAGCCTGAGCCTAGGCGTGCTCTCCTTCACGCTGACCAACACCTGGGACTCGAATCCGTTCTCCAGCGACACCGCCGTCTGGAGTGGTCCTGGGATGGTGACCAATCTGTCGCCCTCGGCCCAAGGTCACGGCGCCGTCTGGCAGGTCACCAACCCGTTCGGCGCGATCAACGACATTACGAGCATCCAGTTCACGGCGCTGACAGGAACTTGTGGCAACGGCAATTGCACCAACCAGTCCGACTTCACGCTGGTTCAGTTCAAGTATGAGCCGGTTCCCGAGCCGGGCACCTATGCCATGCTTGGCCTCGGCCTGATCGGGCTCGGGCTGCTGGCCCGCCGCCGCAAGGCATAAGCCGCCTCCCGCCCGCGACATTCTGTGCCGGAAAGGGCCTCCCCTGAGGAAGGCTCTTTCTTTTATTCCACAGCGCCTCACGGCGCAAGCAGAGGAAGAGGCGCCGGCGGCTCATCGGCCAAGGGCAGCAGCGACGGCGAGGCCGGGTCGTGCGCGCGATAGCGAGCCAGCGCCACGCGGCGGTGGCGCACCGCGTAGCAATACAGACACCCGTGCGGGCAGGTGTCGTACTCGCCGATGTCGCGCGACTCGTGGCAGGCGCAGTCCGGGCGGTTGCCTTTGAGCGGCGCCTCCAGCGGCTCGCCGCTGATGCGCGCCAGCCGCCGCACATCGACGCAGCGCGCCACTTCCGCTCCGGGCGCCAGATATTCAGGCTGCGAACAAACCGTGAGCCGCATGCCGCGCCGCCGCGCCACCGCCGCCAGCTCCGCGGCCAGCGCCATTTTCTCCTCCTGCGGCGGGTCCTCCCATGAGAAGCCGTGGCGGCGCGCCGCGGCGTCCAGGTTCCGCCGCGATTTCGCATAGATCTGCGCAAAGCTGATGACCACTTCGTCCGCCGCACCCTCGAGCGCCGCGGCCAGCCGCCCGAAATTCTCCAGGTGGAACGCCGGCGGCGTCAGCGAAGTGAACAGCACCGGGTCGTAGCGCCACACCGGGCACAGCGGGTGCACTTCCCGCGCCAGCCGGCGCATCTGCGCCACGGCTTTCTCCGCCGGGATCACCGCCGGCTCGATCCGGCGCGGATAATCCGTAATCGTGAACTGCACCACGAACGGGCGGCCGAAGGCGCGCAGCCTGTCCAGGCGTTCGAGCAGCGGCCCGAAATTGCGGGTCCAGAAAACAAGCCCGGTGACGCGCTGCGGCCGCAGGTCGACGCGGTACATTTGCGCCGAGTAGGGGTTGCGGACCAGCGCGAAGCCTTCGTCGAGACGCCGGAGGAACCACTCGGCATAGAATGCGGGGATGTCGGTGCGGTAGCTGGCGGAAACGATCACGCGCGCCCCTGCCTTGAGTATCGCGCCGCTCAGGCGCCGCGGAATGCGGCCGCCAGCTTGCGCCAGGTGTCGCGCAGGTCCTCGGGCATGACGCGGGTTTCGCCGACCGTGGTCATGAAATTCGCATCGCCGGTCCACCGCGGGAGCACGTGCATATGCAGGTGGCCGGCGATGCCAGCGCCGGCGCACTCGCCCAGATTCATGCCGAGGTTGAAGCCCTGCGGGCGGTAGACGCTCTTCAGATGGCGCACGGCAGCGCGCGTCAGATCCATCAGCTCCGCCGCCTCCTCCCCGTCGAGTTCCTCCAGATGCGCCACGTGGCGGTAGGGCGTGATCATCAGGTGGCCTGTGGTGTAGGGGAACAGGTTCAGCAGCACGTAGTTGCGCCCGCCGCGGAACAGAACAAGATTTTCCTCGTCGCGGTCCTCGCGCGCCTTGGCGCAGAAGATGCACTCGTCGCCCGGCGAGACGGTGCTCACGTAGTGGTAGCGCCAGGGGCTCCAGAGGCGGTCCATGGCAGCGGCCGCGCGGGCGTCACTCGGAGGGAGGCGCCGGCTGCGGCTGCTCCTGATTGACGAGATCCTTCAGTTCCTTGCTTGGCTTGAAGTAGGGAATGCGCTTGGCCGGGACGTCGACGCGGGCGCCGGTCTTCGGGTTGCGCCCGATGCGCGCCTGCCTCTGCCGCGTCCGGAAACTGCCGAAGCCGCGGATCTCGATCTTGTCGCCCTCGCGCAGGGCGCGCACGACGCTGTCGAAGATCGCCTCGACGATCACCTCCGAATCCTTGCGCGTGAACTCGCAGACGCGCGAAATCTCCTCGATCAGATCAGCTTTCGTCATCTTGTTTCCGTTCCTCTTGGGTTGGCTCGCCGGCCTCGGGCGCGGCGGCGGTCGGCGAGGGCTGCCCGCCCTGCAATGCCTCTTCGATGTGCTGCGTGGCCTCGGCGGCCTGGCGGTGGTAGCCGCCGATCCGCTCGAGCTCCTGTGCGTCCTCCGCGGTCACCAGCGCCAGCCCGATGCGCTTCTCCGCCTCGTTCATTTTCACGATGCGGAACGTCATCTCCTGCCCCACCGGCAGCGGCGGGGATTGTTTGCGCATTTCGGGCGGGATTTCCGAATTATGGCATAGTCCTTCCACGCCCGGCGCCAGCTCGACAAAAACGCCGAAATTGGCCGCGCGGGTCGGCTTGCCGGTGACGATGTCGCCCACCGCATGCTGGCGGAAAAACGACTCCCACGCGTCCGGCTGCAACTGTTTGATGCCGAGGGAGAGCCGCCGGTTGGGCGCGTCGATGCTCAGGATCACCGCCCGCACCACCTGGCCTTTTTTCAGGATTTCCGACGGATGCTGCACGCGCTTCGACCACGACAGGTCGGACACATGCACCAGCCCGTCGATGCCCTCCTCGATCTCGATGAAAGCGCCGAAGTCAGCCAGTTTCCGCACGCGGCCTTCCACCACGCTGCCCACCGCGTAGCGCTTGTCCACCGTGGTCCAGGGGTCGGGCTCGAGCTGCTTGATTCCCAGCGAAATCCGCCGCTCCTGCGGCCGCACGTCCAGCACCACGCTCTCCACATTGTCGCCGGCCCGCACCACCTTCGAGGGATGCTTCATCCGCCGGCTCCAGGTCATTTCCGAAATATGGATCAGCCCTTCGACGCCGGGCTCCAGCTCGACAAAAGCGCCGTAATCGGTGACGCTGACCACGCGCCCCACCACGCGCATGCCGGGCTGGTAGCGCTCGGCCACGGTCTCCCAGGGATCGGGCAATACCTGCTTCAAACCGAGGGAAATCCGCTCCTTTTCGCGGTCGAATTTCAGCACCCGGACCGTGATTTCCTGCCCCACATGCAGCACGTCCTGCGGGTGCGCCACGCGCCCGTAAGAGATGTCGGAAACATGGAGCAATCCGTCGATGCCGCCCAGGTCGAGAAACGCGCCGTACTCGGTGAGGTTCTTCACCACCCCGGTGACCAGGTCGCCTTCGTGCAAATGCTCGAGCAGGGCGGCCTTGCGGGAGTGAATTTCCTCCTCCATCACGGCCTTGCGCGAAACGACGATGTTGTTGCGCCGCCGGTTCAGCTTCAGCACCTTGACGGCGATGTCGGCGCCGATGAGCGAATCGAGATTGTGCAGCGGCCGGATGTCGGCCTGGGTGGAGGGCATGAACGCCGGCAGCCCGACATCCACGCTCAGGCCGCCTTTCACGCGCCCCGTCACCCTGCCGCTCACGATCAGCCCTTCCCGGTAAGCCTTGTCCAGCGTCTCCCAGGCGCGGATGCGGCTGGCGCGCTCGTGAGACAGCAGAATGTAGCCTTCCATCTCGCGGCGGCGGTCCAGCATCACTTCGATCGAGTCGCCGGGCTGGTACGTGACGGCGCCTTCCGGGGTGATGACCTGCTCGATGGGGACAAAGCCCTCCTGCTTCAACCCCACGTCGACGATCAGGCCCTCGGGCGTCACCTCGAGCACATGGCCCATCATCACTTCGCCCTCTGCGGGCGGCTCGAGATGGCCGTAATCGTCGAGCAATTGTTCGTAGTTTTCTTCGCCGTTGGCGGGATACTCCACCGGGCGGTCTTCCTGGTTGCCGGTCATGCCCCAGACTCCGAGAACACCACAGCTTTCACCGGACCGCCGGCCTGTTCGGCTGCCGCTCCGAGACGCCTGCCCAC
>Ga0308414_1001349_pt1 | contig 16006 bp, 11 predicted proteins | sample HotsprSampleOS50_FD_205667 | JGI IMG/M metagenome (GOLD analysis project Ga0308414, IMG submission 205667) | Hot spring phototrophic mat microbial communities from Octopus Spring, Yellowstone National Park, Wyoming, United States - 20090730_OS50 ... | reverse complement strand
CATATCTTCTTTAGCAATCGGTACCGCTGCACCGTCATACACCGTATCCGCTTGAGGGGGATACGATGTTCCTTGTCTATCCCAAAAAAATCGAAAAATTTCTGTTGATTTTGCCGGATGACGGACTATGATAAACGTCCGTTTTCGCGGGTGTAGCTCAGTGGTAGAGCGTCACGTTGCCAACGTGAATGTCGTCGGTTCAAGTCCGATCACCCGCTCTTGCAGGGCGGCTAAGTGATTTTAATAAAAGCAGTTAGCTGTTTTGCACAGGACATAGCTAAAGCGAGGTATCCGCTGTATAGCCAGCGTGGCGTCGGTCGCTTGGGCGTTTGAAAAGGGCCTGTGGGTCTTGTTTGGATGCTTTCGGTCGGCGTACTGCGGTACGGCGGCCGTTTTTGTTATAGATAGACACAAAAAATCTAAATCATAGGAAAGGCATTCAAAATGGCAGATGAAAAAGCCGAGCAGGCCGAACAGGCCGCTCAAGAGGTCAAAAACACCGTTACCATCACCGATTCCGGCCCCTGTAAGAAGAAAATCGAGATTGAAATTCCTGAATCCAAGATTCGCGATATTCTCGACAAGAAATACAAAGACCTTAAGCGGGATGCGGTTTTGCCCGGTTTCCGCAAAGGCCGTGCGCCGATGCGGCTGCTGGAAAAGCGGTTCGCGATGGACATTTCCAAGCAGGCCAAGCTGGAACTGATGGTCGAGGCCGCCGATGCCGCCATCAAAGAAGCCAAGCTGGACACCCTCGGCGATCCGGACATCGACCATGAAAAGGTTGAGCTGCCCGCCTCCGGCCCGATGAAGTTTGAGTTTGAGGTTGAAGTTCGCCCCGAATTTGAACTGCCCGAACTGGACGGCATTGCCATCCAAAAGCCCAAGGTTGAGGTTACGGATGAAATGGTCGAGGCGGAACTGGCCGCGATGCGTCGCCGTGCCGGCGTCTGGACGCCCAAGGACAAGCCCGTCGAGTTGGACGACCAAATTGTAGCCGATGTAACGCTGACGGTTGAAGGCCAACCCGATGTCGATAAACGCGACAACATCGAAATTTATGTCCGCAAGACCGGATTCGTCGCCGGCATTCCGGTCGAAGACCTCGATCAACTGCTGAACGGCGCTGCCAACGGCGATACCCGCAAGACAACCGTTGAAATTCCCGCCACCTACTTTGACGAGAACTACCGCGGCAAGAAGGTCGATGTCGAAATCGCCGTCAAAGAAGTCAAGGTGATGGAGCCGGCCGAGATGAACGAGGAGTTTTTTGAACGGTTCAATGTTGCCGGTCTGGACGAATTGAAGGAGCGCATCCGCGAGCGAATGGAATACCGTGCCGAGCAGGAAGCCCGTGCGGCGATGAGCGACCAAGTCTATGCGTATCTGCGCGACAAGGTCAATTTCGAACTGCCCGATACGATCGTGGCCAGTCAATCGCTGGCGATTTTGCAGCGGCAGTATTCCAATCTGCTGATGCGCGGTCTGTCGCGCGAACAGGTGGACGAACAGATGGATCAACTCCGCGCCAGCTCCGAACAGCAGGCCAAAGAGCAGCTCAAGATGTTCTTTATTATGGACAAGCTGGCCGAAAAACTGGAGGTCTCGGCGACCGAGGAAGAAATTAACAGCCATATCGCGTATATCGCCTCGCTGCGCGGACGTCGCCCCGAAAAGATGCGTGAAGAATTGGTGCGCGACGGGTCGCTGAGCCAGTTTATCGTCAACGTCCGCGAACAAAAGTGCATCGAGAAGATTCTGGAAAAAGCGAAGATTTCCGACGTTGAGCCGAAAACGGAAAAGCCCGCCAAGAAAGCCGATGACCAGACCAGCGATATTGAGGCCGAACGCAAGAAGACCGAGTCCAAACGCACCAAGAAAAAAGAAGAATAAGTATTGTGGATACCGTTATCAGGCCGACGGAGTTTTCCGCCGGCCTTTTTTTAAGACCGTGAAAATTTCCGTTGAGCCGATTTTAGCGGCTCAGGCGGACAGGGTAGGTGATTTTTCGACAGTAGGCCTGATACTCGGCGTCGAGGGCGGCCAAGTCTTGCCCGAAATAATGCAAAAACAACTGATGCGCAACCTGCATATTCCACGCGATCGTCAGCGGAACTCTGCGGTCGGCGGCCATCGCCAGCAAAGTCGCATCCAGCGGCCATCCGCCGGCGGCAGCGCCTTGCAGCATCGCCTGATACGGGCGCAGACGCAGGCCGTACCGATCCTCCCGTAAAAACCGCACCAGCGCGTAAACCTGTGCATAAAACGCCGCGGCGCTGTCGGGGTTGCCCCCATAGCCGCCCAGCACCTGGCCGGGGTTGAGCAAAATGAGCTGCTCCAGTGAAATACCCCGCCCGGCCAGCAGGTTTTCTTTGAGTACCCCCAGCCGCATCAGGTTTTGCGTCGGGTCAAAGACAAATTGCCCCTGTTCATAGCGGCAGGTCTCAAACAGCGTGGCGATGCCTTCGTCCAGCCAACTGGGCAGGCGATAGACAAACAGCCGCTGGTTGTACTGATGCCAGCCCTCGTGTCCCAGCACGGCAAACGTCTGCCGCCGTCCGATGTCGTAGGCGACGCAAATGCCGTTGACCACATACGCGCCGGCCTGAATCTTCAAATACATCGCGGCCTCGGAGCCGGTCAGTTGCCGTGTAAAGTCCTCCCATTGGCTGCGGGCGCCGAACAAATACACCGTAAACGGTTCCGTATTGGTCGGCGGGGCGGCCAACTGGCTTTGGTAGGCGCGAAACGCCGATTCCAAAAACGCCGGCGTTTGACGCAGCGTCAGCGGCTCTAAATGTGTGGTAAAAATGCGATAATGGGCGGTGGCGATGATCAGCCCGTCGCCGTAGGGGTTGTCCCACGGCTCGACCCGATGGACGGACGGCTCGTTGACCAGATAAGACCTCAGGTTCTGCAGGCGATCTGTGCCTGTGGATAAGGCGGAGCTGTTTTTCTGTTGGGGCGTGCAGCCCACAAACGACAGAAACATCGCCCAAACAACGGGAATTGTACCTATTTTCAGCATATCGTCAGACGATACGCCATCGACGACGCCCTGTCAACAAAAACCGGCGATTTTCAGCCGTTGTTCTGAATGGCTTGCTTGAGTTCGATGAAACGCTCTTGAATCGCGTCCAGAGCGCCGCCGACAAATTCGGTATTTCGGTTTTTGCAGGCCGCTTCGATTTGCGCCGCCAGTTCCCGCAGCGCCTCTCCGCCGACGTTGGCCGCGGCGCCTTTAATGCTGTGGGCAATGCGTTCGGAGGTCTCAATGTCGCAGTCTTGTACGGCTTGTTTGAGCGATTCGATTTGTTTGGGAATGTCATCCAAAAAGACCTCGATGACGGTCTCGGCCATCTCGCGATCGCCCATCATGCGGTCGATAAGCCCTTCTTTATCGAAGACAACCCTTGTATCGGATATTTTGCAGACGTGGGAATCGGCAGTTACGTTCGTCGGCGCAGCAGGGTCTTCCGAGCGGGTCAGCCAAGCGGCCAGTTTTTCCGACAGTGCCTTGATGCTGACGGGTTTGCTGATGTAATCGTCCATCCCGGCCTTGAGACATTTTTCGCGGTCGCCCTGCATCGCGTGAGCGGTCATGGCGATAATCGGGATATTGGGGCGTCGAACGGTTTTGGAAGCGCGAATGCGGCGCGTCGCCTCCAGCCCATCCATCTCCGGCATCTGGACATCCATCAAGACCAGATCGTAGTCGCGCGATTCCAGTGCGGCGATGACTTCCAGACCGTTGGCGGCGGCGTCGGCATACAAGCCGAGTTTTTTAATCATCTCTACGGCCACTTTTTGGTTGGCGATGTTATCCTCGGCCAATAATATGCGAGCGTTGTTTTTGTCGGCAAGCACGACGGCCTCCGTTGTCGGCGTTGGCCGGACGGCGTTGCCGCCCAGCGCCGCCGTCAGCCGGCCAAACAACTCAGACGGCCGCACGGGCTTGCTCATACAGGCCGAAAAACCGCATTCCTTCGCCTGCTCGTCCGAAAACTGCTGTCCCAGCGAGGTCATCAGCATCAGGATAACAGTATCAAACTGCCGACAGCTTCGTATGGCACGTGCCAGCATCAGCCCGTCCATTTCCGGCATCTGCATATCCGTGATGACGATGTCAAACGGCGGCTGTGTCCGATGCAGCATCTCCATCGCCGCCTGTCCGCTGTCCGCTTGTTCGACCATCACGCCCCATGAGCCAAGGCGAAGGCGGAGAATCTCGCGGTTGGTGGCGTTGTCGTCAACAATCAGGATGCGTTTTCCGCTGAGCGTTTCGGGCCGCTGACGTTCCTGATGATGCTGTGTCTGCACGCCCAGTCGCGCGGTAAACCAGAACGTCGATCCTTTGCCCAAAACGCTGGACACGCCGATCTGGCCGCCCATTTTTTCGGCAAGCTGTTTGGAGATGGCCAGTCCCAGCCCCGTGCCGCCGTATTTTCGCGTCGTGGAGGCGTCCGCCTGCGTGAACTTTTCAAAGACAGCGTCAATTTTATCCGCCGGTATTCCAATGCCCGTGTCCTGAACGGAAAACCGCAGCAGCACATCCGTTTCGGTCTGGGCATCCAGTTCGACCCGCACGGATACCTCGCCCCGTTCGGTGAATTTTATGGCGTTGCCCACCAAATTGGTCAGGATTTGACGCAATCGCCCCGGGTCGCCTTTCAGATAAGACGGCACATTCGGGTGGGCGGCACAGATAAACTCCAGCTTCTTTTCGTGCGCCCGAATGGCCATCATTCCCGAAAAGTCCTCCAGCAGGTCGCGAAGATCAAAATCCAGTTCTTCCAAATCCAGTTTGCCCGCTTCAATCTTGGAATAATCGAGAATGTCATTGATCAGCCCCAGCAGCGACTCGCCGCAGTTTTGGACGATTTGGGCGTATTCCCGCTGTTCTTCGGTCAGCGGGGTATCCAGCAGCAGGCCGGTCATCCCGATCACGCCGTTCATCGGCGTTCGGATTTCATGGCTCATATTGGCCAAAAATTCGCTCTTGGCGGCGTTGGCTGCCTCGGCGACCGCGGCCATGTGGTTGGCATAGGCGGTTTGCTGTTCCAGATAGCGATTGAGCTGCTCGGCATCCGCCAAGGCCTTTTGCAATTGCTCTTCGACCTGCTTGCGTTGGGTTATGTCCCGCAATACGCAGTGCAAGACCAGACGCCCGTGGTGATAAATGGGCGTCAAGACCACGTCGGCAAAGAATTCCCGCCCATTTGGGCATCGGTGCAGCCATTCAAAGCGGCAGTTGCCTTCAGCAAGCCCTTTGGCGATCATTTGCTCGGCTTTTATCGCTGAACACTGGCCGTCGGGCTGGTATTCGGGGGACAATTGTATCGGTGTTTTGCCGATCAGACATTCCCGTTGGTCAACCTGAAACATCGTTAGTGTGGCTACATTACAGTCGATGATTTGGTTATCGAATAAGATGAGGTGGGTGTCGGGCGAACGCTCAAACAATGTGCGAAAACGCTGCTCGCTTTCATAGAGAGCCGCCTGTGCTGTTTGAAGTTGGTTTAGCCGTTTGTATCCTGTCAGCAGCGCCGTGGAGGCGACTGCCAGCGCCAGCCCCAACGCCGCCGGTACAGAACACCGCGCCGCAATGCGTGTGTACCAGTCGGCAGCGTTCACATCCATCCCGACGACAGCGACTATTTGACCGGTTTCAGGATTGTGCAGGGCAACTACCGACGAAAACCATGTTCCCCGGTCATCGGTAACCGGCCCTTCGGTGATGTCCTGTCCGGCGTCAAACATCGCACAAAGTTCAGCCGTAGCGTCCGTGTAAATTTGGCCGGCGGGGGACTCGTCCTTCGAGCCGACGGGTTCAGAATCCACAAAGAAAAAAATACGTCCCTCCGCATCGCGTCCCATCAAGTATATAAAGCGGCATTTGGGGTCGGCCTTGCATATCCGCGAAAGTTGATTTTTAAGGTCGTGATAGTAAGGTTTATCAAGGTCGGACCCTGTGCCGGTTAAGGCCAGTACTTTTTGGAGGTTTAACGCCTGAGCCACTTGGCGCGTCCGTATGAGATATTCCTTACGCATTTGTTTGTCTGCGTAGTAGGCCGAATAAACCGTAACCAATCCGCCCGCACAGAAAATCAGGGCGGCAACCCACCACGTGTGGGCAAGAACAAAACGGGATAGCGGACGGATGGATGTTGAATCCGCTGCGGACTTAGGACCGTAATGATGCATGACTCGTACAGCCTTATTTTATCTTAACTATGTCGTCAATCCAGAGTACCACACACAAACAAAAGCCACACGGTTTTTTCGGTTGTTGGCTGGAAGCGCTTAACGGCAAAAAGTGAGATTGCGGCCAAAATAATCCGATTTTAGGGTTGATTTTTTTGTTTTTGTTGCTACAGTGTGTTTTTTCTGCGGGTCGATGCCCGAGTGGCTAAAGGGGATGGACTGTAAATCCATTGGCTTGCGCCTACGGAGGTTCGAATCCTCCTCGGCCCAAATCAAAGGGGTGTGTACATCGGTACACGCCCCTTTTTGTTTGAACGCATCAATTCAAGGCAAATGCGAGTTCTTTTGTTTGTTTTTGTGAATTGTTATGGTGCGGCGTAGCGGGCGTCGATGGCCAGCCAGTGTGCGCTGAGCAATTCAAACGCATCCAGCGCACAGCCCTCCAGCCAGCAGTCCCACAGCAGCGTCAAATCGCCCAAGTCCACCTTGTAATCCGTATTCCAATCTCCCTCCAGCGGGTCGAGCAGTTCAAAGGCCAGGGCGTAGTAGCGGGTTGTCGCTTGCCCCCATAAAATGCTCGATTTTGAAATGCGAACTTCATAAATGCCATCCTGTTGCAGTAGAATATCCGCTTTTCGCAGGTTGTCTTTGCCGCCGGTCAAACTTATGACCTGTTGTCCTTGTGGGTCATAGATTGTTAAACTGATGTTTAAGCTGTTGCTTTCAGGGATTAAACTCTGTGATACTTTTCTATGCCAAGTTAACGTGGTAATCAGTCGCTGGTTTTTTGATCCCGATATAGCATACTGTTCTGTAAAAGCATTCTTTTCTTTAAACGACCGATATGCCCACCCCTTTTGCTGAGTGAGTGAGCCGGGGACAACTTTTCCTGCGGCAAGTGTTTGGTACGCTCGCAAGGTATCCAGCCGCCCATAGCCGCGTTCGGGGTGCCACGTCGTGTTGGCCGGATCGGTCCAACTGCCGTTTTTGGCAAGGATATTGGGGAAAGTCGAATTGACTATTACGGCCTTGATGACCTCGCTTTTGCCGTCATCCGGCTCGGTGGTGGTGTCCGCATAGCTGAGCAGCACTGCCGCCACACCCGCCGTATGCGGCACTGCCCAACTGGTGTATCCTTCGGTTTGGCCATAAGTGATTGTCCAGACAGTATCGCCGCCAGTGGTCGGGACGCGCTGATTATAAGCGGGAGCAGCGGCTTCTGGCTTTCGACGCCCATCGACGGTAAGCCCTGAACCGCTGACAGCGCCTATTTTTCGATAGACATCGGGGTCATCATAAATCAGCCCGCCGGTTGTGATTCCGTTATAGGCATCCCCGAAAACAGCGATTGTGTTCGATTCATTGCCTGCTGCATTGGCAAAGATCAATCCATATTGATAAGCATAGTAATCATAAAGAGATGACCACTGGTTTTGGCCGTCGGGTGTTATGTCGCCGCTTGAAAACGCAACGCCTGTCGCAATAACCCGGCATCCCTGTGTTCGGAATTGGTCTAATGCCGCCTGTACCCAGGAAAGGGAAACGCTCTGGCCGGCGGATATTTTGGCGTTTATAATCGAGCAGCTTGGCGCTGCGCCCTTATCATTCGGATAGAGTTGTCCGCCGCGGCTTGCAATGATACCGGCCATATTGGTGTCATGATCGAGCGGGGAATAAATGTTTTCCGATGTCGTGTCAATACAACTGACGCAGGAATTGCCGACCGGATAACCGTTTTCATCTTTGTCAAAAAAGGCCTCATGGGTGACGAGGGCGTGCTGTGCCGTAACTAACCCGATTTTCACTCCTTGTCCGGTGTAGCCGAGGGCGTGGACGGCCTGGGCGTTGCAGCCGTTTGGGCCGGTGGAGTTGGACAGGGCAAACGCCGAGGCGACGCAGAGCACCCCTATCAGCGTCAGGACGACGCTTGCGGCGCGGGCAGTTCTGTTGGGCGTTACGCGATTCATCACTCTCCTGCAAACAACCCCTAAAACCCTTGGTGTGACCTTATTATATAATTTATACCGCCCCCGATGCAACCCCTAAGCCGGATTTATAGCGAATTATTGACTTTTTTCACGGTTTGCGATATAAGACGCCCGTCGGTCAACGGAAATGGCTGCGTAAGGGCAAGCCCCCATAGAAGAAGCTCCGCCCCTGTCAAGGGGAGGTGGCCGCCGCAGGCGGACAGGGGGGGGTAAAAAAAGAAAAATTCCAAAAAATAAACAAACGAACCCCAATAAAAGCCGATTGTCCAAAACAGTTCTTCCTGCCAAGTTTATCCAAAAATAATTGTCAATCGTCAATAATCAACAGTCAATCCCAAAGAACGTCCGAAAAAAAATAAAAATCTTAAAAATTTTAACCCTTTTTAAAATAAAGAGTTATGATTTTTAACAAAAACCTCATCAAAACCGTGCTTGACTTTGTGTTGAAAATGCCGTAATATCACGCTTGATGAGTTATTGGAGGAGGGGAAAGAGGCACGTCCTCTTGCCCCTCTATTAGGAAATCAACAAAGGCGTCGGTTCCGATGGGCCGGTGTTGTTTAAGGAAATGGCACTATTGTTTTAGGAGATGAGAGATGAAAAAGATTCTGTTGATGCTGGCGGTGCTGGGGTTGGTTGTGCCAATGGCGAAAGCGCACGATGGGCAAGCTACAGTTGAAATTAGCGGTGTTGGCCAAAGTTTTGAGGTGATCGCCAATCACGTGGATGATGCACCGTGGAAAGGGCTTTTCACGCTGACGGTTACCAATAGCGGTACGCAGGCGTGGGGTGATTTTCATTTTGGCATTTTCAACGGCCCCGGCGTGGTGTTTGGCACAAACGGCGGGCTGTATCCCACAATGAATGGCAATCCGGTCAATTTTGCTCTGTCCAATGGGGATACCCAGCTTGATCTGTATTTTTACAATACACCTGTTTTGCCCTCACAGCAGGTAACTTTTGTGGTTTACACGGATAACACCGCCAACCAAAACGCGATGTTCGGCGTATGCTTCTATCCGACGCCTGTTCCTGAACCGGCGACGCTGGCGATTCTGGGCTTGGGTGGGCTGGCTCTGCTGCGGAAACGCAAATAAGGTTCAATAACACGAGGCAGGTTTATCGAAAACCTGCCTCTTTCTGTTGATACGGGCCGTGTGTGTTCGTTCCGCAACAGTGGTGTTTTGACTTTTGGAGAATGGAAAGAGTTTTGGAGGAGGGGTGGCGTGTGGAGCGCCGCCTCTCTTTTGTGTTTATTGCTTCAAATCCCCGCTGTTTTTTCTACAATCACGCCACGGCATTTAGCCGCCGAAGTGGAGTTCAATAATTTCTTTATCCGTCAGGACATGGTCGCGGGGGACATTCTGGCCGTCGTGGATGCCGGGTGCGCCCCACGAGCGGGCGGTTTTGAGCGAATCGGCCAGTTGTCGATGGATCAGCGTCGCCAAGTCGTGGACGGTCGAGCCGCGCGGCAGGGTGAAGGGGTCTTTCATATCCGGCGGATGGCCGGGCTTTTTGGCGTAAATCCGCACAATCTCAAGCATCTCAAAGATGCGTTTGGCCATCGTGTCAAGCCCGTGGCGGGTTTTTGCGGATATTTCAATATACTCAAACGGCCGGTCGGTCAATTCTTTAAGCGTCTGGAGCGTACCGGCAGGAGCGATGTCGGCCTTGGTCGCCAAGACAAACGTCTTTCGCGCCAGATAATTGTCCACGTCGTCGGCATCGGCGGCGGGGTTTAGAATCAGCCGATGCTCATCCAGATACCGCGTGCAGACCTCCATCTGCTCCAAGACATCGCCCGACAGATCGACGACAATCGCCAGCAAATCTGCCCCGCGGCAGGTGTTGACAAACCCCGGCGCGGCATACTCGGCGGTAATCGGCGGCGTATCGACCAGTTGGATCGGCACATCCTCATACAGCATCATTCCCGGTACGGGCTTTTCGGTGGCAAACGGATAGTCGGTAACGTTGACCGGCGCGTGGGTCAGTGCAGCCAGAATCGCGCTTTTGCCGACGTTGGGCATCCCGACCAGCACCACCTGTCCGGCGCCGCTGCGGGGGACGTGAAAGACATCGACGTGCTTGGCGCCGCTTTTTTTGCCGCCGGCCTCGATGGCCTCTTTGAGCTTGCTGATGCGCCGCTTCAGGTCGGCCTGCATGCTCTCTGTCCCCTTGTGCTTGGGGATTGTGCGCAGCATTTCTTCCAGAGCGGCCAGCCGCTCCTTATCGGTCGAGGCCGAACGGAATTTCTCGTCGGCTTTCTTGTATTCGGGCGTTAGATTGGCAGGCACGATTACAAAGTTAAAAGTTAAAGGTCAAAAGTAAAAAGTATCGAAATTTTCTTCATTCTGACTTCTGTCTTCTGACTTCTGTCTTCTCAAAAAAAAGGCGAACCCTTCGGTTCGCCCCTTCAATTTGATCTACATGTTTTTTACATCGGGATACGACTCAAACGGCCTGTCCAGCCAGTACTTGCCGGATTTGATTTTAATCTTGACCGTTTGACCGTCCAGCAGCATTCGAATCGCACTTTGCCCCATACTGATATGGTCAAACTTCATTCCTTCCACACGGCTTAGCCAAGCCGCCTCGGCGGGCGACTGATTGAGTTTGGCAAGGGCGGATTTGAGCAATTGCTGCGCCATAATCGTTGAGTTCCGCAGCGTTACGCTGTCGTGGGTTACTTCCAAAGCGTCTTTTGTAAACAGAGCGAGCGATTTTTTCAGCAATGCGATCTGTTTGGCGTTGGCGTTTGGATACGGCTCATTGAGCGTTTGCTCATCCAGAATCAGCTCGGCGTCCAGCCGCACCGCCGGACGCGGCGTTTGATTGAAAGCGCGGTACGTTTCTTCGCAGATAAAGCCGTATTTGCGCACCGCCGCGGCGCTGTCCTGATCGAAGGCGACCATATTAAACCAATGCGTGCGGTCTTTGGCTTTGCTGCCGAAGGCGACCACGACGCTTTCGCTCTGGCTGAGCAGTTCGGCGTCCTTGTTTTGAATATATTCCAGCACGTCGGCGGAGGTCGTCAATCCCAGCGTGGTGGCATGATAGCGAGAATACAGGCCTTCGTCGCTGTAAGGACGACTGAGGCATCCGGCCGTCATCGCCAAAGCCGCCGCCAGTATGCCGCATACGAATCTGTTCATCGTCAAACTCCTGTATAATTTGCCACAGAGAGCACAGAAAACACAGAGAAAAGTTCTTAGTTCGAAGTTTTTAGTTTTCAGTTTGTTGCTTGATTTCCTGTTGCCTATTTCAAATTTGAGACTTGAGATTTCACAACTCAAAACTAAAACTTAATCTGTGCCAATCTGTGCAATCTGTGGTTTCTTTTCTTAGACTTCTTTAGCGTTGACCCACTTCATCATTTTGCGCAGCTTGCGGCCGACGACCTCAAGCTGGCTGCCGTGGTCTTTTTCGTACAGAGCGTTGAAGTTTTTCAGGCCGCTCTGATATTCGGCCACCCAGTTTTTGGCAAACTGACCGCTGGTGATTTCGCTGAGAATCTTCTTCATCTCGGCCTTGGTCTGCGCGGTGATGATGCGCGGGCCGGTAATCAGATCGCCGTACTCGGCGGTATTGGAGATGCTGTACCGCATATAGCTCAGTCCGCCCTGATACATCAAATCGACAATCAGCTTGACTTCGTGCATGCATTCAAAGTAAGCGATTTCCGGCTGATAGCCCGCTTCGACCAGCGTCTCAAAGCCGGCCTTAATCAGCGCGCTTAAGCCGCCGCACAGCACGACCTGCTCGCCGAACAGGTCGGTTTCGGTTTCTTCCTTAAAGGTTGTCTCGATGATGCCCGCGCGGGCGCCGCCGATGCCGTTAGCCCACGCCAAAGCAATCTTCTTGGCGTTGCCGTCGCTGTCGGTATGGACGGCGACCAGACACGGCACGCCGCCGCCTTTTTCGTATTCGCTGCGCACCAGATGGCCGGGGCCTTTGGGCGCAATCATCACAACGCTGACGCCCGGCGTCGGCTTGATGTAGCCAAAGTGAATGTTAAAACCGTGGCAAAAACCCAGCACCTGGCCGGGTTTGAGGTTGGGCTTGATGCTGGATTCGTAAATCTTGGCCTGCATCTCGTCCGGCAGGGTGATGATAATCAGTGTCGCCCCGTCCATCGCCTTTTCAATCGTCGTCGGGCTAAAGCCATGTTCCTTGGCCAGCTTGTAGTTGGGCGTGCCTTCCAACTCGGCGACATGGACATGGATGCCGCTGTCGCGCAGGTTCTGACTGTGGGCGTGTCCCTGACTGCCGTAGCCGATGACACAAACGGTTTTGCCCTTCAGGGCATCCAGCGGGGCGTCTTTTTCATAATACATTGTTGCCATACTGCTTATTCTCCATAAAAATAGATTAGATTTGTCCTATTCCTCGGCTTTTAACCGACTTTGACGTGCCATCGCCACCGTGCCGGTACGCACCATGCTCTTGATGCCGTAGGGACGACAGGCGTCGATAAAGGCCTCGATTTTGTTTTCGGGGCCGGCAATCTCTACCATAACGAGTTTTTGGGCAATGTCCACAACTTTTCCGTTGAACATTTCAATTAAGGCCATCATTTCGGGTCTTTTTTCGGGGGGGCAGGCCACGCTGATCAGCATCAGGTCGCGGGCAACCACATCCTGCCCGACAAAATCCTGCACCTTGACGACCGAGATGATTTTGGCCAGTTGTTTGCGCACCTGTTCGACGACCTTGTCGTCGCCGATGACGACGATGGTCATTCGGCTCAGGTTGGGGTCGTCCGTGCGTCCGACCGCCAGCGAGTCGATATTAAACGCCCGCGCCGCAAACATCCCGGCCACGTGCGCCAAAACGCCCGGCTTATTTAACACCAACGCACTCAATATATGCTTCATATTCAACTCCAGATTAAATATCAAAAGTTAAAAATCAAAATAGTGGACGGCCTTTCAGGCCGGACTTCCTCAATTTTTACTTTTACATTTTAATTTTTGATTTTTCCCTATGCCATTTCAAATATGTCCAAGCCGTCCATTTCGTGCAGGCTCTTGCCGGCCGGAACCATCGGCCAGACGTTCTCTTCCGGATCGACGCGGAAATCGGCCACGACCGGACGGGTTTCTTTGAGCATCTGCTCAATGGCTGCCGGAACCTGCTCTTTTTTGTCGCAGGTGACGCCGACCGCCCCGAACGCCCGCGCCAGATTGGCAAAGTCGGGGTTGCGCAGCGAGCTTTGCGAGTATCGCCGTCCGTAGAACAGTTCCTGCCATTGCCGTACCATGCCCATAAAGCCGTTGTTGAGCAGGCAGACCTTGACGGGGATGTCGTACATGACCGCCGTAGATAGCTCGGTCAGCGTCATATTAAAGCTGCTGTCGCCGTCGATATCAACGACCAACTGATCGGGACATGCCAGCTTGGCGCCAATTGCCGCCGGCAGACCAAACCCCATCGTCCCCAGCCCACCGGAGGTGATAAACTGCCGCGGGCGATTGAATTTATAAAACTGTGCCGACCACATCTGATGCTGGCCGACGCCGGTGCAAATCAGCGCCTGACCGCGGGTCTGGCGGTACAGCTCTTCAATGACATACTGCGGCTTGATGACATTGGCCTTGGCGTCGTAGCGGAAGGGGTGCTTGTTTTTCCAGACGGCGATCTGGTCGAACCATTCCTTGCGCGGACGGTATTCAACCTCGCTGAGCATTGCTTCCAGCACTTGTTTGGCGTCGCCGACGACGGGGATATCCACGGCCACATTTTTGGAGATACTGGCCGGATCCATATCGATATGCACGATTTTGGCGTGCGGGGCGAAGGTCTTGAGTTTGCCGGTAACGCGGTCGTCAAACCGTGCGCCGACCGAGATCAGCAGGTCGCAGTTCTGCACGGCGAAGTTGGCGTAGGCCGAGCCGTGCATGCCGAGCATATCCAGCGACTGCGGCAGCGACTGGTCGTACGAGCCAAGCCCCATCAGCGTCATGGTAACCGGAATATTGGCCTTTTTGGCCAGCGCCCGCAGCGCATCGGCTGCGCCGGAGATAATCACGCCGCCGCCGACGTACAGGACCGGCTTTTCGGAGGCATTGATGGCTTGTGCCGCGGCGGTAATCTGCCGGGCGTGCCCCTGCGTGCGAACTTTGTAGCCGGGCAGTTCAATCTCGGTCTTGGGTGGGATCGGACACTGAGCGATTTGCATATCGACCGGCACGTCAATCAGCACCGGTCCGGGGCGTCCAGTGCGGGCGATGTAAAACGCCTCGCGTAAGGCCTGCGCCAGTTGATTGGGGTCTTTGATGATGACGTTGTGTTTGGTAATCGGACGGGTGATGCCGGTGGTGTCGGCCTCCTGAAAGGCATCGTTGCCGATTAGTTCGGTGCGCACTTGTCCGGTAATTGCCACCAGCGGAACCGAATCCATCATCGCCGTTGCCAGTCCCGTCGTCAGGTTGGTTGCGCCGGGGCCGGAGGTCGCCACGACCACGCCGACCTTGCCGGTGGCGCGGGCGTAGGCATCGGCCATGTGGCAACCGCCTTGCTCGTGCCGGGGAATGATAAACTTAATTGGGGCGTCATACAGCTTGTCAAAGAACGGCAGCACCACGCCGCCCAAGTAGCCGAACATCATATCGACGCCTTGCTCCAGCAGCATATCGACCATGACCTGACTGCCGGGTTTGTAAACAGTACCGTTTGAGGATGCTTGTTCTTTTGTCATTTATAAAGTCTCCGTATAGGTTTGAAGTTTGTAGAAACCGAACCGCGGATTTTGCGAATTTGACGGATTTGACTCCTGACTTTTGTGTTCAGAGTGCGCAGAACCGCAACACAATGATAAAAAAGGGAAGTTGGCGCAGCCGCGCCGCGAAGGGGTAAACGTATGAACACATTTTCTATGTGCCTGATAAACATTTTGTTATTCCAGTTGTTGCGGGATATCGCGTTATTGCCAATCAAGCCCGCTTAATCGCTCCGAGCGAATAAACCTGCCTGAATCGGGTAAAAAACCTTACCGCAAAACCAAAACCACACTCTTTAATTGTCGTGTTTCAGGTCAAGACTGCCTCGAATTTGTCGCTGCAATCTCGATAAAACATAAATTATACTACAGAGAACTTGGAATGTCAATAGGTTAACTCAAAAAAACCAAAAGTCAACCTCAGCCGGCCAAGGCACACATCCGATGGTCGCGGATTTCCTGAGCGATTTTAAAGCCCGCATCCAGAGAAAGGGAGAAAACAGGGTCTAAAGCATCGCTTATTCGGTATGCCTGCAAAAAGCTCTCGGCCAGCGATGTGGCGTTGCTGAAGCCGTCTTTGCGAACCTTTTGACGCATCCAATCGAGTATAAATTCTTCATTCATAGTCAATCTCCAATGTACCTATTTCTATTATCGGCATCTTGTGGTTTTTTAGTTCAATTATTCGTGCGAATTGTGAAAATGTTAATTAAAGACAGAAAACAATTCTTTGTCTTAATTGTTCAGAAATCGGATTTCCACGCGAAGGAGTGATAATAATCAATTTTTTTTGCTTTTTTTACCGATTGTCCGATAAAATAGTTAAAGATAAAAATCATCTCTGTCGATAATATGAAGTGTGTATTACTATTAATAATAAGTATTACTATTAATAATAAGGATTTTATAGAAATAGCCGGGTATTCCGGCGGGTTAAACGGGTTAAAGGAGTAGCCGAAAATGAGGACAGTGGCTGTCATTAATCAGAAGGGCGGATGCGGTAAAACAACGGTTTCAATCAATCTTGCGGCGGCATTGGCGGCCAAGGGGAATCGGACATTGCTGGTCGATATGGATCCACAATCGCATTGTG
>Ga0308414_1001345_pt1 | contig 16023 bp, 11 predicted proteins | sample HotsprSampleOS50_FD_205667 | JGI IMG/M metagenome (GOLD analysis project Ga0308414, IMG submission 205667) | Hot spring phototrophic mat microbial communities from Octopus Spring, Yellowstone National Park, Wyoming, United States - 20090730_OS50 ... | reverse complement strand
CAAGGCGGCGCGACGGCGTTCCAACGGTCCCGGCTGGTCTACCAGGTCGTCAGTGTGGCGGAAGAAGGCGTAGATTGCGTTCATGCCCCGCCGACGATCCGCTGGCAAAAGTCTGAAGGCATAGGCAAAGTTGCGTGCCTCGCATCGCACCACTCGGGAACAGAACTCATGGGAGGCCAGGGTGGCGGCTTGGTCCGAGGCGATGGTTGAAGAGGCCGGCCGCGCCGAGGACACCGCCGACCCGATCGCGGGTGGGGGAGGAGCCGGAGCCGAAACGGCGCGGAGAGTGTTCATGGGCGGGGAACCTGTTTGAGAAGGGTCGAGTCGAGCGTCGGGGGGATTGCAACCCGTTGGTCTTGGCCTTGGCGTCGTCGGGGCGGCTTGAGCGCCACTTGGGCCATGAGCGCCAATTTGGTCCAACGTCCCACCACCGGTCGCATGGTCCAAACGTCGTGGTTGCAAGCTTCGATCGCCCGGAGGATCGCCAAGCCACCCAGGCGGAACAGTTCGACGGCCCGATTCCAAGGCGGGCCCAGGCTGGCGGCCAGTGGTTCGCCCCGTTCGAGATAGGCCCGCGCCTGCGCCACCTTGCGGCTCGACAAGGCGCGGTACGCCGGGGTGTATCGCCGCGCGTGCAAATCCTCGTCGGAGTAGCCCAGTTCCCAACGGTCAGATCGTGGCAAATAGATCCGTCCGATGTCGAGGTCGCAAGCCACATCCTGCCAGAAGTTGGCCAGTTGCAGGCCAGTGCAAATCGCGTCCGACCATTCCCGACGCGCCGGGTCGTCGGCCTCGGCCAGCTTCAAAACCAAGCGTCCCACTGGGTTGGCCGAGCGTCGGCAGTAGTCGAGTAACTGAGCATCGTTTTGATATTCGTAAACATGTTGATCCTGAATGAAGGCGGAGATGAGGTTCTCGAAAGGTTCTAGCTCCAGGTTGAAGCGGGTGATCGTGGGAGCCAGCGCCACGAAGACCGGATGACGCGCTGAGGTGGGATCGGCGAAGACCGCCCGCAACTGGTCGCGCCACCAGACCAAAAGACGTTCTGAGCGGGCCGGATCGCCCACTTCGTCCCCCAGGTCATCGGCCCAGCGGCAAAATGCGTAGATCGCCTCCATCCCGGTTCGCGCCTCCTTGGGCGTGAACCAACCGATCACCTGGAAATTCTCGTAATGGCTCCGCGCTAAGTGGGCGCAGTACACCTGCGCCTCCGCCAGGTCGGGAGGCCGCGGCGCGCGGGCCAGTGCGTCGGGACCGTAACGATTGAGGTGATCGGCAAAGCGAACAGACATCGAACTCGATGGGGGCCGAGAAATGGGAAAGATGGGCAAAAGGAAGGCCCTTGGTGGGTGGTTCCAACACAGGAGGGCTGTTTCCTTGGCCGGAGAGCTGGGCGAGTTTAGCAATCTTGGGGTCGTTTCGCCAGCGGTCGGGTCGGCGTCGGCTGTTGGTCTGGGTGAATGATGGTGAAGTTATGACGACGGTTTCACCCGATAGAGACGAACGAAGCGGTCGCTATAGAGAAGCTCGAAGCGGTCGGGGCGTTGGTCGGCCCAGGTTCGTTCAATTGGAAACGCGTCGCGGTCGTAGGGGTTGAGTCGTCCCTCCTCGGCCGCGGCGCGGGTGACGAAGAGCAGTTCGATGCGATGGCGTTCCAGGTTTTCCAGCCAAGCGTCGGGGTCAGCCTCTTGGCGATGCCAGCAGGGTCGGGTGTCGGGCCAGGTTGGTTGGCCTCGGGCGATCGCTTCGCGGTGGAAGTCGTGCGGGAGCCAGTCGTCGTGGCGGTTGATTCCCACGTAGCGGACCTGATGCGCTAGGTCGGGTCCGAGAAGATAATAAGGGATGTTGGTTCCCGAATAGGCGACGCGGTGAGGTCGTTGGGCGGTCTCGCGCTCGAAGGCGGCCCATGCCGGAGCGAAGTCGAAGATCGGGTAGAAGACCAGGCGAGGCGGTTGATTCCAGGGAAACCGCGAGGCGACCTGGACCCCCAGGAAGCTCAAGGCCAGAACCGCTGCCACCGCTGCCCGCCCTGGGGAGGGCTGCCGTCCCCAACGCCAAAGCCCCCACGTCAGTCCCAGAGCGGTTAGCGCCGACGCCGCGAACCAGGCGAGGTTGGCCTGGTCCGATCGCGGTGCGCTCATCAGCGAACCCAACGACACCACGGGCAAGGGCGTGCCGATCACTGCCGGCGAGACGCTGGGCACATATTCGGTGAAGTCCCAGGGGATGTTCGAGCTGCGCCGCAACTCCGCCAGATAGTCTCCTGGCGCGGTCCAGCGTTCGGTGCCAAACGGCCAGGGTTGCGGTGTGAACAGATGAAGGCTCAGCACCGCGACCGCCGCCCAGCGTCGCCAGCCCCCCCCTTCCAACGTCAACGCCAACGGCGCGCACCAAAGCGCGATGCCCTGAAGCATGAACCGCTGCTGGGTTCGATAGGGAATCACTCCCCAGTACAACGCGATGTTGAGCAAGCCCAGGAGGATCAGGCCGATCACCAACGCGGTTCGTCCTGGGCTTCGACCGCGAAACGCTGCGATTGGCCCGAGGATAAGGCCGATCAGCCAAACCGGCAGCGTGCGAGCGTCGAACACCAAAATCAGAATGTCGGCCAACGCTTGCCAACTGGTGAACGGAATATAATAAATGCTGGTCCTCATCGCCTCGCGGTCGTACCATCCCGGCAAGGTCAACGGTCCCAGCGCGATCTGCGCGGGGTACAGGGGATGCCCGCCGTGGAGGGTGTTGCGAACCCACCAAAACAAGGTGGGTATCAGCAACGAAACGACAAACAGCAGGACATGGTATCCAACCGCGCGTGAGGCGTGGTTCTTGGCGTCCGTGGAGTTGGAGGCGGAGTCGAAGTCGCGGCGGGACCCGCGGGCTTGGGTCACGATCACGAGCAGCCCCAAAACCGCCAGCGGCGCCACGAACACGATCGCGGTCGCCTTGGTTCCCAGCGCCAAACCGGCGGCGAGACCCGCCAGCGACCACATCGCCGGGGCAGTTCGGCGGGTGGGAAGGGGGGAGCCGAGGCCATTGGCGTCGCCGGGCTTAGCTCCAAAGCCCATCGCCCGCAGTCCGAAGGCGACCGCCCCGAGATAACCGGCGACGAAGATCGTATCGACGTTGGGCTCACTAGACCAGACGATCAACGGAACACACGTGGCGAAAAACGCGGTCGCCACCATCGAGGCCGACCGCCCCGCGCCAACGAGGCGGCATAAGTCGTAGGTCAGGAGGAAGGCCAGTCCCCAAAAAGGAACCTGACCCACTTTCGCCAGACGGTCCCCTTCCCAGGCGATCATGAGCCAGGTGAACCAGAGGTCGCCATTGGCCGGGAAGTAGGTGGCCGCGCTTTCGCCAAAGACAACCGGGATGAGCGACAGCCCTCCCTCGCGCCACCATCGGGCAGCGAAGTAAAGGTGATAGATTGGGCCGTCGCTGACCACCTTGACTGGCCCCAGCAGCGAGGGCGTCGCCAGGTGGCTCAACGCCCAAACCGAGCCGACCAAGGCTAGCCAGGCGGGCGCGTCCCACCGGTCCGTGTTGGTGGGCTTGGCGAGGAACGCCATCGGATCATTCGACCAGAGCGTTGAGCGGCGGTTTGGCCATCCAACGGCCAGTCCCAGGCCGCCCCAGACCAGCGACCAAGCCAACAACGGCGGGCGCCCCAGCCCGCCCAGGACTCCCAGCCCCTGCATTCCTAGAGTCAGACCCAGCCAACTCAGGAACACGGTGATCAGCCAGCGGGCGCGTCGGGCGTGATCGCCGTTGCTGGGGTCGATCCATGCCGAAGCGGTCGCCCAACCGCCCAGCACGAGCGGCGCAGTCAGCAACAGGGTCCAACCCAACGATTCGGCCATCGGCTCGCGTGTCCCTCCCCTGTCAGCTCGATTCGATTCAACTCGGCTCGACTCCCAGGCGCGGTGGTTGTTTGGTTGATGAACAAGGAGCCTCCACGTTCCAAGGCGTCCTCAAGGCAAGGCGTGGGTGTGGAGGTCGCGGCGATGATGACCGATTCCCCCGCCCGGCTCAAGACGACGGCGGCAGGCAAGCACCAGACCCAAGCCATCTCCCGTCGCCTTGACAATCCCGCGGCCAATGCCTCACCATGACCTCCCAACCAGGACGCGCGGAGTGGAAGCGACCGTGGAGGGGAGGAGGCGGGTAAAGATGGTCCGCTCAAAGGAACGACCATGTTTAATCTAATTTACGCCTGGGATCGGTTGAGGTCCGGTTACTGGTTTGTCCCCACGGTCGTGACGGTGTTGATGATTGGTTTGGCCCGCCTGACTCTGGCGCTGGACGCCGCAGCGGCGGACCATCTGCCCGGTCTCAAACTTGACCTGTTCGGGGGTGGTCCCGAGGGGGCCACCGCGATTTTATCAACCGTCGCCGGATCGATGATCACGATCGCCGGCCTGGTCTTCTCGATTACGATGGTCGTGCTGACCCTCGCCAGTTCCCAGTTCGGGCCCCGCTTGCTTCGCAACTTTTTACGCGACCCAATCAGTCAATTCGTTCAAGGGTGTTTCGTCGCAGTCTTTTTGTATTGTCTCTTCATCCTAGGGGCGATTCAGTTCGAGGGCGACCAAGCGGCGCTGCCGCAAATCTCGGTCCTGATGGCGATTGTGCTGGCGGTCGTCAACCTAGGCGCGCTGATTTATTACGTGCATCACGTCTCCGTTTCAATTCACGCGGATCGGTTGATTGCCGCGGTGGGCAACGAGTTGGTCAACACGATCGACCGGCTGTTCGTCGAGGTGACACCCCACTCGGGATCGGACGAGTTGTTAATCGCCGAGTCGCCCGAGACTGTGAACCCCGACGTTCAGTTCGCGCCGATTTTGAAACGGCTGGAGGAGCGGGCCCAGACCGTCATGGCGACTCAAGACGGCTATGTGCAAATGATTGATGAAATTTTACTGGTTCGCTGGGCCGCCGAACACGACCTGGTCGTGCGGATGGATCGGTTGCCCGGCCATTACGTCTTGCGCGACGGACCATTGGCCTCAGTGCTGGTTCCCGAGGAGACCTCATGGAAACCAGAATGGGCCGGGGTGATCAACCGCGCGGTCGTCATTGGTTCGTCGCGCACCCCAGTCCAAGATTTGGAGTTTTGTTTGGATCAACTGGTGGAAATCGCGTTGAGGGCGCTGTCGCCAGGGATCAACGACCCGTTCACCGCGATCGTTTGTATTGATCGGCTGGGATCGGCGCTGGCCCGGTTGCTGAGACGCACCCCCCCTTCATCCTACCGAGTCGATCCGCAAGGGCAATTGAGGGTGGTGATTCGTCCAGTCTGTTTCCCCGCGGCGCTGAACGCGGCCTTCAACCAGCTGCGTCAATTCGGCGCGACGAGTCCGGCCGTGGCGATCCGACTGGTTGAAACGTTGGAGGCCATCGCCCACCACGTCCGGCGTTCCTCCGAGGCCGACGCCCTGTTCAGACACGCCGTCATGATCGAGCGCGCCTGTCGGGAAGCTGTCACTGAGCCCTTTGATCTAGATGACCTTCGGCAACGGTGCCGCAGCCTCGAAGCAACCCTACGCGAGCGAGGCTACGCGCCGCCGTCCGACCGACTCATCCACTCTTCTTGACGAGCGACCTATCCGCGTCGCGCCAGGACACTGTCGGCAAGCAGGGTGGGGAACCGAGGATGCTCAACGAAGGCTCGGACTCGTGTTCGTGATCCAGGGACGTTGGAGGATGGTCAAACGCACCACCCAAGGAACTGAAAAGATCACCATCCAAACTGCCATGACAATTCCCATGATGCCAGTCCCACGCAGGATGCCGAAAAGGCCGCCTTCGCTGATGAACGACGCGCCCATGACCAGCGCAAACAAAATGGCGTAGGCCAGGGTGAACTCCTTGACGTCGAAATCGAAGGGATGGGACGAGACATCCAGCTTGGGGCCGGAGGTTTTAGGACGGGGTCGGTCGGGGTCGGCCCCCGCGGGCAGGAAGCCCAGGTCCTGCTCAGCAGCAGGGGCGTCCTCGGCATCGGTCCGAGCGGCTGAACGAGTTAGCCAGGCGTCCAGTCGAAGTGGCCAAACCGCCCGCTTGGCGGCCTGCTCCGTGGTGGTTTTGATGAGGGGATCGTCCAAACGACGGGATTGCTCAATGAAGACGATGAGGTTCAGGATGACCGAGGTGGCCCAAACCACCGCGAAGCTCGCGCCAAAGAGCGTGAGAATGTTGGCCATCATGAGGATGTCCCGTTCCTTGGGTATCAGAGGACGAACGCCAGTTAGAAACGTAAACATGAACATAAAAAAGGCCATTCCTACACCGAGGCTAGTCCAACCGACTGGCGTGGTGCGAACTTTTTGCCGTCGTGGGATCGACGACGACACACTTAAGCCCCCTAGCACTTGCAAGACCGCGCCTAGGAACAAGCATCCCAAGATCGCCAGAGCCAGGGTGCGACCACCCAAGTTGAAGAGCCAGAAAATCGAGCCGATTACGCCAAGCGAGCCGATCACCGCGCCGACGGCTAGTGCCACCAGGCCGGACCCTCGCGGACGCGGCGGCAGGCTTGGGTCCAGCAAGCTGGGGTCGAACCGCGGTTTGGGCGGGGTGGGACGTGCCGAAAAGCCGTAGGGGTCGTCTTGAGAGGAGCGACCGCGTGGAGTTGGCTCCAGATCGTCGTCGTTCCACTCTGCGCCGCCGGGACCGAGTCCTTGACCCTGACCGGGTCCGTTGCCGTTGCCGGGATGGTTGCTCGCCATGTGCCTGTCGCTCCGTTGGGATTCAGCCCAAGCCCGTGGGGCTTGAGGAACCGGCTGGGTTGACCGACGCCCGCGAAATCAAGGCGTCGTCCACCATACCGAGATACTCCAACACCAAGTCGCTCAAGAGGGGTCCCCAGATGGGTCGCGAACGCGCGGCGGCTCGAAGGAAGGGGAGTTTGGGCAACGCCAAAATCAGACTCAGATCATCTCCCCAATCGGAGGCATCGGTCAGGAACCGCGCTAAGGCATCGGGCTGGGTGCGCTCGAACATTCGCGTGAACAGAGTGGGAACCTGCTCGGGGTGGTCTCGCAGAACTTGGAGGAAAATCGTGTCGAGGAAGTCGTACTTCCGGGGGGCGACCCGCGGATCGCGCAGACCACGCGCTAGCGCCCGAACCTGGCGTTGAATCCTCACAAAGGCGTAACCGCTGGAGGGCCGGGCGGCCCCGCCGGCTAAGCCGATGCGGCGGCAACGCCCCTGGGCGAAAGCTCGTTCCAGACCTACAGGAGGCGGCGCGGGTTGGGTGTTCATCGGGATCCGACCCACCTCGGTTTCCAGAATCTCGTAGTCGTCGGCCCGCGCTGCCCATTGCTCAGCCAACGCCTGACGGATCGCCTGTTCGTGACGCTCCCGTCCCACCCTGACGCCCGGCGGTAGCAGCATCGTGCTTTCCACCAGGCCGCCTCGTTCCGAGTCGGGCAGCACGTAGAGGAAATGCGGGCCGCATGACTGGTCGCAACGGAAGTCCATCAGGATCGGCGTCGTCGGGTCGAAACCCACGACTGGTGTCGGATGGGTCAGACGCACCCGCCAGCCGACGAACTGTTGCACGAGGCCACTCGATCCTTGTTCAACCTCAACGTTGGTCCGCGTGCCGCGACCGTCGTTCCAGCCGGTCCCCAAGTAGAGATGGCGGCCCCGCGCCACGCCTAGCGAGGTGATGACCTCGAACCCCTCCTCATCGCCCAGGTCCCGACAGGATTCAACGGTGCGCCCCAGCGCCAGCCGCACATTCTCCGCCCGGCTCAGCCGTCCTAGGGTGCGTTGGTAAACGTCGATGGCCCTAAGCCGCAGGTAGCGGTAACGCTTGGAGGCCGCCGTCACGTCCCAATCGCTCCCCCCACGGCCACCCCCGGGCGCAACGACCCGCCAACGATCCCAAGCGTGGGTCGCCAGATCGTCGAACGCGGTGCGCTGGACGTTCCAATAACACCAAGTTCGGTCGTTGACGTAATGCGAGCGACGATCAATCAACAAAATCGAGTCCTGGGGCCGATGATCGAGCAACGCCCAGGCCAGACTCAACCCAGCGGCTCCCGCGCCGACGATCACATGGTCGTAGTCGCGGGGTCGTCCCGAGGCCGAGTCCGGTTCAAGCCAGTCGAACCAGTGGGGAGACTCGATCCGCGTTTGATCGGAGTTCGGTTCCGTGGTCCGCGGTGGCCGTGTGGGGAGCACCACCGTTGATTCCATCAACGGCCGGTGGAGCGAAGGCAAGGGGGCGGCGATCATGGGACGGCCTCGCCAGAACCAGGGACGGGGGAAGGGACAGAGCAACCACGAACACCAAGCAAGCCGAGTCTTCACTTCGGAGGCGAGTGGGACGGCGTGGATGGGGGAGTCAGACGATCGACCCGCCGGAGCCAACCGGCTTGACCGACCAAACGCCCTGGAATCGATCCATCGCCGCGACCACGATCAGATGGGGAATCGTCACCGCGCTAAGAAACGCCAACGCCAGGAAGCCCAGATCGGTCGGCTCCCGAATCCGGTCCCACGCCAACCAACCCAGACCACCCATCAACAGAAAAGCCGCCGTGTTGGTTGGCCAGGTCCGTTTCAAAAACCAGCCCAAGGTGGCAAGGACGCCGGGACGACGACCAGGCGCAGCTAGGTCGGCAATCCGCTCGACATGCCGAAGCGCGTGCCACACATGGAAATAGACACCCATTGCGAGAATTGGAGGCACCAAGGCGAAGCTAGCCCAGAGCAGGGCCGTTTCACCCAACTCAGCAGCGATGTCGCGTCTCAGGTCAGCTCGTCGGGATGCTAGCGACACTCCACGGATCAACTGGGTCAGAGAGGCCCCGCCCACCAGAAGCCAGGCCGTCCACCAGGCCGCCGTTCCCTGGGGCAGGGGCGGTGGCGGCGGACCGCCCGAGGCGGTTGTCTGACCCCCGAATCGGGCTAGCGCCTCGCCGAAAAGGTCGGGGAAGGCTAGAACCGGCAGCACGATTGGCACGCAGCCCCGCGTCAGCAGGAACGCCAAGCGGTCGATCCTGCCGCCGGCCACTCGCAGCGGACGGCTCCAAACCAGGTCACCTTGGCCAAAATGCAGCGCTGCGGCAATCAGGAACAAGGCCAGAGCCAGGCCTGGTGCCACCCACCAGACAAGGAGGACGGCGGCCATGAGCAAAAGGTACCCCGACGCAAACGCCAAATGCGCCTTCAGCGATCCCGACCGATCCCGACCCGATAAACGTCTCAACAACGGCCCAATTTCATGGTCGAACGCCCCGTGAGGCATACCCAGGACCGCCAGCCCCACGACCCACGGCAACCATTCGACCCAAACTGGCCATGAGCGGATCGGAACCCCCAACGCCTCACTCATCCCCGCCGCGATCAAGACGCCAGCCAGAGCCAACGGCCCCAACCACAACGCGATTGAGCCACGCGCTTGGCAATCGAACGTGCTGGGAGAGCGATCGGCACGCATGACGCTTCGACGCCTTCGACTTGTGACGCATTCCAAAAAACCTGGCCAAGGGCCGCCCGGACGTGGTTCCCCGATAGGAAGGAAAAGGGATGAGGGGATCCAAATCGGTGGTGGGTGACAGGTCTGTTTGAACAACGCGAGTCCGACAGGAAGTTTAGACCGGCGGCAACAGCGTCGGTCCAAATTTCTTCAACGCAATGCCAATGCCTCAAAACCGTCCAATCCCCTCCGGAATCCCGTTCTAAACGAATTGTCCAAAAAAATCGCGCGGCCTCTTGACCGTGGTTTGGAGACGACTATACGAACCAACGGGTCGATCAGACGAGATGCTCCCATTGCATGACGGCCCTCTCAACGGTGAGCGACACAGCATGCCGTATTGACTTCCATCGAAGTCGAAGTCTTGGAGCATACGGTATCTCACCGTCATCCTCACATGGATGTCGTCGTGCTTGGGAAATAATGCCGTCACCTCCGGTTTGTTGGCCTCGACCTGAGGTCCAAACCGTGGTGCGCGTTCGTCTGTCTGTGCCTCGCTTCACCACCCGATCTGTGCCAGTCCGTTCACGTCTTGGTATTGGAGTCTGACAATGATGACGAGCTTGCTCACCGCAGGTTTGCTGCTGTTCTTCGCTCAGGAGGGCGGCACGGCTGCTCCGGCTCCCGAAGCTCCTGCTGCAGCGCCCGCTGCGACGGAAACCTCGGCGGCCCCGTCCAAGGAGCCTGGCCTGCCGACCCTGACCCCCGCTCAGTACAGCACTGTGTACAACATGTTTTCTTTCACCATCGCCTCGATGGGTGCCTCGGCTCTGTTCTTCTTCCTGTCGCGCAACCAGTTGGCTCCCAAGTATCGTCCGGCGATGATGGTGTCGGGCTTGGTGGTTTCCATTGCCTGCTACCACTATTTCCGAATCTTCGAGAGTTGGGAAGCGGCTTACGAATTGACCGGGGGCCAATACGTACCGACGGGCGCGGTCTTCAACGACGCCTATCGCTACGCCGACTGGCTGCTGACCGTGCCTCTGCTCATGGTTGAGTTGATCGCGGTGTTGGCGTTGCCCAAGGGCGAGGGTCGTGGTTTGCTAGTCCGTCTGTCGGTGGCCGCCTTCTTCATGATCGCGCTGGGTTACCCCGGCGAGATTGCCAAGTACGAAGCCGGCGCCCAGTACTGGATTTTCTTCGTCCTGAGCATGATTCCGTTCCTGTACATCCTCTTCGTGCTTCTGACCGAATTGACCAAGTCGCTGGAGCGTCAGCCCGAGAACGTGCGGGGCTACATCTCGGCTGCCCGCCTCATTGTGCTGGTCTCGTGGTGCTTCTACCCGATCGCCTACCTGGCCTCTGGCGTGGGTGGTCTGTCGGGTGCTCAGGCTGAGGTTGGTCTGCAAGTTGGCTACACCATTGCCGACATCGTTGCCAAGGCGGTCTTCGGTGTGTACATCTACTTCATCGCCCGCACCAAGAGCGAGAACGAAGGGTACGAAGTGTCGGCTCAGCCAGCCGTCGCCACCGCCTAATCCTGACCGTCTCTGCCTGACAACAGGCTGCTGGTCCTCGTGGGGTTGATCGCTCTCCGAAGAACCTCCGCATGTTTCCAGCTCGGTCGTTGATGCGATCAGCGCGAGTGGGTTTCACAACCTGCCCGCGCTGATTGTCTTTTCGGTGTGACCCGTTTCGGAGGTCCGGTCTAGTGGGCATACTGGGCGTCGTGTCGCGGGGTGGTCGGCCGCTGGCCGTTCATGCGACCCGACCTCGTTGACCCTGCGATTTCCTGAGGCCTGTGAGGAATGTCGCGGCGATGTGTCATCTGATGGGAGGGCGTTGGTTAGGTCTGCTGAGCCTGTTGGCCTGGTCGTGGGGATCGACCCACGCCGCCCAAGGAGGAGGGGACGATCTTGCTAGATCACTCGACAAACTTCGCCTGAATCAAATCCAGGTGATCGGCACCCACAACTCGTATCACCTCGCGCCCGAGCCGGCCTTGATGGAGGCGATGGCCAAGGTGGTGGGGGTGGAACGGATCAAAGGTTGGGATTACACCCATCGTCCCTTGCCGGAGCAGTTCATTCGTTTGGGGATTCGCCAGATCGAGTTGGATGTCTTCGCCGATCCTGCGGGTGGGTTATTCGCCAACCCGCTTTCGCGCGTCCTTTTGGGTGCGGCGGGCGTGAACCCGCAAGGCGACGCCCCAGGCAGTCCCAATGCCGACGATGCGGACAAGGCGGCGGAGGCTCTGCGGTTGCCCGGCTTCAAGGTGCTTCATGTGCAGGATCTCGACCATCGCTCGACGGTCACGACCTTGGAGCAAGCATTGGCTCAGGTGCGGGGATGGTCGCGCGACCATCCCCGGCATGTGCCGATCCTCATCCTGCTGGAGTTGAAGGATCAGACGATCGCTGGGTTGCCAACTCGCCCGATCCGATTCGACGAGCCACTTCTGGATCAGATTGACGCGGCGCTTCGACAGCACTTTCCACCCGGTACGATTCTGACCCCTGACGATCTGCGGGGCCATTTTGCCGACCTCCCCACCGCCCTGACAATGCGGGGTTGGCCGACGCTGGCTCAAGCGCGCGGTAAGGTGCTGGCAGCTCTGGACAACGAGGGCAGTTTGCGCGATCTCTACGTGAAGGGCCACCCCGCGCTCAAAGGACGGATGATGTTCGTCTCGGCGGATGGTCCCGAGTCGCCCGAGGCGGCCTGGTTCAAGATCAATGACCCGGTCGGCCAATTCGATCGCATCCAGAACCTGGTTCGCGCTGGATTCCTGGTCCGAACCCGAGCCGACGCCGAGACCCGCGAGGCGCGAACCGGCGACATCTCCCGACGCGACCGGGCGCTGGCTTCAGGCGCGCAGTTCATCAGCACCGATTACCCCGAGGCCCGCGTCGAATGGTCGCCTTACCAGGTACGCTTGCCGGGCGGGATCGTTGCGCGTCCCAACCCAGTCAGCGCGGCCGACTTTCCCGGCGATCTTGACGTGGAAGGAAGCCTTGTTGGATCGCCTTCCCCCTCCGCTCCGCCAACTGGAAGCCCTCCGCGATGACAAATCCGTTGCCTCCACCCAACCTGGTGCGCCTCGAATCTCCCGCGGGGTTCACCACGTCGGGTCGCCACCCGTCTCCCCGGCTGTCGCTGGCGAGGCGGGCCGCCCCGTTGGCTTCGCCCCAAGAGCAAATCCACCTGCTCAACCACACCGCTGCCCCCGAGTTCGCCGAGGTCTTGAAGGCGCGGGGATTGCCACCCCTCAAGGCATCGGGCGTCGCCGTTTTGCAACTCAACCTGGGCAAACTCTGCAACCAGACCTGTTCGCATTGTCATGTCGATGCGGGACCCGATCGCCGTGAAGTCATGAGCCGCGCTCATTTGGAGTGTGCCTTAGAGATTCTCAAGCGAACAGAGATCGGCACCGTCGATTTGACCGGAGGCGCGCCGGAGATGAACCCGCATTTCCGCTGGTTCGTTGCTGAGGCGCGCTCGTTGGGACGACGGGTGATCAACCGTTGCAACCTAACGATCCTGAACGCGCCGGGGTTCACCGACCTTCCCGAGTTTTTGGCCGCGCATCAGGTCGAAATTGTCGCCTCGCTGCCGTGCTACCTGGAGGAGAACACCGATCGTCAGCGGGGCGACGGGGTTTTCGTCCGTTCCATCGCCGCGCTCAAGCGACTCAACGCTTGGGGTTACGGCCAGCCCGCCGAGCGGGGCGGTTTGCCTCTGACCCTGGTGTACAACCCGATTGGCCCAACCCTGCCTCCCTCCCAAAACGCGCTGGAGATCGATTATCGCCGTCAGTTGTCCGAGCGTTTCGGAATTGTCTTCACCCGTTTGTTCACCATCACGAACCTGCCGATCAGCCGTTTTCTTGAGGAACTGGTGCGGGACGATCAGCTGGATACCTACATGAGTTTGCTCGTGAACTCGTTCAATCCGGCGACGGTGGAGGGGGTCATGTGCCGCGAGACCGTCTCGGTCAGCTGGGATGGTCGGTTGTTCGATTGCGACTTCAACCAGATGCTCGACCTTGAGACCGACTCGGCGGTTCCTAGGCGTCTCGACGAATTCGACGCGGAGGCGCTGGGAAGCCGCCGCATCGTCACGGGCAAGCATTGTTTTGGCTGTACAGCTGGGGCGGGATCGAGTTGTCAAGGCGCGTTGGTATGACCCACGATTTGCCGCCGGTGGCGGTGGTGTTGCCGACTTGGAACGAGGCCGATCAGGTCGGCCGGGTTCTGGCGAGTTTGTCCCGCCAGACAGTTCGACCCGCGCACGTCGTCGTGGTAGACGGTGGTTCCACTGACCACACGGTGTCCCTGGCCCGCCAGGCGGGAGCCGAGGTCATCGAGGTGGCGGAGGATCACCGAGGCCGAGGCAATCAAATCGCTGTGGGGGTTGCGTCGTTGCCGCGTGAATTTGACCTGGTGTTGATCGCTCACGCCGACATGGAGTTCCCTCCCGACGCGGTCGAGGCGGTGGCGCGTGCCTTCGCCGCCGCCGATCACCTTGCCGGAGGCTGCCTGGGACATCGGTTCGACGCACCCGAACGGTTCTTCCGGGCGCTGGAGTGGTTCAACCGGTTGCGAGCTGTTTGGGGCGTGCCGTTTGGTGATCAAGCGCAGTTCTTCCGCCGCTCCGCCTTGGAGACGGTAGGGGGCTTTCCTTCTCAGCCGATTATGGAGGATGTCGAACTGGCGTTGCGGTTGCTGCGTCTCGGTTCGTTCGTAGCGCTGGAGCGTCCAGTGCGGGTCTCGGCCCGCGACTTCCGACGTCACGGCATTAGGGGGGCGATGATCCGCTACGCGGTCTTTCTCACCGCCTACGCCCTGGGCGGGCCCTCAGCGTGCCAAGCGATTCATGCCCGCTACTACGCTCATCATCAAATGAATAACCATGCAAAGATTTCCTCAAGCCATTCGATCCCTGGGGCGTCATGAGCGTTGCCGTGCTTGCGGGCGATCCCTACGACGAGGCGTTGATCGCCCAGGTCCATCCTCGGGATTGGGTCAATCCCACCCCAGCGCCATGGTACAACCTCGTGGTGTTAGGAGCCGGCACCGCGGGGCTGGTCGCCGCTGGAGGCGCAGCGCAGCTGGGAGCACGGGTGGCATTGGTCGAAGAGGACCTGATGGGAGGCGATTGCCTCAACGTCGGCTGTGTGCCAAGCAAGGCGTTGATCCACTCGGCGCGTGCGGCTTGGGCGTTGCGGGAGGCGGAAGCGGCGGGAATCTTGGTCGATCGTTCGGCCTGGCGGGTTGAAGGCCGGGCGGTCTTCGAGCGTTTGCGCAGGCTGAGGGCGTCAATCGCGCCCCATGACTCAGCGCGACGCTTTGCTGACTGGGGCGTGGATGTCTTTCTGGGTCGAGGACGTTTCACCGGGCCGGATCGTCTGGAGGTCAACGGCGCGACCTTGCGGTTTCGGCGGGCAGTATTGGCCACCGGGGCCGGTCCGCGACCATTCGAGGTTCCAGGGGCCGATCGAGTCGAAATTCTAACCAATCACACCGTGTTCGCCTTGACCGAACTCCCGCCCCGTCTGGTCATCGTGGGCGGCGGACCGATCGGTTGCGAACTCGCTCAGGCGTTCGCGCGTTTAGGTTCGGACGTGACGTTGGTAGGCCGCGGGCCTCGGCTGTTGTCCCGCGACGATCCGGAGGCCGCTGATCTGGTGGCCGCCGCATTGCGGCGCGACGGGGTTGCCCTACGGTTGGGAAGTCGGATCGAACGAATCGAGAGTCCCAACGGCTTGACCAAACGGCTGACGATTCGACACGAACACGGCGACCAAACAGAGACGATCGACGCTGAAGCGATCCTCGCCGCGGTCGGCCGCGCTCCGCGGGTGGAAGGGATTGGTTTAGAGGCGGCGGGGGTCGCATTCGACCCGGTGCGTGGGGCGATCGTGGACGATTATTTGAGGACCACCAACCGCGCGATCTTCGCCGCGGGCGATGTGGCCTCGCCAGACAAGTTCACCCACGCCGCCGAAGCCCAGGCCCGTCTGGTGATCCGCAACGCCCTGTTCGCGCCGTGGGGACTTGGCATGGGACGGGCCAGCCGCCTGGTGATTCCCCATTGCACCTACACCGATCCCGAGGTCGCCCAGGTCGGCCTCACCGAGGGCGAAGCGATCGCGCGAGGCTTCAAGCTTCGGGTGTTGGTTCACGAGTTCGCCGAAGTCGATCGCTCGGTGGTTGAAGACGAAACCGCAGGGTTCGTCAAGTTGATCGCTGCGGCGCGGGGGGATCGGATTTTGGGCGCGACGATTGTGGGTCGTCACGCCGGCGAACTCGTGGGGACTGTCACCCTGGCATTGACCAAAGGTTTGGGACTGGCGGCGTTGTCGCGTTTGATTGTTCCCTATCCCACCCGCTCCGATGCCTTGCGTCAGGCCGCTGGCGTGGCAGAACAGGCGTTCCTTTTCTCGCCGGGTGTACATCGCTGGACCCGACGTTGGTTGAGTTGGGTTCGCGGTTGACCCGCACTGCGGTCTGAGATGGTGTCATGGCACCCGGCCAATTCAACCTGAAGCTCCAGGCGCTCGACAATCATTGTCATTGCGTCGTTTT
>Ga0308414_1001344_pt1 | contig 16027 bp, 13 predicted proteins | sample HotsprSampleOS50_FD_205667 | JGI IMG/M metagenome (GOLD analysis project Ga0308414, IMG submission 205667) | Hot spring phototrophic mat microbial communities from Octopus Spring, Yellowstone National Park, Wyoming, United States - 20090730_OS50 ... | reverse complement strand
TATTTATCTTTCTTTTACTTCTGGTTGGCCTATAGAAATTTTAGCTTTATTCATTACTCTAATTTCTTACTTATGCATTTTATTTTTTTATAGAGAATATTGGAAATTCATTTACTTTTCTTTGCTTACTTTTTCAGCGGTTATAGCTTCTTTGGGTAGTCTTATTTCTCTTGTAGATTATAAGTTTTATGAATCACTACGTATAGCTTGGACTTCTTTTAATCCACCGTGGAGAATAAAATTTCAAGATATTGTATTTTTTGTTTCACCTTTTTTTAGTAAAGAATTTATTTGGTGGGATGGAAATCCTCGTGAAATTCATTTTCCAATGCTCTATATTTCTTTTCTTTTTCCTTTTGTGTTTTTCATAAAATTTCACAAAAGAGAAAAACTTATTTTTGTGTTTTGGCTTTCTTTTACACTTCTTTTTGTTTTAGCAATAGTGAATACTCTAGGAGACTTTAGGCATTTATTTCGTATCTTGCCTTTTTTTTCAGTGATTTTTTTTCTACTTCTAGCCTTAAAATTTCATCAAATTGTAAAATTTCAATCTCACCTACTTCTTTTCTTTTTAAGTTTGACTGCTTTTGTAAATAAAGAAATTTTTTTTGGAATCCTTATCTTAGGCTTTTTATTTTTCATTCAAAACAAAAGATATTTGTATTTGGCTCTTTGCTTAGTTGTGTTGATGAATGTACACTATAAAAAATCTCTTTACTTAAATGAAATGTTTTCTATTTCACGAAATCAATCTCGCATTCATGCAGCTCAATATCTAGAGAAACGAACTTTCTTTTTATCTAACGTCTTTTTAGATAATAATTCTTATTTTTTGCTTGGAAATAATGCACTACTGTATTCAAGATATTCCTTAAATGGATATTCAGCTTTACATCCTAAATATCCTAGTCACTCTGCTTGTTGGAGTTGGATTTCTGTTTTGTTTTGTAGTGAGTTTGGAAGGATTTTAGAAAAAGATCCCACTTTTAAGAAAAATCTTTTAGAACTTGTAAATATTGAATGGATTGTATACAATAAACCTCTAGAAACTTTAGTAAAAAAATACTTTCCAAATGGTACTTATGAAACTTTAGATTCAGAAATTACAAAACTAATCATTTCAGAACCATCTAGTAATTTAATTTCTGTGCAAAATGTACAATTCCAAGTAAAAAGTCTTTCAGAATATAAAATTTTACTTGATCTAAAGACTCTATCTTCTGACAAGGAAGGGTATATGCTTTTGCCTTGAGTGTATAGTAAAAATTATCATACTAGTAGTCCTATTGTAAACTTATCTAGTAGTTATCATGGTCTACTACAGCTCACAGTTCCTCCTAACACTTCTATAACAAATCTAGAAATAATTTATAAACTACCTCATGAAGCATATTATTTATGGTTTTATATTTCGAGTTTTTTTCTAATTTTTCTTTTGTATAAATTTCCTCCTAAAAAATGGAAAAATTCATGAAACTCCAAGTAACCATTCCTTGCTACAATGAAGAAAAAAATATTCCACTTATTTTAGAAAGATTTCAAAAAGTTTTAAACCGTAGTGACGTTGGTTTACTTCTTGTAAACAATGGCTCTACAGACAACTCTGCCCAAGTGCTAAAAGAACTTATCTCAAAATACCCCCTTTGCTTCTACTCTAAAAGTAGAGGTAAATCAAGGCTATGGTTATGGAATCTTACAAGGTTTAAAGGCTTCTAGTTCAGAATTTATTGGCTGGACTCATGCAGATATGCAGACGGATCCTTTTGATATTCTACGTGGTTTAGAGTTACTTGAAAACTCTACAAATCCAGAAAAAACTTATGTCAAAGGACTTCGCAAAGGTAGACCTATCTTTGATCAATTTTTTACTATTGGAATGGGAATTTTTGAAACACTGTATCTTAAAGCACCTCTTTGGGATATCAATGCCCAGCCCAATCTTTTTCATCGTTCATTTTTTGAATCTTGGAAAAATCCTCCTCATGATTTTTCTTTAGATTTATATGCACTCTATCAAGCCAAAAAACACAACTTACATATTTTACGGTTTCCAGTTGTTTTTCCACCTAGAATTCATGGGACCTCTAGTTGGAATACAGGTTTAAAAGCAAAGTGGAAATTTATAAAAAGGACTTTAGACTTTAGTTTTAAACTCAAAAAAGAACTTTAGGTTTTACTAATATGAGTTTAGAATTTATTGCTCACAGAATTAACACAGTCCAAGAACTAAAAGACTTACCAGAAAGTCTTGGAATAGAAGTAGATCTAAGAGATAGAGGAGAAAGACTTATTCTCCAGCATGATCCTTTTTTAGATGGAGAAAACTTTGAAGACCTATTAAAAGAATACAAAAATCGTGGAACTTTAATTTTAAATATAAAATCAGAACGAATTGAACATAAAGTCCTAGAACTCATTCATAAGTACCAAGTAAAAAAATATTTTTTTCTAGATTCTTCTTTTCCTATGATTTATTTACTATCCAGGCAAGGTGAAAAAAATATTGCCTTACGTTTTTCTGAATTTGAAAGTATAGATACTATTTTAAATATGAAAGGAAAAGCAAACTGGGTTTGGATAGATTGCTTTAGAGAACTTCCTTTAAATTCAGAGAATTACAAAATCTTAAAAGGAGCTGGATTTCAGCTTTGTCTAGTATCTCCTGAGTTACAAGGCAGAAGTGAAGAGATAGAAAGTTATGCTAGCTATTTAAAACAAAATTCTATTTTTTTAGATGCAATTTGTACGAAAGCGTACAATATTTCTAGATGGAAAATAAAACTTAGCTAAAATTTTAGGTAACTTCTAAAAAGATAATGTTCACTATAAACTAGGTTACTTCAATCCCCCCTACCCTGTTGAAGGTGAAGGAGAAATAAAAATCCTTCTTGTTCTGTAAATATCGCCACAGGCGAGTTTTTGCAGGAGGGTCAAAAATCCAAATTTACTTTTGTAGGGGGCAATTTCCATTAAAACAAGTTACTGAGTATTTAAAATTAGTTCTTCTATTGTACCATGCAATTGATAGTTTAGATTTCCAAAAGTATGTATTAAATTTTCTACATTTAAAGTAGAAGTTTCAAATAGAGGTTTAAGTTTAGAAGGCTTTTTTAGTAAGTTTTGTAGTTTCTCTTCTAGAGTATATATCAATTTAGGAATTGGAATTTTAATAGGTTTAGAAATTTTATTCTTTACTAAAATTTCATCAATTAATTTAACTAAGTCTTCATAACTCCAAACCTCTGGATAAGCTAGATTGTAAATTCCACTAACATCTAAAACTAAACTCTTTTGAAGAACAGTAATAACATCTAAAATATGTACAAAACTTCTTTTTATATTTTCTAGAGGATAAGGAAAAAAGCCTTTTTTTCCAAAATTTATAAGTTGATTTATAAAGCTTTTTGAATCTCTTCCGTATACTGAGGCAATCCGAAAAATGAGGGTAGAACCTTGAAAGCTTTTTAATAAAATTTTTTCTGCTTCAATTTTAGAAAGAGCATAAAAAGAATTACCATTCAGTGGTGAGGTTTCTTTGAGGTTTTCTCCACCTCCATATACAGAAGCAGAACTTGAGTAAATAAATTTTTTTACATTTTTTTGATTTGCAAACTCTACTAAAGTTTCTGTACTTTTAGTATTTATTAAAAAGTAATCACTATATTGATTACCTTCTGTAGAAGGAAGTCCAGCCAAGTGTAAAATACAATCAGGTTTGTAATCTAACTCAAGTTTAAACTTTTTTTGAAAGTCAAAAAATATATGTCTTAGAGGAAAATTTCCCATAGGTGGAGTTCTACCTATAGTTACTACTTCATAAAATTTAAAATCTAGGTTCTCTAAGAAAACTTTTCCTAGAGAACCAGAGGCACCTGTTAGAAGTATTTTCAAAGCTGAGAAAGTTTTTGTTCAACTATGGATTTTTTTTGTTCGTAGCCTTTTTTACCTAGTAAGGCAAACATGTTGTTTTTGTAATCTTCTACACCCGGCTGATCAAAAGGATTGACACCTAAAGTATATCCTGAAATTCCACAAGCATATTCAAAGAAATAAATCAGTTGACCTAGAGTATTTAAGTTTAAACTATCTATCTCCACTACAATAGAAGAAACTCCACCTTCTAAATGGGCAAGCTTGGTGCCTTCTATAGCCTTTGAATTGATATAATGTAGAGATTTGCCTGTCAAATAGTTTAATCCATCCAAGTCTCCAGCAAATTCTTCTACTAAAACTTCTAAATTAGGCTTTTGGATTTCTAAAACTGTTTCAAAAAGAATTCTCTCTCCATCTTGGATATATTGTCCCATAGAATGTAAATCTGTAGTGAAGTTTACACCTGCTGGGAAGATACCTTTCTTATCTTTCCCTTCACTTTCTCCATAAAGTTGTTTCCACCACTCAATAAAATATTGAAGTCTAGGATTATAATTAACTAGAATTTCTATTTTTTTACCTTTTTGATAAAGCAAGTTTCTAAGTGCTGCATACATACAAGCTATGTTTTCTCTTCCTGTTTTTGAGCTTAGTTCTGTTTGCATTTGCCTAGCACCAGCTATAAGCTCATTGATATTTAAACCTGCAACAGCAATAGGTAAAAGTCCCACTGGGGTTAAAACTGAATAACGTCCTCCTACATCGTCGGGAATAACAAAAGTCCTAAAGCCTTTTTCATCAGAAAACTTTTTTAAAGCTCCACGTGCAGCATCAGTTGTAGCAATGACTCTTTGGTTTGCTTTTTGCTCACCATATTTTTTTACAAGTAAAGAATACAAACTTCTAAACGCTAAGGCTGGCTCGGTAGTAGTACCTGACTTAGAAATGACGTTTACACTAAAATCTCTGTCAGCTAAAAAACTTAGTAGTTCACTGTGGTAATCAGAGTCAATGTGATGTCCCGCATATAAGATTTTTACTCCATTAGTTTTTACATAAGGAGTAAAAGAAGAAAGACTAGCTTCAATTACAGCCCTAGCACCTAGATAAGACCCACCAATTCCTACTACTATTAAAAACTCTGAAGAGTCTTGAATTTTTTTTACTGTATCTTCTATGTCTTGAATTTCTTTTTGAGAAATCTTAGAAGGTAAATCTACCCAACCTAAAAACTCACTTCCTTTTCCAGTTTTGTTATGTAAAAGTTGTCTAGCAGATTCTACTTTTGGAATTTGTTCAACTATTTCAGACTCACTAATAAATCCTTTTGTAAAACGAGAAGATAATCTAACTTGTACCATTGGATCCTCTTTTTTTGTAGTTTTATGACTATATTGTAATAGAAAAAGGAAAAATCTATACAATAAAAATTTTTCTTGGAAAAAATAAATCTTATAAATATATGGTTTTACAATTATGCTAAAAAACATCTTAGAGTCAGTTTCTTTTTCATCTCATCCTCATTTCTTTGCAGCTCCTGCCCGTATCAATATCATTGGAGAGCATGTAGACTATCTTGGTGGGTTGGTTTTACCTGCTGCAATTCAGTTTCAAACTATTGTCGGAATTTCTAAACTTGAAGAAAGAAAGTTTGAATTACATTCTGTTAAATTTGGAGATTCTTTAGTTTTAAATTCCTTTGAATACCAAAAGGAAAAAAAATGGGCAAATTACATTTTAGGCGTACTAGATGAAATTGAAAAGCTAGGTTACAAGCTTCCTGGTTTACAAATTGTAGTAGATGGAAATATTCCCCAAGGTGCCGGGCTTTCCTCTTCAGCTTCCCTAGAAGTAGCAGTAGGATATGGTGTAAGTGAAATTTGTAATCTTGGACTTAGTAAAAAAGATATTGCCTTAGTAGGACAAAGAGCAGAAAACAACTTTGTAGGTACAAAATGTGGTATAATGGATCAATTTGTAATCGCCCTAGCTAAGACAAATACCTGTCTTATATTAGATACTTCTAATTTAGAATATTCTTATAAACTTATAAATATTGGTTCTTGTGAATTTTTTTTAATTGATTCTAAAGTAAAGCACTCTTTAGAAACAAGTGATTACAACAAACGTCGGGAAGAGTGTGAGTCTGCCTTAAAAAAAATCCAAGAAAAAATTTCTATACCTAATTTATATTCTTTACCTGAAAATAATAATTTACAAGAGTTCAATTTAACTAAAGAAGAAACCAAACGAGTTCAGCATGTAATAGGTGAAAAACGTCGCACACAAGATGTTATTCACTTTTTAGAATCTAACAGACCCGAACAACTTGGAAATATACTCTATGAAGCACATAACTCTCTTGCTAATTTTTTTGAAGTTTCTTGTGAAGAAACTGATTTTATTGTAGACAGACTTAGAAATGAGGGTTGTCTAGGTGCTAGAATGATTGGAGGAGGATTTGGAGGCTGTATTCTAGTTCTTGACAAAATTGGAAAATTTGAAAGAATAGCAAACAGAATTTATTCAGACTATTCCAGACAGTTTGGAATTCAACCTGAATTTTATAAAATTCAAATTACAGATGGTGTAAAAGAAATTTAGAGGAAACAGAATGGCAGAAAAACCAAATTTAGACGCTCCAGAGTTTCATCATATAGGCTCTGAATTACAAATTCATGCTCGTGGTGGTCATCCTAAATTACCTGAAGATGGGGTTATAGTAAATATTTCTGGACATTTAAATCTTTATTCAACTCCTCACGTCAAAAACATTTTAAATAGATTAGTAGATGCTGGTTTTTTAAAACTTTATATCAATTTAGAGTCTTTACATTACATAGATTCTTCAGGATTAGGAGCTTTTCTTGGGGTTCAATCTCGACTTGCAAAAATCAATGGTTTCTTGAGGCTCTGTGCCCCTACTAAACAAGTTACAGCAGTTCTTGAACTTACAAAACTTAAAAGTATGCTACGAGTATCTAAAAGTTTAGAAGATGCTATCAACGCTAAAATTTAGCTAGCTATGTAAGCTTCTTTTATTAAAAAACTTGGAACTTTAATAGAACTATAAGTATCCAGATATTCATTGTCAAAGGCTTCTATGTTTTGAATAAGATCGTAATAATTTGTATTTAAAGTAATCTTATCTATGGGTTTAGTCTTTTCTCCTTTTTCACAGTAGAAACCTTGTACCCCTATAGAAATATCTCCCGATAAAGTAGAACAACCTGAACTACCTTCTAGTTTTGTAACTAGTACACAACGTGAATACATCTTGAGTAACTCATCTAGACTATAATTTCCTAATGGAACAATTAAATTAGAAACTGTAGTTCCAGCTTTTCCCCCATACGAGCGAGATCCATTTCCTGTAGGTTCTACTTTCATTTTCTTAGCAGATTCTAAGTTTTGTAAATAATTTATTAGTACTCCTTTGGAAACAAATTCTTGACGCTTTGTAGGAACTCCTTCTCCATCTAAAAGTCTAGAACCGGGCATACCTACAACTAAGGGATCACAAATCATTGTAAACACATCAGAGGCAATTTTTTCTTCAAGTTTTCCTACTAGTCTAGATTGACCTTTAGTGATAGCTTCTCCTGTATAGGCACCTAAAAACATTCCTAAAATACTTCCACTTACTCTATTAGAAAAAACTACAGGATATTTTCCTGATGGAATTGGTTCTGCTCCAAGTAGTTCAGTTGCCCGCTCTGCAGCTTTTTGTGCCATATATTTTGTATTTAATTGTCCGGGAGACTTAAAGGTATTTCCATAATAACCCATTTTTTTTTGTTCGCCTTGTTTGGCTGTAAGCCCAATCCATCCACTTAGTGAATTTGATTTTCTATAATAATAAACTCCTTTAGAATTACAGAAGATTGCTTCGCCTGAAGATTTACTAGTCCCCACATAAGGAGCATTTTCAATACGTGGGTCTGCTTTAAGTCCAAGTTCTTCCATTTCTACTGCATAGTTTACAAGTTCTTCAAATGTTGTTTGCTCTAATTCAGGATTAAAAATTTGTAAGTCTATATTTGGAAGTTCTACGGGAGCTGGAAGTTCAATCTCTAAAGTATCTGTAAGTTTGGAGTTAGAAATAGCATCTTCTAAGCATTGTAAAATGGAGTCTTTGGTAAATCTTTCTGTATAAGAAATTCCTGGTCGTCCATCTAAAAACAAACGAATCCCTATTCCAGTCCCATGGGAAATCTCTGTATTTTTTACACGTCCTTCAAAAACCTCCACTGCGGTAGACTGTGAAATTCCAGCTACTATGTCAAATTGAGGAATATTTCGTTTTTTAGCTTCTTCTAAGAGAAAATAAGAGGCTTGTTCTAAATTCATCATCTACCTCCCACTAAAATTTCATCTACTTTAATAGAAGGCTGTCCTACTGTAACAGGAATTGTCCCTGATGAGGCACCACACATTCCAGCAGAAATTTCTAAATCATCACTTACCATAGAAATTTTTTGTATAACTTCATGACCTTTTCCAATCAAAGTTGCTCCCCTGACAGGTTCAGCAATTTTCCCATTGCGTATAACGTAACCTTCTTCTACAGAAAAATTAAATTCTCCAGTAGCAGGATTTACAGAACCTCCTCCCATTTTTTTAGCATAGAGTCCTTCTTCTACAGAGGCAATCATATCTTCTAATTTATCTTTGCCGGGAGCAATGTAGGTATTTCGCATTCTAGCCACAGGTGGATAATTATAAGATTCTCTTCTTGCACTTCCTGTTCGTCTCACTCCTACTTCTAAAGCTCCAATACGATCAGAAAGGTAATTTTTAAGTATACCGTTTTCAATGAGAATAGTTTTTTCTGGAAGATTGCCTTCGTCATCTATATTGATAGAACCCCATGAGTTTGGAATAGTTCCATCATCTATAGCAGTCAAACAAGGATTAGCAATTTGCTCACCTAGCTTTCCTACAAAAGGAGAAGATTTTTTTCTTATAGCTTCTGTTTCTAATGGATGCCCACAAGCCTCATGGAATATAACGCCTCCAAAGCCATTTCCCATAATGACAGGCATTTTTTTTCCAACGATATAACTAGCATCTAACATAAGTAAAGCTCTTCTAGCAGCAGATAAAGCTAAACTTTCTATATCTAAGTTTTCAAAAAATTCAAACCCCATCTGTGCTCCAGGTGATTCAGAACCTGAATAAATTTCATTTCCATTTCTAGCACTGACACTTAAAGAAAATCTAGAAAGGACTCTATAGTCATTTACGAAAAGACCTTCACTATTGAAAATTTGAACTTGAGAAGTTACATCAAAAGCACGAGCGTTCACTTGGAAAATTTTTTCTGACTCACGTCTTGCAATTTCATCAGCTAATTTTAAAAAAGGAAGTTTTTTTTCTTGACTAATTTTTTTAGGATCTAAAATAATTTTTTGACTTGGAATTGTAGTTTGACGTAATACAACAGGTTCTCTTTTTAATTCAGTTGGAGTATTTAAACGAGTTTTAGCTAGTTGGCGAACTAATTCAATTAGATGAGATTCTTCTTCTAAGCTTGTGCTAGCATATAAAACTTCTGTCCCAAAAATTAGCCGAATTCCAATTCCAAATTCTGTTCCTGCATTTACTGTTTCAACTTTTTGATCTACAAAACTTACAGAAGATTGTCGAGTTTCTTCAATGAACAACTCGACAAAATCTGCCTTAGCATCCAAACCTGCTTCTATCACGTTAGAAGCAATTTTTTCGTTCATAATTTCCTCTCATTTGATAAGATGAGCTAAATTCCCCTTATCTTTTTTGTGATTTTTTCCAGAATCTTTGTAAGCATAATGGTTTCTAGCTTGGTGGTTTTTTGTACGTACTTTTAAGTCATCATAATCTATGCAATTTTTAAAGGAGACAAATTCTTCTTTTACAAATCTCATCCCAGTGCTATAGTCCATAAGTTCGTCCTCTTGTAAGCCAGGCACTTCATAAATAAGTTCTACCTCTGTTCCATCTGCTAAAACTCCAATGACACGATTGTTTCCATTGTAATTTGGGATTTTTTGTTCTAAGTAATCACGAATTGACATAGTTCCTCCTTTTTTAATCTAATTGTAAAAACTAAATTTTCTTGTAAATTGTTTTACTAATTTCAAAAAGTTATTTGGTTTTGTCTAGAAAGTTTTTTTATAGTTCAATTTCTAAATATAATTTTATATGTTAGACTTTAACTAAAAAAAGCTTTTTTGCTATTTTTATTAAATAAAGTAGATAATTATTTGCAATTGATTTAGTAAGAGAATTTATCAAAATATTTTAAGTTAAAAAGTTTTTTCTTGATTAAAATTTATTTGACTTATCTATTAGAGAAATTCTTTTTTTATACTTTAAAGCATGGATTCTGTGTATATGATTGTTTATCAAAATTTTTTTGAATTAGTCTAGAACTCTTTTGTACTCAAAAATCACATCAAAGGTAATAAAAAATCTTATGTTGATTTTTTTGTTTGTAAAAAAAGAAATTTTAGGTTATAAAGTTTCGTAGTTTATTTACTATCCAACAGATTAAGGAACATATTCAATAAATATTTATTTACAAAAAGTAATTTTAACTCCACAAAATTTGAGTTTGGGTAGTGTTTTTTGTGTTCTCGGGTTTATTTTTTCATTGATTCTTTATCAGGTTTTTGTTTTTTTTACAGTATGAGTTCTTTTTTTCCAAATCGGTTTGATTGTATTGTCGTAGGTGGAGGACATGCTGGAGCTGAGGCTTCTTATCTTGTAAGTAAAGCTGGATTTAAAACTTTACTTATTACTATGAATGTAGATACAATCGGGCAAATGAGTTGTAATCCTGCTATTGGAGGGATTGCCAAAGGTCACATGGTAAGAGAAATTGATGCCTTAGGTGGACTTATGGCAAAAGTCATCGACGCTACAGGAATTCAGTTTAAAATGCTTAACACTTCTAAGGGTCCATCTGTGTGGGCACCTAGGGCACAGGCAGATAAAAAAGAATATCAGCTCAAAGTAAAGCATACTTTAGAGTCTACAACAAATCTTTCTATTCGACAAGACACAGTAGAAGAACTCTTAATAGACAAGGGTCAAATTCAAGGAGTAGTTACAGGTAGAGGATTTACTATCTATGCCAATCATGTAATTTTAACTACAGGGACTTTTTTATCTAGTCTTATTCACATAGGAACTTATCAAAAAGAATCAGGGAGGATGGGAGATAGCACTGTTAAGGGTCTATCTAGATCCTTACAAAAGCTGAATTTTCGTATGGGAAGACTAAAGACCGGAACTCCACCTAGGCTCCATAGTAGTTCTATTGATTACTCTGAACTTTTAGTGCAAGAAGGAGATGAGGATCCCACTCCCTTTTCTTTTTCTACAGGAAAAATTACCCGCCGTCAAATTCCTTGTCACATAACGTATACAAATTCCCAGACTCATAAAATTATTAACGAAAACTTACACCTCTCACCAATTTATTCAGGACAAATTCAATCTGTAGGACCTCGATACTGTCCTTCTATTGAAGATAAGATTGTGCGATTTGCAGAGCGTGAACGACATCAAATTTTCTTAGAACCTGAAGGATACGAAACTAAAGAAGTATATGTAAATGGGGTTTCGACAAGTCTGCCTGAAGAAGTACAGTGGAAACTTATTCACACCATTAAAGGATTAGAAAAAGCAGAGCTCATTCGCCCGGGCTATGCGGTAGAGTACGACTATGTAGACCCTACAGAACTCAAGCCTACTTTAGAAACTAAAAAAATTAAAGGCTTATATCACGCAGGTCAAATCAATGGTACCACAGGATATGAAGAAGCAGCAGCACAAGGAGTAGTAGCAGCTTATAGTGTAATTGCCTCCTTACTAAAAGAAGAACCTATCATATTTTTGAGAAGTGAGAGCTATATAGGAGTACTCATTGATGACTTGGTTTATAAAGGTGTAGAAGATCCTTATCGTATGTTTACAAGTAGGGCAGAACATAGACTTCTACTACGACAAGATAACGCTGACAAAAGGCTTATGAAGTATGCAAAGAAAATGGGACTTATCAGTGAGGAAGAGTTTTTGAGAATGCAAGAAAAGTATGAAAGATTAGAACAGGTTCAAAAAAAAATTTACTCTACTAATCTAAAACCTTCTATAGAACTTTCTAAGATACTAGAGAGAAAAGGTATTAGTTCTATTAAGTTTGGAAGTGATCTAGCTTCTTTTATAAAACGTCCAGAAATTAGTATAGAAGACTGCATAGAAATTTGTCCAGACCTACTTAATCTCACTATGCAAGAAAGAAAAGTTTTAGAAATGGAAATTAAATATGAAGGCTATATTAAAAAAGATTTAGAAGCTATTGAAAACCGCTCTAAATATCTACAGTTAAAAATTCCTGAGAACTTTGATTATTCAAGTATTACAGGACTTAAAAAAGAAGCTATTCAAAAACTTTCTAAGCACAGACCTATTAATTTAGAAAAAGCAGCACAAATCTCGGGAGTAGATCCGTCTGATATCGATATACTAAGAATTTACTTATTAGATAAGCAAAGAAAAGAAAGCTGTCTAATATGAATATAATAAAAATTTTTATTTTAATATTTTTTACTTTTTTTGTAAATTGCACAAACAACATTTTCTTATCTAACTTAACTCCTAAAGCACATGCAGGATTACTAAATTTAGAATTTATTGACTTTGAGGATACTCAAGGAATAAGGTTAGATGGAGAATGGAAATTTTACTGGAATACTCTTTTATCAGAAGACTCACCTCAACACTTTCTTTATAAGCAAGTACCTGATGTATGGAGCCAGGGTAAACAACCTTTTCCAGCCTTTGGGTATGCTAGTTATAGTTTAGAAGTAATTTTACCTAAAGAACTTCCCGAACTTGGAATTTACTGTGAAGATGCAGCTACTTCTTTTCGGATTTTTTGGAATGATCAGCTAGTTTTAGAGTCGGGAAAAGTAGCTAAAACACTAGAAGAATATTTGCCAAGTTATAAATCAAAAATTGGTACAATTACAAACATTCAAAAAAGAAATCAAATTATAGTAGAAATAGCTAACTTTCAGCACTATAAGTCGGGACTTTGGAAAAGTATAGTTATAGGAAAAAAAGCAAATCTAGAAAAAACATGGATTCAAAATGGATTTATTTATTTTTTTTGTTTAGGTTGTTTTTGGATAACTAGCTTATTTTATATAAGTCTGTATTCTAGAAAAAGGAACAGTATAGTTGAATTATACTTTGCTATTTTTTGTTTTTTTGCAGGCTGGAGATTTTTAGTTATCAATGAAAAATTTATTTACTTTTTCTTTCCAAATTTAAACTGGAATTCAATAAATTTTTTAGACTTTATGAGTCTTTATCTAGCTACTCCTTCACTTGTTTTACTAATTTATAATCTTTTTATAAAACACTTCTCAAAGAACATTTTACGTGTTTATCTTCTATATTCTATCTTATTAATTGCAATGTATCTGATTTTACCTTCGTATTACGCTTCTATGACCCGACCTGTTTTTCAAGTAGGACTGCTAACTATATTTACTTATATACTTGGAGTATACATCAAATCTATATCTAGAAAAGAAGAAGAAGGATATGTAGCTTTTTCTAGTTTTGTATTATTATTTTTTTGTGTGATAAACTATATATTATATTATAACTTGATACTTTCAACTAAATGTCATATAGAAATTTTTTTAACTATTTTTATGTTTGCTCATTCTTTTTTACTTCTCAAACGAACTTCTAAGGCTTTTTCTACTTCTTTAAGGCTAGCAGAAAGACTAAGGAAAACAAATAAAAATTTACATAAATTAAAACTAGAACTTGAACAAAAAGTTCAAGAAAGAACTAAAGAACTTTTAGAAGAAAAAACTCGAGTCGAGCTTATTGGAAGAATGACTTCTGAAATAGTACATGACTTAAAAACCCCAATTTCTACAATCTTAGGTCTTTCAGAGATGGCAAACTTAGACGATATAGGTAAACAAGCTAGAATGGAATATTTAGAAATCATTCAATCTGAATCTATTCGTCTTGCAGATATGTCCCAAGGTATACTGGACTACGTGCGAGGTGGTGCCAGAGTAGAAGTAGAAGAAGTCAATTTACAAGAATTTAGTTACGAGATTTATAGAATACTCAAGCCCGAATTTAGAAATACTGACATAGAGTTTTTCATAGATACAAGCATTAAAGGCTTTGCTGTTTTTGACAAAGAACTTATGAGAAGAGTAATATTAAATATTTCTACAAATGCTCTAGAAGCACTCATAGCTTCTAAAAAAGAAAATAAAAAATTTACTATTGAGTTTTATTTTGAAGGCGAAAACTTCGTAATGAAATTTTCTGATAACGCATTAGGAATTTCAGAAGAAATTTAAGATAAAGTTTTTGAACCTTTTGTAAGTTATGGAAAGAAAAAAGGTACTGGCTTAGGAATGGCTCTGGTAAAAGAAATTATTGAATCACACCAAGGAAATATATATTTTATAACTGAAAAAAATGTAGGTACTACTTTTTTTGTTAAAATTCCTCAAGGAAAAGAAGTTGAACAAAATACTGATTTTTCTATTTAACTTTTCTGCCTTAATTGGTTGTTTTAATGTACAAACTCCACGTATCCAACAAGGAATATTAGACTTATCTAATAAGAACTTAGATGAAATTTTGCTCAAATTAGATGGAGAATGGAAATTTTACTGGATGCAGACTCCTGAAGATATACAAATTGAAAAAGAAAAAAATTTTACTTTTATAAAATTTCCTACTAGTTGGGAAAAAAATTTTTTTAATCCACAGCAAACAAAAGGATATGCTACTTATCAATTAAAAGTAAAAAATAATTTAACTTCAAATCTAACTCTCTTTATTCCCACAATTTGGTTTGGATACGATGTCTATATAAATCAAAAAAAAATTTTTTCTCATGGAAAAACTAGTATAGATATAGAAAATTTTATCCCTAAAATTAATCCTGTCTATTTACAACTTCCAACAAACTCAGAAAATTTTAGTTTAGAAATTGTAATATATGATCCTTTTGTTGGGACAGGTAGAGTTGAAACTTCTATAATTTTATCCTCTTTATATAATATCAAGAAATATAATCAATATTTAGATTATGAATATACCTTTTTTATAGGTATGATTTTCATGATGGCTATTTTTTATTTTACATTTTATTTTTTAAATACAGAAAATCCTTCTTTTCTATATTTTGGTTTTGTAATATTATTAATTGGAACTAGGGAGTTATTTTCTGGACAAAAAATTTTCATCCAACTCTTAGAAATACCTTTCATATTTAGCTATAAAATCCAGTTTATCTGTGAATTTTTAGCAGTTATATTTTTTACAAAATTTATGAGATATGTCTTTCCTCATGAAATCTATGTAAAGATAGATCAATGGTTACTTTATTTATCTCCTGTAGTTATAGTTTATATCTTAGTTTCTAATTATCTTTACTTATATTGGTTAGGTTTAGTCTTTTTTATTGGTTTAATCTTACTTATGATATATTTTCTTTTTTGTATATTTAAAGCCTATAAAAAGAATAGAGAAAACTCAGGAATTTATTTAGTTGGCTTTTTAATAGTAAGTCTGATTTTTTTTAATGATATATTAAATTATTTTAGTATTTTAAACAATGGTTATTACTTAATATATGCTTACTTTTTATTTTTATTTTTATTATCTTTTTTAATTTCCAAAAAAAATTCTAAATCTTATAGAGAACTTCGAATCTTAGGAAATCAACTTAGAAAAATTAGTAAAGTTAAAGACGACTTTATGTCCAATCTCTCTCATGAAATGAGAACACCTTTGTCTTTGATCTATGCTTTTTCAGAGTTATTAGTTGAGAATCCTAAAACTGATCCAGAAGTTATAGAATCTTACAGTAGAGATATTCATAGAGAAGCCAAATCTTTAATAGAAATTATAAATGATTTAATGATGGTTACAGATTTAGAAACAAAGTTTAACATGCGAATTAAAAAAAATAAAATCGATGAAATGCTTCAAGAAGCTTGCAATTATCTAGAAACTTTTAGGGAAGAAAAAAATATTTCTATAGAATTATCGGGGGATGAATCTACACTTGTAAAATGTGATAGAAGTTTAATGGTAAAGTTATTAATTATTATTA
>Ga0308414_1001342_pt1 | contig 16037 bp, 14 predicted proteins | sample HotsprSampleOS50_FD_205667 | JGI IMG/M metagenome (GOLD analysis project Ga0308414, IMG submission 205667) | Hot spring phototrophic mat microbial communities from Octopus Spring, Yellowstone National Park, Wyoming, United States - 20090730_OS50 ... | reverse complement strand
ATCGAATGCTTTGATGTCTCGCATACCCAGGGGACCGACCAGGTGGCGAGCATGGTGGTGTGGGAAGACGGGCGGATGAAGAAAGCGGACTACCGCAAGTTCATCATCCGCACCGTGGCGGGCAACGACGATTTCGCCTCGATGCGCGAGGTGGTGGGGCGCCGGTACGCGCGTCTGCAACAAGAGGGCGCCGCGTTTCCCGGACTGATTCTCATCGATGGCGGCATCGGCCAACTGCATGCGGCCGCCGAGGCGCTGGAAGCGCTCGGCGTGGTCAACCAGCCGCTGGCGTCCATCGCCAAGCGCGAGGAGTGGGTCTACGTGTTGGGCCAGGAGGACGAGCCGGTCGTGCTCGACCGCTTCTCGCCCATTCTTCACCTGGTGCAGCGGATCCGCGACGAAGCGCACCGTTTTGCGCTCACCTTTCACCGCACGCGGCGGAACGCGGCGCGCCTGACCTCGGAACTGGACCGCATTCCCGGCGTGGGTCCGCGGACGGTGCAGCGGCTGCTTCGCGAGTTCGGCAGTCCGGAGCGCGTGCGGGAAGCCCGGGAAGAAGAGTTGGCGGCAGCCGTGGGACGCGCGGCGGCCCGCCGCGTGAAGCAGTTCTACACGGCGCCCAGCCCGGCTGCCGAGGGCTCACCCTAACAATGGCGGCTTTGGCCCGCCGCGTGCAGCAGAAGGAATTGTACCGGCCTAGCGCGGCGGAGGCAGAAAGACGCGCCAGCCCGTCCGGCGGCCGGGCGAAAGGAGACGCCCATGTTTGACACGTTGGACGACAATGTCAGCCGCATTTCCGAAACGCCCCGGCTGGCGCAGCGGATCCTGCGCTACACTGCGGTGGCCGCGGCCTCGCTGTTGGTCTTCGGGCTGTTGATTCTGAGCATCGCGCTGCATGGCTGAAGCTGCCGCGCGGGCGCGGCGATTTTGGCTGCCAAAAGGGGGCGGGCATACTACCCGGTAAGCCGGGGATGCGCACGGAGCGCCGTGCCGGAACCAGGCCCGCCCCGGCGGCCGCGCCGTGCCGGGTATCTTGGTAGAGCATGCGCACGGATCCAGAGGCGCCGCACCAGGCCGGCCCGCTGTCCGAAATCCTTTGGCCGGCGGCCGCCGTGCCAAGCGGGAAGGCCGTGCGGGTCCGGATCGCCCTCATCGCCGGCTTCGCGATCGGCGTCAGCGCCCTCCACTACTTCACCCCCGCCGAGTTAGTCCACTGGCACCTTCTCTACGAACGGCTGTTCTACCTGCCTGTGGTGTACAGCGCGCTGCTCTATGGTTGGCAGGGCGGTCTGCTGGGCGCCGCGCTGGCTTCCCTCTGCTATTTCCCGCACGCCACGGCTGCGCGGAGCGGTCTGCCGGGCCTCGGTTTTGACCGCTACCTCGAAATGGGATTGTTTTTCGCCGCGGGCCTGGTGATCGGCGTCCTCGCCGACCGCGAGCGCAGACACCGCTGGGCCTCCGAGGAGACCGCCGAGCAGTTGAAGCGGGTCTACGCCGAATTGCAGAACAACTTCGAACGGATGAAGCGCGCCGAGCGGCTGTACGCTATCGGACAGCTCTCGGCGGGGCTGGCGCACGAAATCCGGAACCCGCTCGCCAGCATCGCCGGCGCTGCGGGCATTCTGCTGCGCAGCCCCAACCGCGACCCCGCGCAAACCGAAGTCGTGGAAATCATTGACCGCGAAAGCCGCCGGCTCAACCGCTTGCTGACCAACTTTTTGAATTTCGCCAAGCCGCCCGCGCCCCAATACCGGGTGATCAGCCTGGAGCCGATCCTGGATTCTGTCATCGGCTTGGCCAGCCACGCCGATACCTTGGGACCCGTGACGTTCCGTAAGAAGATCTCCGGAAAGAAAGGGACGGTGGAGTGCGATCCCGAGCAACTCAAGCAGGTGCTGCTCAACTTGGTCATTAACGCCGTGCAGGCGATGCCGGAGGGTGGGGAAATCCTGCTGGCGGCCCGCATCGAGGGGGCGCGGGCGGTCCTCGAGGTCAGCGATCAGGGAAGCGGCGTTTCGCCCGAAGAGATGGATAAGATCTTTGATCCCTTCTATACCACCAAGGAAAACGGAACTGGACTCGGCCTCTCCGTCGCGCATCAAATCGTGTTGCAATTGGGCGGGATGCTGACCGCGCGGCGCAATGCTGGCCGCGGGATGACGTTTACGGTGATCATTCCCGTGCAAGCCGAGAAAGTCCTATGAACGGCAGGAAGATCCTGGTGGTGGACGACGACGAGAGCCTCCGCCGCATTACTCAACTGCAATTACAGGAAGCCGGCTACGCGGTCATCACCGCTTCGGACGGCGCGGAGGCGCTCCGGCGCATCGCCGAAGACCGCCCCGCGCTGGTCATCACCGACCTGAAGATGCCGGGCATGTCGGGGCTGGAGCTGTTGAAAACCCTGCGCGGCGACTACCCGGAGCTTCCCGTCGTGATGATCACGGCGCACGGCACCGTGCAGACGGCCGTGGCGGCCATGAAGGAGGGAGCCTTCGATTACATCACCAAGCCCATTGACTACGAGGAGCTCGTGCTGGTGGTGGACCGCGCCCTCGAGCGCCAGGGCCTGATCGAAGAAGTCCAGCATCTGCGGGCCGCTATCGAGGAGAAATACGGCTTTGACAAGATCATCGGCCGTTCCCAAGCGTTGCTGCGCGTGCTAAACCTGGCCTCGCGCGTGGCGATGAGCGATTCCATTGTGCTGATTCAAGGGGAAACCGGCACGGGGAAGGAGCTGCTGGCGAAAGCCATCTACCAGAACAGCCGCCGCAAGCACAAGCCGTTCGTCACGATTAATTGCGGCGCTATCCCCCGGGAACTGCTGGAATCGGAACTGTTCGGGTATACCAAAGGCGCCTTCACGGGTGCGATGACGTCCAAGAAAGGCAAAATCGAACTGGCCGACGGCGGGACGCTGTTCCTGGATGAGATCGGAGAACTCCCGCTGGAATTGCAGGTAAAGCTGCTCCGGCTGTTGCAGCAGGGCGAACTGGAGAAAGTAGGCGCCGCCGCCCCGGCCGTGGTCGATGTGCGGGTGATCGCCGCGACCCACCGCAACCTGCTGGCGATGGTCGAGGACGGGTTGTTCCGCGAGGACCTGTATTACCGCCTGGCGGTCGTGCCCCTGACGCTGCCGCCGCTGCGGGAACGGGTTGAGGACATCCCCGAGCTGGTGCAGCACCTGTTTCAGAAAATGCGCCAGAAGCACGGTATGGAACACCTCAAGCTGCCGCCACGGCTGCTGCCCCACTTCTGTTCCTACCGGTGGCCGGGCAACGTGCGCGAGCTCGAAAACGTCATCGAACGGCTGGTGGTGCTGAGCGCGGGCGACGAGATCCGGTTGGACGACCTCCCGGAAACGCTGCAAACGGAGCCCCCGGCGCTGGAAACGATCCGGCTGGATCTGCCGCCCCACGGCATCAGCCTCGAGGGGGTGGAGAAGGAGTTGCTCCAGCGCGCCCTGGAAAAATGCAACTGGAACCAGACGCAGGCGGCGGCCTATCTGGATATCAGCCGCCGGACGCTGATTTATCGCATGGAAAAGTACGGACTGCGCAAGGAGTAAATGGCGCTCAGGCCGCGCGGTCGACGTCTTCGGAAAGCGCGGCGCGCCGCTCCTGGCAGGGCACGCAATAGACGGCCCAGGGCAGCGCGGCCAGCCGCTTCGGCGGGATGACGCCGCCGCAATCGTCGCAGATGCCGTAGCTGCCTTCGTCCAGGCGCGCCAGCGCCTCGTCGATCAGGCGCAGCTTCTCGGCAGCCAGAGAACTGACGCGCAGCGCCACAAACTGGTCGTGCAGCAGGGTGGGGTCGTCATCGGAGGAGCCCCGGCCATCCTCGGAGAAGGGCTGGGGCTGCCGGCCCAACTCGGAAAGCAGACGGCTTCGGGCGGCCAGCAGGGCTTCCCGGTGTTCGCCGACCGCGCTCTTGGTGGATTGGGTTCTGGTCATGGTGTGCCTCAGAGGTGGCGAGGAGCACGCGTCCTGCCAAAATCCGCCGGTCCGGTTGCCCTAAGGTTGCTGCATCGCCTGAGGGCTTCGCGCTGCTTCTGACGCGGTGTCCCAAAACGTCCACCGCGGGAACCTGCACGACGCAAAAGGGACAGCGCACCGGCAAAAAAAAACGCCGCTCCGGGCGGACCGGCGCGGAACGCGAATTGCTCCCACCAAAATGACATGCTGGATCCAACCACGACGGTGACGTATGTGAGCGGCGAGCCATTCGACCGCACGCTGAAACTGCTGCGCGACGCGCTGGCCCGCCAGCGCCTGCTGATCGCCGGGGAGATGGACCTGCAAGCGCGCGTGCGCCAGCGTTTCGGGCTGCACATCCCTCCGTGCCGGGTTCTGTACGTCGATTCGCCGGAGGTTTTCCTGGAAGCGGTCAGCCGCAACCGGCCGGTGGTGGTGTTCCTGCCGGTGCACGTGGTCTTATCGGCTGAAGAAGACGGGACGGTGGTGCACGTGATGAACCCGGCTTGCGCGAAAGGAACCGGCTGGCCTCCCGACGTGCGGATTCCCCTGAATCGTGTCCTGCTCGGGGTGGCCGAGGCGGTGGAAATGGTCGCCACGCGGCAAGCGGCGCGCGCCGCTTAGGAACCGGCGGCGCGCCCGGTCCCGCTGATACAATCCTCCTCATGGCGGTCACCAGACGCGCGTTCGCCGGTGCCTTCACCGCCGCTTCCTATCAGCGGGTGCAAGGGGCGAACGACCGGGTGCAGGTGGGCTTCATCGGCTACGGGCTGATTGGCGCGCAGCACGTCGAGGACTTCAAAAAGCAGCGCGACGCGGATCTGGCCGCGGTGGCGGAAGTCTATCAGCCCCGGCTCGAGCAGGGCGTGGCGGCCTGCGGCGCGCGGGCCCGGGGCTATCGCGACTTCCGGCGCCTGCTGGACGACCGCGAGATCCAGGCAGTGGTGATCTCGACGCCGGACCACTGGCACGCCCTCATGACGATGATGGCGTGCGCGGCCGGCAAAGATGTCTACGTGGAAAAGCCGCTCTCGCTGTTCGTCCGCGAGGGACGCTGGATGACCAGCGTGGCGCGGCGGCACGGGCGGGTGGTGCAGGTCGGCACACAGCAGCGCTCCGGACCGCATTACCACCGGGCCATGCGCCTGTTGCGGGACGGACATCTCGGCAAGGTCCATCATGTCCGGGCGGCGTCGCTTCGCAACGTGATGCCCGGCTTCGGCGCCCCGCCGGACGCGGAGGCGCCCGCCGGTCTCGATTATGACCTGTGGCTGGGCCCCGCGCCCGCCCGGCGGTACAATCCTCAGCGCTCGCTTTATCATTTCCGCTGGTTTTGGGACTATTCGGGCGGGCAGATGACCAACCTCGGCGCCCACGAGATCGACATCGCCCAGTGGTTTCTGGGCGTGCCGGGGCCCGCGGCGGTCAGCTCGAGCGGAGGGCGTTTCTGCCTGCGCGATAACGGCGAGACGCCCGATACCCAGGACGCCCTCTTCGAATATCCCGGCTTCACCATGGTGTACTCGCTGCGCGAGGCCAGCGCGGGCCGGCGGGCGGGCGCGGGCCTCGAGTTTTTCGGTGACAAAGGCAGCCTTACGATCGGCCGGACGGGCTTCGAGGTGCACCCGGACCCGAGAATCGACCCGGCCAGCGCGATCCCGGTGTTCGCCGGCCATCCGGCCGGCGGGCCGCGCCGCCAAAGCCACGCCGTGGTCCCGTGGACGCAGCCGCTCAAGGACAGCGGCTCTTCCGACGAGCAGTTCGAACGGCACGCGCGCAACTTCCTGGACTGCGTGAAATCGCGGCAGCGGCCGGTGGCCGATGTCGAGGATGGACACCGGACCGCCGTGGCCTGCCACCTGGCCAACATCTCCCTGCGCACCGGACGCAAGCTGCGCTGGGACGCCGCGCGCGAGGAGATCGCCGGCGACCCGGCGGCGGCGGCCATGCTCGAGCGTCCCTACCGCCCGCCTTGGGATGCGGTCCTGCGCAGCCTGATCCGAGGTTGAGATGACGCGGCGAGCATTCCTCGGCGCGGCGGGCGCGGCGGCAGCGGCGGCCGCGGACCCGGTCCCACGTACCTCGATGGGTATCGCTGCCACCTCGTTCATGACCGGTTGGCGGCCGCGCGACATGTTCGCGTTCCTGGACCGCTGCGCCGCGCTGGGCGCGGGCGGGGTGCAGACCGCGCTGTCGGCCACGGACGCCGCGTCGCTGCGGCGGCTGCGCGAACGGATCGATGGCGCCGGAATGTACCTGGAAGTGATGGCGCCGCTGCCGCAAGAAGACGCTTCCGGTTTCGCGCACACCGCCGCTGCGGCGCGCGAAGCGGGCGCGCGCTGCCTCCGCGCCGCCTGCCTGGGCGGACGCCGCTACGAGACCTTTGCCACGCTGGAGGACTGGCGCGCCTTCGTGCGCCAGGCCAGGGCCGCGGTCCGCAGCGCCGTGCGTGTCTGCGAGCAGCGCCGCCTGCCCCTGGCGCTCGAAAACCACAAGGACTGGACCGCCGAGGAGTTGCTCGCCTTGCTGCGGGAGTATTCCAGCGCGTATCTGGGCGTGTGTCTCGACACGGGCAACAACATCGCGCTGCTGGACGACCCGATGGAGGTAGTGTTGGCCTTGGCGCCGTACGCCGTCTCCACCCACATCAAGGACATGGGCGTTGCGCCGGACCGCGATGGGTTTCTCCTCTCGGAGGTCGTCCTGGGCGAAGGCGCGCTTGATCTGGGCGCCATGCTGAGCGCGATTCGTGCGCGGCGGCCGGAGACGCGCTTCACGCTGGAGATGATCACCCGGAATCCGCTTTCCGTGCCCTGCCTCACCGACGCCTATTGGGCCACGTTCCCGGACCGCAACGGCCGGTGCCTGGCGCGGACGCTGCGCTGGGTGGCGGAGCGGCAATCCGCGTCCCTGCCGCGCCTGGAGGGACTGGATGCCGAGTCCGTGCGGCGGGTGGAGGAAAGGAACGTCGCGCGTTGCCTCGCCTATGCGCGAGACCCGCTGGGGCTGCGCGCGTAACGGCGGCGCTGGGTGCGAGGCGTTTCCTCCTCGCGTCCTCCTCGCGCCCGGGCAAGTCTCCGACCGATCCCCCCGCGCGCGCCGGCCCGCGGAAAAATTGCACGCTCAGCGGTGGCATCAGAGGCTCGGGGCTCGGTCCTGCCCGGGGTCTAAGGGCCAATCGCCAGCGCGGTTCGGACACGGACTGCCAGACGGTTTCTCCATAGAACCTGGCCGGACACGGCCTGAGCCGGGAAAAGTCACGCGCAACCCGGCGGCGGCATCCCTCTGGGATCCGCCGCCGGCTAAGCCGCCCAGGCTGATGGGCGCGCTACCGCGAATCAGTGTTTACTGGACGCTCCTGCCGCGGCCCATCATTCCACGTCCTCCCGGGCCGAAGCCTCCGGGGCCGAACCCGGGGCCGGGCCCGCCGCGCGGCATGGCATCGTACTTGGTTCGCTGGTCGGGAGTGAGAATCGCGTAGAACGCGGCGTCCGCCTTCGCTTGAATCGCGGTCACCTGGCCGTGCAGACGTCCGATTTCGCCCGCCGCCTGGTCAATAGCCGCCACGCTGTTCGTCTTAATCGCCTCCGCCAGCGCCTCGCGGGGCGCGGCGAAGTTGGCGTTGACCGCCTGGACGGCTTCCCCAGCCGCGGCGAAGATGGTTTTCGCCCGGGCTTGTTGGTCTTCCGTGAGGCTGAGCAGCTTGGCCAGGAAATCCACGCGGCGCTCGACAAATGCCGCCGGATCGGGAGGGGTGTCGCCTCGCCGGGCGGGTGGTTGGGCCAGCAGCGCCGCCGCGGCAACGGCAGTGGCCACTAGGGAAAGGGTGAGTTTCTTGATCATCGTTGGAATGCTCCTGCCTGAAAAACGCCGTTTCGAGGGGAAACGTTGCGCGCCGGCCGGTAAAGACATGTAAAGGAGTGTAAAGCAGTCCGTCATCCGAGGCTGTACACTCATCGGAAGGAGGACGCATTCCATGAAGCGGACCCGCCTGTGGGCGTTCCTGACCATGGCCGCCACTTTGGCGAGCGCGCAATCCTCGCACCAGGTGCGTCTTGGGCTGTTCACCGCCGAGCCGGTGAAATGGGATGTGGAGGCGAACTGGCGCGTTTTTGAGCAGGTCCTGGCCGCGCGCGCCGCGCTCAAGCCGGATGTAGTCGTCACGCCGGAGTGCTTCCTGGACGGCTATGCCGCGGCCGCCAGGGACTGGACGCTGGAACGCTTCGAGCGGATTGCCCAGGACCGCGCCACCAGTCCGTACGTGGCCCGCGTGCGGATGCTGGCGGAAAAATACCGCACCCAGATTCTGTTCGGGCTCACGGAGAAGCGAGACGAGAAGTTCTATAATACCGTATTGCTGGTGGACCGCGACGGGCGGATCGCCGGCCACTACGACAAGACCCACCTGCAAAATCACGATCTGCGCTTTGCCGCGGGCGACGATCTGCCGGCGTTCGACCTGCCGTGGGGAAGGACGGGCGTGCTGATCTGCGCCGACCGGCGTTGGCCGGAGACGGCGCGGGTGCTCCGCCTGAAAGGCGCACGGTTGTTGCTGGTGCCTTCCTACGGCATGTGGGGGTTGGACAACGAGTGGTGGATGCGCACGCGGGCTTATGAAAACGAGAATTTCGTCGCGTTTGTGCACCCCAGAGTCGCCTTCGTCGCCGATCCGGACGGCAAGGTGATGGCGAAACTCGAAACCAATGTGCCGGACATGCTGGTGGTGGACGTGGACCTGTCCAAGGCGCACGAGCACCGGCACCTGCGCGACCGGCGGCCGGAGTTGTACGGCGAGATCGCCAAAGAGAAATAGCCGCGCGGGCCGGCCTTCAGAACTCGTTAACGCCGGACTCTACTCCGGCGAGAAGATCTCAACCCCGGCGCGATCCCGGGAATTGAACAGCGCGTAGACCGTCCCGTCCCGGTCCACCGCCGCCCAGCTTTCCGTGTGCTCCTTCACGGACAGGCTCAGGTTGGCCACGTGGTCGCCGTTGTTGTTGTACTTGGCGATGCTGATCTTCTTGGCGGTCTGCCGTTCGAGCGCTCCTTCATAGCCCGCCCTGGTCCGCACGGTGACATACACGTTGCCCCAGCGGTCTCCCGTGATGCTGTGGAAATAGACCGGGCCGTCCGGCGGATCGCCGAACGCGAACCCCAGCAGAAACACGCCGTCCGGAGTGAACTTCTGGGTGGGGCCGTAGTAGCCGTTGACGAAGACGTCGTCGTTCGGATCCAGGTACAGCCCGTGCGGCGCGTTGAACTCGCCCGGGTTGATTCCTTCGCGCCCCCAGGCTTTCACGAACTTGCCGTCCGGGTCGAAGATGCTGACCCGCATATTGTCGACGTCGGTGACATACAGCCGCCCCTGGCGGTCGAACGCCAGGCCGTGGCCGCGCAGGATGTGCCCGGGCTTGGTTCCCTTTTCGCCGAAGACCCGGCGCACGCGCCCGTCCGGACTGAACATCTGGAGGCGCGGGCGGTCGCCCTTCACGTCGGTGACGAAGATGTTGCCCGCCGCATCGGCCGTGGCGTAGCGCGGGTCGGTGAAATTGCCCGGTTCGCTGCCGCGGCCCAGCCCGATCTCATTCACGAACTTTCCGTCTTTGGTGTACCGGAAGATGCGGTGCGCGCCCTGATCGGCGATCAGCAGATGGCCTTGGGCGTCGATGCTGATGCCGTGGGGCTTCTTGAGCCGGCCCGTCGCCGTGGGTTCAGACCAGCTCCCGCTCAGCCGGTACGACGGGTCCTGGTCGCCGATCACGACGGTGGCCCATACGTGGCGGTTGGCGGCTCCCTCTACCTGCCCGTGAACGATCACCTCGCGGGGCTTGGGGGGCCGGGCGGGCGCGCGGTAGAGTCCGCTCGCATCGATCGTTCCGATCTCGCTGTTGCCGCCGGGGACGTCGTTCACCGCCCAGCTCACCTGTTTGGGGGCGGTTGCGGCCAACAGGCGGCTCGCCACCAGGATCGCCTTGAATTGTTGCTCCGCTCCCGGTGTCAGGCGCACCAGGGTCGGCTTGATGGTGGCCCGCCGGGCGGCCGTCTCCTCCGCCACGAGGAGAAGAGAACCGAGGACGAGCGTTGCCGCCACGGAGAACACCAGGACGCTTGCATGAATTCGCGTTCGTTGCATCTGCCAAAGCTCCCGGCCGCCGCGCTCGTTGCCGCTGCGCGGGCGGCGTGGTTGTGAACCGCTCCAGTCTATGGGATCGCGCGCCCGGCGGGAAGGCTTCGTGCGGGAGGCCGGCAGGCCTGCCTGACCTGGATGATGCGCCGGCCGCCGGAGGAGCAGGCCGGTGTAGGCTGGTAGACGCCATGCACAACCCAAAGTTAGACGGCCGTGTGGCTGTCGTTACCGGCGCCGCGCGCGGGATCGGGCGCGGTTGCGCCCTGGAGCTGGCGGCGCAGGGCGCCGACGTCGTGATTCAGGATCTTCGCCACAGGGAACTGGCCGAACAAGTCGTCCGGGAAATCGAGGCGATGGGCCGCCGGGCCTTCTTCTTTCAGGGCGACGTCGCCGACCGCGAGCGCGACCGCCAGTTGATCGAGGAAACCGTTTCCCGCTTCGGCCGCCTGGACATCCTGGTAAACAACGCCGCCAAAGGCACCCGGAAACCGTTTGTCGACCTGACCGTGGAGGACGTCCAGCGCACCCTGGACGTGATTTTTTGGGGGGTCTTTCACTGCACGCAGTTCGCGGCGCGCGAGATGATCCGGCAGGGACGCGGCGGCAGCGTCATCCTGATCAGTTCGGTGCACGCGTTTCGCGCGTACCCGGGCGCGGCCGACTATAACGCCGCCAAGGCCGCCATCGAGCACCTGGCGCGGACCCTGGCCGTGGAACTGGCGCCCCACCGCATCCGCGTCAACTTCATTGAACCCGGCTGGATCGACACGCCGGGTGAACATGAGACCTTCGGCGGTGACACCATCGCGCGCGAGGGCCCCAAGCTGCTGTGGGGGCGGATCGGGCGTCCGGAGGACATCGCCAAGGGAGTGGCGTACCTGGCGTCGCACGACGCCGACTACGTCACCGGGGCGTGCCTGCGCATCGACGGCGGCTTCGTGCTGCCGAATCCCCGGTAGCCGGACCATGCGCGAAATCCTGCTTGCGGGCGGCGCCATCCTCGACGGCACGGGGCGGCCGGCGCGCCGCGAGGATGTGCTGATCCGCGGGGACCGGATCGCCGCGATGGGCGTGTGGGAACGCTCGCCGGATTGGGAAGTGATCGACTGCACGGGCCTGCACGTCACCCCCGGCTTCCTCGATGTGCACAGCCACGGGGACCACGAAGTGCGGCAGCACTTGCCGCACAAACTGAAGCAGGGCGTAACCACCGAGGTGGTGGGCAACTGCGGCATCTCGATCTTTCCCGCGCGGGCGGGCTGCCGGCAAACGAACGGCGAACGCTTCGGCGATGACGTGGACTTGCCTGGAGCGGCCGCATACCTGGCCGGGCTGGAGACGTCCGGAATACGATTGAACGCCGCGGCGTTCACCGGGAATGGGACGTTGCGGGAATTCATCATGGGCACGCGCGCCGATCCTCCCAGCGAGGATGAATTCCGGGCGATGGAGCGTGTTCTCGAAGAATGCCTGGAAGCGGGATCGCTCGGCCTGTCGACGGGACTAAATATCCTGCCGGGCAGTTTCGCCTCCACGGCCGAGGTGATCCGGCTCTGCGGCGTGGTCCGCAAGCACGGCGCGTATTACGCCACCCACATGCGCGACTACAGGTTCCGCGTCTGGGAAGCCATTGACGAAGCAATCGAGATCGGGCGCCGTGCAGACGTCCCCGTGCAGATCTCGCACCTGCAAGTGGTGGGGCAGAAGAACTGGGAGAAACTCGACGGGGCGCTCGCGCGCATCGAGCGCGCGCGCGGCGAGGGCCTCGACATCGCCATGGACGCCTATCCCTACCTGGCCGGATCGTGCTCGCTGATCCAGTTCCTGCCCGGCTGGTGTCAGGAAGGGGGCGTGCCTCGTCTGCTGGAGTGGCTGGCTTGGCCGGCGCAGCGCGACCGGATCGCGCGGGAGACGGACGACTACATGGCGAACACGTGGGACGACCTGGTGGTGTCGGATGTCGGCACGTCAGCCAACCGCGCGTGCGTCGGCAAATCCCTCGCGCGCATCGCGGCCGAACGCGATGCCCCGGCGCCCTTGACGGCGATCAACCTGTTGCGTGAGGAAGACGGCTACGTCTACGTGATTTCGTTCAACAACAATGAAGCCAACCTGCGCCGGGTGCTTACCCACCCGCTGACCTCCGTGATTACCGATGGTCTAATCACCGAAGGGCTGTCGCATCCGCGCACCTTCGGGACCTACCCGGCGTTCCTGGGCGAATATGTGCGCGAGAAGCGCTGGCTGACGCTCGAGGAAGCCATCGTGAAAACCAGCGCGCAGGCGGCGCGGCGGTTCGGCTTCCGCGGGCGTGGCGTGCTCGAGGCGGGCGGATTCGCCGACGTGGTGGTGTTCGACGCGGAGACCATCGGCACCGACGCGGACTACCAGCGCCCCGAACACGATCCCCGGGGGATCATCCACGTGCTGGTGAACGGCGAATTCGCGGTGCGGGGAGGAGCGTTGACGGAAGCGCGCGCCGGCCGCCCGCTCCGGCATGCCGCCCCGGCGCGGTAAGCCGGGCGGCAGCCCGCCCGCTCTGGGCGGCAACGTTGATGGCGTTGCCTTGGGCGAAGCGCGCAATAGCGGCACGCTTCACCGCGCCGCGAGAAACCGTTTCCCGAATTCCTGCCGCTGCGCAGGGCTGCCGATCATGATCAGGCGCGCGCCCGCGTGCAGGCGGTCGCCGGCGCTAGGGTTGGTAATCACCGCGCCGTTCACCTCAATGGCGATGACGGTCAGGCCGGTCTTGGCACCGATGCCGGACTCGGCCAGGGACTGCCCCGCGATCTGCTCTGGGACGGGTTGATAGAACAACTCCATGCCCTCGCCCAGGATCACCATTTCGCGGCCCAGCACGCGCGCGAACACGATTTCCGAACCGAGCGAGGCCTCCCCAAGGACAAAGTCGGCGCCGGCGCGCACGATCGCCTCCAGATTGCGCTCGTGGGTGATGCGGCTGACGATGCGGAGGTCCGGACGCAGCCGCCGGCAATAGACCGCCAGATAAATGTTGACGGCATCGTCGCGCGCGGTCAGGACCACCGCCGGCGCGCTGTCCAGTCCCGCGTCGAGCAGCGCGTTGCGGTCCGCCGCATCGCCGATGATCAGGCGGTCCGGCACGTGTTCCAGCGCGCCGCGCAGAGCTGGGTCCCGCTCGAGCAGGTGGACCCGCACGCCGTCCTGCCGGAGCTTGCGCGTCGCCGCCGATCCGACCCGCCCGCCCCCGATCACCAATACCGGCGCAGACGCGGTCCGGTGGTGACTGAACAGACGGTTCAGCTCGCCGATCTGCTTCTGCGTGCCCATCACCAGGGGTACCGACTTGCGGTCCAGCAGCCGGTCCGGATGCACGGGAAGCAGGCGGCCCTGTTCCCAGACGCCGACGATCGACACCCCGGTGCGGTCGCGCAGCCGGGACTCGCGAATCCGTTTCCCCGCCAGGGGCGTGCCCTGCACCGGCAGTTCGGCGATCAGTTGATCGCGGAACGCCCCGATCACGTACGCCGCCGTGCCCTGCACGTTTACCCGGTGGGCGAGGAACTCGCCCAACAAGTGCCCTAACGCCACCACTTGGGTGGCGCCGCTCAGTTCGAGAATATCGACCGAATCCAGGTGGTTGGCCAAGGCCACGATGGGCGTCTGCGGGGTGACCTCGCGCACCGTCAGCGTGATGTTGGTGTTGTCCGGATCGTCGTGGTTGGCGAAGACCAGCCGGGCGGACGCCGCCCGGGCCGCCTCCCAGTCCTCCCGGGCGTCCGGCCGGGCATACAGCACGGAATACCCTTCCAGGTGCAGCCGCGTGGCTTTCTCGGGGTCCGGCTCCAGTACGTAATACGGGATGGAATGACGGTTCAGCTTCGCGATCAGCGCCGGCGCGATCATGTCCCAGGCCGCGATCAGCACATGATTGGACACGGCAGGCGGCACGGCGCGCGGCGCGCGCGCGCGGATCCGCGCTTCCAGCCAGGGCGCGTAGAAGTTGTGGATGAACATGAAGGGCATCATGATCAGCAACAGCACGATGCCGCTCAACAGCACCACCACGCTGAACAACCGGCCCACGTCCGAGGCAAACGTGATGTCGCCGAAGCCGAGCGTGCTCATTACCGTCAAAGTCCAGTAGAGCCCCGTAAACCAGGAGAATTGCCGCCCTTCTACCTTGTCCATGATCACGTGGAAGAGCACCGAATACACCACGATCAGGGCCGCGAGGGCGGCGAGGAATTTCACCAGCGTGGTCAGGTTTCGTTTGGCATCGCGGGAGGCCAGGAAAGTGGCGATCTGCGTGCCCAGCGTCTTCATAGCGGAAGGTCTACCCCAGTTTGTCAGGAAAGCGCGGATTCCTCCAGAGGGTCCCGGGCGGAATACGGTCCGCGGCGGCGCCCCCGGGTGACCTTAAGCACAAAAAACCAGGCAGTTTACTGAGTTTCGCGGATCGCCGGCGGCTCCGCGCCTCCTTACCATGAAGTTGGGGATTTCGCTGCTGAAGTCCCGCGCCTTGGGAGTGTGACTCAATGGACGGCCCTGCCAATAGTGCCCGCTCCGCCATTCTCGCGGGAGCCAACCTCGCTTTTCTGATTGCGATCGGACTTGATGGCCCTTCGCCAATCCGTGGTGGCGGAAATCGCGAAAATGCGCGTCACCGCTCCCGCGGAGCGCAAGGCTCTCTCCGCCGCCGACGTGAAGCGCCTGGAAGACCTGAGACGAGAGTTGGAGGCGCAACTGAGCGCGGCGAAAGGGCAGGCCGTCGCCGCCGCCCGCAGCGCCAAGGTCGAGGCGGTCTCGCATGCCGACCAGATTGCGCGCAAACTCGGCGACGAACAGGAGTCGAAGCATCACGAAGTGACGGCTCAACTCGGCGAGGTCAAGCAAAACACCAACGCCAAGCTCGATTCGGTCTCCACGGAGCTATCGGAAGTGAAAAACCAGGTCGCCTCCACGCGCTTCGAACTCGAGCGCACCATTTCCGACCTGAAGCGCGTGACCGGAGACCTGGGCGTGCAAAGCGGCCTGATTGCGACCAACGCCCAGGAACTCGCAGTCCTGAAAGCGCTAGGGGAGCGCAACTATTATGATTTTCACCTCGAGCGCGGCCGGCACCCGCAGCGGGTGGGCGATGTCTCCCTGGTGCTCAAGCGGACCGACCCGAAGGCGAACCGCTACTGGCTGGAAATCATCGTGGGGGACCGCAAAACCGACAAGAAAGACCGCACGATCAACGAACCGGTGCAGTTCTACGTTTCGCGCTCCAAGCTGCCCTACGAGATCGTGGTCAACGAGGTCCAGAAGGATTTTGTTTTGGGCTATCTCTCCACGCCGAAAGCGCTGGTCGAGCGCAGCAGCAACTGAGTCAAATCACCCAATCTAGAGGGGCGGCCCCGTGGCGGGCCAAGAGGAGAACTACATCGAACGTCGGCAAAGGGCATTCCCGCGCACGGTGATGTGGTTGATAGCACGGGCCCACCTTCGATGAAGTCAAAGATCTTAATCTATACATACCTACACATATCAATACATAAACTTAATTACTAGTTAACTTTCTAATGTTTTTGAGAGAAACATCTGCGGGATTTTTCGGCACATTCTGCGCAAATCTTGCGCTTTTCGCTTGTGCGAGCCTCCGTACCTCGTCTATACTCGGCCTTATCCGCAGGTAGACCGCGCGAACGGAGAAACTCTGTTGATGACATCGACCCCTATTTTGACTCCCGATCTCGAACAAGAAATTCAACACCGTCTGGCCGCCGAGCGGGCGCGCTTGCGGCGCGACACCGGTCTGGTTCAGATCAACCCGTTCCAGAAGCCTGTCGAGCGGCCCTTCACTGCCGCCGAGCGGGATCGCGTCACCATCCTGTTTGGCGGGCTGACCGCGAAACACGAGGCGCTGATTCAGGCCGTGTTTCATGGCGCGGGCTACAAGTGCGAGATCCTGC
>Ga0308414_1001341_pt1 | contig 16080 bp, 15 predicted proteins | sample HotsprSampleOS50_FD_205667 | JGI IMG/M metagenome (GOLD analysis project Ga0308414, IMG submission 205667) | Hot spring phototrophic mat microbial communities from Octopus Spring, Yellowstone National Park, Wyoming, United States - 20090730_OS50 ... | reverse complement strand
TGGAATTTTACTTTATTTTCGCTTGCACGATTCATAGGGCGTTTACCTCCTTATTTTTTTATTGCTTATTTAGGTAAACGCTCTCTTTTTTTCTACTCCTCTTTACACAATTTTTGTAACGCTAATGATGTTGATACCTGCACTGTTGATATTGATTTGGGTTTACATATCTGGATAAGTGGAGAAAAGATTAGACTGAATAGAATAAATGCTCCCGAAATTAAAGGGCAAAGAAAATCAGCCGGTTTGAAGTCAAGAGATTTTTTAAGAAATCTGATTTTAGACAAAACAGTTTTTATTCAAACTATCAAAGACAGAAAAGAAAAATATGGCAGGTATCTTGCAGAGATGTGGATTAAAGATGATAAAGGTAATTTGATTAACGTAAATGACTTAATGGTTCAAAATAAATTTGCAAAATTTCAAAAGTATTGATTAAAGTATAATTATGAATAAAGAATCACAAATAAAAATCTTAGTAGAATTAGACGAGAATAAAATTCCTCAGAAAATTCTTTGGCACGCTGATGATTCCGATTTTAGTGGTTATAAAGAATCAAAGTCTATGATGCTTTCCTTTTGGGATAAGCAAGAATTAGTAACAATGGGGATAGACCTTTGGACTAAAGAGATGACTATCGAAGAAATGAATGTTCATTTTCATCAAATCTTTGTTAAAATGGCTGAGAGCTATTTACGCGCTACACATAACACTGACGTAGAATTTATGATTAAGAAATTCGTTGCTGAGTTTGCTGCAAGACTAAATGTTTTTAACTCTAACAGCTAATATTTTTGATTGGTTATTTTATTTATGTAGATTCTATTAAAGATTAACCTACAGTCATCTTGAATATTATCATTCAAAGATTCTTCGAATATCGTTGTTTAAATACATTAGATTTGTCCTGTCAAATTATTTCTGTGTTAACTATAAAAGGAGCATTACCCTAACATCATTTTATTAATAACATTCAAACAAATTTTTGGCGACAGAATTTAAATTTACATCCATTTGCCTTTGCAATATCCTTAGGAATATGCATCTATATGGCATAGAAAATTTGTAGTTCAATTAATAATTATTTACCTCAAAAGGTATCGATTTAACTTATTACTAAATTAAAAAACTGCCTTTTTAGGCAGTAAACTTGAATACTTTAAATATTATTCTTATTAATCCATTTAGCTAAATCTTTTGCAAAATAAGTTAATAACATATCAGCACCGGCTCGTTTTATTGCAAAAGCAGCTTCAACCATAACGCGCTCTTCATCAATCCAGCCGTTTGCGCCAGCAGCTTTAATCATTGAATATTCACCGCTAACCTGATAAGCAGCAGTCGGCATTCCAAATCTTTGTTTAACTTCACGAATAACATCAAGATAAGGTCCCGCTGGTTTAACCATTACAATATCAGCACCTTCTTTAATGTCTTCTTCAACTTCGCGTATTGCTTCATTAATATTTCCAATATCCATTTGATGAGAGCGTCTGTCACCAAATGCCGGAGTTGATTCAGCTGCATCTCTGAATGGTCCGTAAAAACCAGATGCATATTTTGCAGCGTAACTCATAATTGGAATTTTGTTAAAGCCGTTATCATCAAGAGTTTTTCTGATTGCAGCAACTCTTCCATCCATCATATCGGAAGGAGCGACCATATCAGCTCCTGCTTGTGCGTGTGTTAAAGCTTCTTTAGCAAGTAGTTCAACGGTTTCATCATTAAGAATTTCTTCAACGTGTAAAAGTCCGCAATGACCGTGTGAAGTATATTCACACATACAAACATCCGTTATAACAACTAAGTCTTTTACTTCTTTTTTAATTGCACGAACCGCTCTCTGAATTATTCCTTCAGGATCATAAGCTTCTGAACCCTTTTCATCTTTATGTTCAGGAATACCGAAAAGAATTATTGCGGGAATTCCTAAATCACGAACTTCTTTGCACTCTTTAACTATGTTATCAATAGACATTTGAAAAACTCCGGGCATTGATTTAACGGGATTTTTGACTTTTGTTCCTGGCACAACAAAGAGTGGATAAATTAAATCGTTCTTAGTCAATAAAGTTTCCCGAACCATATCTCTGATGATCGGGTTGTATCTTAAACGGCGATGACGAATTACTGGAAAGTTAGACATGTTTTTCTCCCAAAAAATTAACAATTAAAAATGAATAATTAAAAATTTATAATTATGATGATTTAGAGTTTAATTTTTTTATAATGCTGGTTAAAAGTCTTATTAATTCTTGGCAATCTTTTAATAGACTATTAAATTCTTTTGGTTCTAATATTTTAGATTTAAAGAATAAATTAAGCCAAAATTCTGTTTCATAAGCTTCCTTTAAACTGATTCTAAGTTTATTTCTAAAATCTGATTTGCTTGCAGCTGCTTGAGATTCTGAAACATTCGCAGCTATAGATGTCCCTGACCGTAGGATTTGATTATAAAGCGATACTAATTCTTTTTCTTTTTTAATTAAATATTTATAAAGTTTTACTATGCGAACTGAAAAATTGAAACTTTTTTCTACAATCGGATTTTCTAACTTTTTTGTCAATGTTCTATTTTTCCATTATTTATTGTTAATTATTCATTGTTAATTGTTAATTCTAAATTGTAAATTGATTTTCTCACATACCAGTTCAGAATTCTTTATGCAGTCTCCTACTGAAATTCCACCGCGAAAATTTCCGCTTATAAATAAACCCGGATTTTGTTTCTCGAATTCATCAAAAAATCTTTCGTGCTCAATATAACCGATATTGTATTGCGGAATTGCTTTCTCCCAAAATCTTGTGGAAGAATAGACCGGTTGACCTGTGATTTGCATAATTTCTTCAAATTCTTTTCTAACTCGGCTAAGTAAAATTTCTCTTTCTTCTTTAACGAACTCAGGATTACGACTTCCACCAATAAATAATGTGAAAGTTGCGTAATCATCTTTTGCTCTGTATGGAAATATTACTGAACTCCACAAAGCACCAAGAAAAGATTTGTTTTCTTTTTCGGGAATTAGAAAACCAAATCCATCAAGCGGCTGTCCAACTTCCTTTTTGTTATAAGCAAGGAAATAAACCAAAACAGGCGGATAGTAAATTGCATCACAATGAAATTTAAATCGCTCATCAAACTTTTCGAACAAGTTACCAGCTATGAAAGAGGGTACTGTTGATAAGATAGCATCACAACTAATAGAATTATCTTCACCATTTTTCTTAAAAATAACTTTGTAATTTCCATTTGATTTAATTATTGAATAGACCTCACAGTTTAATAAAACTTTTTCTCCGAGATAGTTAGCAATTGCTTCCGGCAGAGCTTTCATTCCACTTTTAAATGAAAGCATCTTTGCAGATTGCTTCGACTTCTCAGCACGCTTTCTTCTTTTCCTGATACTTCTGATTGTTCCAATTATCAATCCGCCATAATCTTCTTCCAGAGCATAAAGTTTTGGAAAAGCTGATTTTACACTCAACTCCTCTGGTCTGCCAGCGTAAACTCCAGCCACAAAAGGATTGATTGCATAATCCAGGAACTCTTTTCCTAATCTTCTTGAAACAAATTCAGCAACACTCTGATAATAACCATCATTTGAACGACCGACAAACGGCTCCATTAACAATCTTAATTTTGCTTTAGTAGAAAACAGTTCTGTTTTGATTAATGCTGAAGGCGACATTGGAAGTGCATGAAGCTTATTATTACGAAGAATGTATCTTTTGTTTGCTTCTTTGTTTGCATAAAGAAGCTCATTCTGGAGCTTTAATTCTTCAACTAATTGATTTATTAAAGGTGTTGTTTCAAGAGCACTGTTTGGTCCTCTGTCAAACAAAAATCCATTTTCATTAACACTTTCTATTGATCCACCTACTTCAGATTTTTTTTCGAGAACCGTTACATCAAAACCTTTCTTGTTAAGGAGATATGAAGTTGTTAACCCAGATATACCTGCACCAATTACTACAATTTTTTTTGATGATGGTTTCATAAGTAGTCTATTATTTTTGTTTCAAATTTACGAAAGAAGGATTTATTGTATGATAAATTATCTGAAAGAGACTTCTGAAAAATTAAGTAAATGCTATCTTTGAGAAGTATAAAAATGATAAGTTTAACCAAAATCACACTTCGACTTCGCTCAGTGTTCCAATCCAGGTACAAGTAATTTTTCAGAAGTCTCTCAAACTATGATAAAGAAAAGGTTTCACCTAGGTCTTTTATTGCAAGTTCAATTGAATAATTTGACACTGATTTCTGAAGCCAGTTTAATGGTTCATCTATTGGTTCAGTGCCTTGTTTAAAGGTTTTTGTGTGAATAGGTATAAAATATTTTGCTTCTAAATGTTGACTTGCCATTATCAATGCTTCTTCAGGATCGCAATGATTTTTTCTCCAAGGTTGATAAGCACCTATCGGCATAATTGCAATATCAATTTTCTCGCTCTTTATTTCTTTGAATTTGTCAGTATTTGCTGTATCACCACCGAAAAGAATTTTCTTACCGTTCCTTTCAATAATATAAGCGTTATAACTTCTTCCATTTTGAATATAGCCTTTAGATCGATCTCTTTCCCAAGGATATCTCCAACCAAAATGTTTAACTTCAACTGCTTTAATGTTCATTCCAGCGATATTTGTTTGTTCATTCCAATCTAATTCAGAAAGAGTTTTCCATTTTAATTCTTCAATAACATCTTTAGTGTTGAACGCAGTAAGACAATCAATTTGATTTGGATATTTTCTCGTAAAAAATGATAACGTTTGAAAGTCCATATGATCCATATGTGCGTGTGAGAGCAAAATTAAATCAGGTTTTGGAATTTCGTCAATGCTTAGTGCAGGATGAGTTAAACGACTAGGTCCGATTATAATACCAAATAAATTTATTCCTATTCTTTCAAACAAAACAGGATCAGTTAAAATAATTTTACCATAAAAATTTATTATTACTGTAGAGTGACCAATCCAAGAAATGTTAATCTCATCATCTTTCCACAAAGATGGATTAGGTTTGAGATTAGTATTTACGGGATTTGCTCTTATACTATTTTCAGGAGGTAATAATATAAATCCTGCAACACCAAGAGCAAGTTTATTTATAAATTCTATTCTTTTCATATTTTCAAAACAAGTGTAAGGAGAGCAAAGTTTCAAATATTTATTACTGAAAACAAAAGGTTGAGCTGAAATCTTTGTGATGAAACTTTCACAAATAACAAAGACCCTTCAGCTTTCAATGGGCGACAAAATTAAATATGCAAAATCTTAGCGTACGGATTTATCTCATCAACACCATCTTCTTTGTATCTCTATAAACTATTGAACCATTTGATGGATCGACTGCCTTAAATTGATAAAAATATATGCCCGATGGTAATGAAGAATTTATAGTGAATAATATAAAATGCTTCCCAGCTTCATAGTAGCCATCAACTAATGTTTCCATTTCTCTTCCCAAAACATCAAATAATTTTATTGTATGCTGACCACTAACTGGAGACTGCCAACTTATTACTGTGCTCGAGTTTCCACCAGTAGATGGACTGCTTGTGACAGAGAATGGGTTTGGATAATTTTGATATAAAACAAATTGATCAGGTAAATTTACTTCTATCAATATTTCATCTGAATATGAAAAGCTTCCGTCAAAATCAATTTGTTTTAATCTGTACTTATATGTTCCAGATTTAATTATCTCATCATAATAAAAATAATTTTGTTGTTCAGTTGAAGTTCCTTTTCCATCAATAAAAGCAATTCTATTCCACTTTTCATTGTTCAAATTTTGATTTAAAAAATTCACTCTCTCTATTTCAAAACCTTTATTATTCAATTCCGTTGCTGTTGACCATTTCAACAAAACTTTTTCTGAAACTTGTTCGGCGGTAAAATATTTAAGTTCAACAGGAATTGCCTGATCAGTGTAAATATAAATTCCTCCGTTAGTTGTACCAGAAACAGCAACCAAAATTTTGTTTTGATAAGAAATAATTTTATTTGAAGAAAATGTGAGATTAAAGTTTGAAAAAGTAACTCCTCCATTAGTAGATTTATAGACGCCACCATTACCTGCTGCATAAATATTTCCCACCAAATCAAGACACGCACCTCTTATTGCAGCTGGAGTAGAGCCAATTGTAGTCCAATTCAGTCCAAAGTTAGTAGATTTTTGAACCGGATATCCTGATGAAGTACCCAATGTCAATAATGAACTATCTTGGTTTTGTAAAATTTCCCAAACATTGATAGAATTTAACGGACCTGAGAAAGTTAATCCGCCATCTGTTGAACGAAAGAAACCGTTAATAGTAGTTGATGATGACCCTGCATAAACAAAGTTTGAATTAAACTTATCAAATTCAAGACTAACAATTGAATAACCTGAAAGAACTTGAGAAAAAGTATTTCCAAAATCAGTACTTCTATAAACGCCACCATTTGTAACACCTACAAATAAAAGTCCATTACTGCCACCCAAAACTGTATTAACTGAGTTTCCGCCAAAAGTACTTGCTGGAATATTTGTAAAAGTTGTCCCTCCATCTGTTGATTTTAATACGCCAGCACTTCCAGCTGCTACATAAACATTATTGAATGAATCAAATGAAATCTCAAGATAATTTGTAGTTCCTGTTAGGTAGAGATTTGTCCAAGTATCACCTCCATCAGTGGATTTAAAAATCCCTCTTGGAGTACCTGTGGTTCCGGCATAAATGTTTCCAATATTGTCTTTTTCAATTGCCCAAAATCCAAACCCTTCATTTTTCCTAATCCAGGTTTGAGTTAAAACTGATTCAAATAAGAAGATTAACAAGAGAATGATTTGAAGGAGTAAATGATTTTTCATTTTTTGCCTCTTATAGTTAAATATGAGTTGTTTTCTAATGCTGCCTTGTTTACTCTAAAATATCAAATCAAGAACAAATTACAAAAGGAATTTTTACCCAACACTTTCAAAGTAATATGTGAAAATATTCTTACTGCAGATGAATAAATTGAATGATTATTAAAGAGAAATTTATTGGATGAATATTTTAGATTTTCTACAAATTCATAATTATATCTTTAAGGATATGATTAAGGATATCTTTCAATCACTTTGAAATTAGGGATTTCACTTAAATAAATTTTTATTAACTCCAATCCATTCAATTTTATCCCCAACTTGGATATTGTTCTTATCTGAAAAACCGGCTATAACTTCAACTACATATTTAGCTGGTTTTGAAGAAGGATAACTTTGGTCTGACAATACCTGTGTATTCTTGTGAATGGTTACAATAGTTTTATTTGCATCAACAAAAATCATATCCAAAGAAATAAATGTATTTCTCATCCAAAACGACTGATATCTTTCGAAAGGAAAAATGAAAAGCATACCCTGGTTTTCCTGCATTGATTTTCTGTTCATCAGACCAAGTTCGCGCTGATAATCATCATCAGCAATTTCAATATCAATTTTTGCTTTTTGAAATCCAGTTGAATCAGAGAAAACCAATTCACCTTCTTTAGTAAAGTTATATTCAGTCATTTCACTTTTCGGAACAAATATAAATTCTTTTAAGATAAAGAAGGCTATCAACAAAATTACAATTATCCCTGCAACTGTTTGAGTGATATTTATTTTTCGTTTTGAGTTTACTTTTTTTTTCATATCAGTTAATATTTTTTCTAATTGGCAGTGAAATTATAAAACTTGTTTGCTCCGTTAAGGAAGAGTTAAAGAAAACTTTGCCATTCAAATAATTCTCCACAAACAATTTAACGCTATAAGTACCAATTCCTCTCCCTGATTTGGCTTTTGTTGAAAAAGACCTTTGGAATATCTGTAGTTGAACATCTTCAGGAATTAGCCCTTCATTCCAAACAATAAAATTAATTAAGTCGCCCTTCTTTAAAGCTGATAATTTTATCGTTTGTCCTGAAGTTGTTGCTTCTAATGCATTTTTAACAAGATTTCCAAGCGACCTGATTAATATTGTTTTATCTGTTTCAATTTCAATATCTTTTTCTAAATAAATTACATTAAAAATCTTTCCTTCTGCTTTCTGATGTTTTGAATATAAAGAAAAAGTGGATTCAAGTATAGAATTAACGCTTACAAATTTAAAATCAACATTCAATTCACTTTTTTCTGCATTTATTATCATTCTCTGAAAAATTATTTCATTTAGAAGCTGTGCGGATGAAGTTCTCAGCATATCAATAAAAGAGAGCAATTCTTTTTTATCTTCAATCTCTGGTAGAATATCTGTTATATTTTTAATTGCACCTGCTGTGTTTAAAACATCGTGAAAGAAAACTTTTTCTAATAAATCTTTTCTTTTTTCGGTCTCAATATTTTCAAGATAAATAAGAATAAAATTTTCATCTTCTAATTTCAAAGTAGTTGTCATTACTCTTAAATCCAAAGCTCTTAATGAGTTATTCTTTTTTGAAGTAACTCTGCATTCATAGATTGTTTGGGAAAAATTTTCTCGTGTTTCTTTAATAGATTTGGCTGCGCCGCATTCAGTACAAAAAATTGAAGTTCCACAGCCACTTTTCATTTCGAAAAAGTGAATACAGCTTAACGCCTCTCCTAATCTTTTCCCAAGCACATCAGCAACATTAGTTTCATCTAAAAATTTCAAAGCATTTTTGTTTGCTGCCACAATCTGACGATTGGAGTCAATTATTAGTGCAAGCTGGGGATAACTCTCAAGCATCTGATTGACTATATCATATGATGCTATAAAGTTATTCTTTAAGATAATTTCAGATTGGTCTGAACGCTGTGGAGTATCAAAATAAGTTTCTATCATCTTTCACTCCTTTTTAATCAATTTTCATTATAGGATAGACATTTAATTTTTTATCCCAATAAGGCGACCTCTGATAAAAAAAGTTTAATCTTTGAAATGGACTATTTCTGAAAGCTTCGTCAGAATTAAGTTTGTTTTCAAATTCTTCTTTTAACTTTTTATCATTCTTTAGCATCTCTTCAGCAACTTTCTCCATAACATAAGATTCAAAATATTCTTTTTGTTCAAAAATGGAATTCATAAATCCCCATTTTATAAATGAATCGTCTGATTTTGGTTCAAGCAAGTGAACTAAAATTCTTAAGGTTCTCTGTTCTGTCGGGATCAAAAAAGTTCCTTTGGGTAAATTGACTGTTACATAATACTCTTCCATTTCAAAAGAAGGAATAAATCTGCTTTCATAAGGTCGTTCAGCAAATTTTATTTTGTTGAGTTTATATCTTTTTACTGTCAATGTAGTATCGGCTTTTAAAGTTGAAAATTCTATTCCGTGCAACTCCATTCTTTTAATCAATTCATAATATTCTACAGGAACTATATAAAATTTCGGGACTTTTACAGAATCAACTGTTTGATGATAACGATAAAATTTCAAGTTATAATTTTTGGGTTTATCGGTATAAACAATTTTTTCCGAGCCAGATATTTCAGAAAATTGTTTGTAATATTCTACTCCCTTGAATTCAACTTCATCATATTTATCTAATGATTTGAACTTAATCGGAAAATAATCTGAATCGAAGCAATATTTTTTTATAGTTAATTGATCCGCTTTCTGATTTAAAATTGATAGTTCTGTCGAATTCAAGAAAATGAAATCTAAAGTGCTTTCTAAAACTGCTTTAGTAGAATACACTCTGTTCTTGTAGGGCTTCAGCATATGAGTTTCAATCAAAAGAGAAGGACGATTTTGCAAAGCGAAATAACCAGTAGATAATCTTGGTGGAGTAACCCAATCAACCAAACCGGATTCCAAACCCTTATCCCATTCTTTCAATGCAACATAGTCAAAAATTGGAAAGCCTTTTTTCTCAACATTTGATGTTAAGAAAGGAACAAATTTAGATTTTAAGAAGTCTGAGATTTCGGGAAAAATATTCTGATATTTTTCAACCTGATAAGTAACTTCGTATTGATAATCAGCACCATTGGTTGTGTGCGAGTCAATTATAAAATCTGGAAGCCACGTTTGTATTAAAATTAACATTGCCTGCATTTCTGCTGCATCAGCTTTCATCCAATCTCTGTTAAGATTAATATTCAGTGCCGTTGTTCGCCAACCCATCTCTTCAGGTCCATTTTGATTTATTCGATTGTATTTACTTTTCCTTTCGTGACCATCAACACTAAAAATCGGAATTACTAATAAGTTTAGACTATCGAGCAAGTATTCTTTCTCTTTAGTAATTAAAATTTCTCTTAAAAGTAACTTAGAGGCATCTTTACCTTCAATTTCACCAGAATGAATTCCGTTGATTATAAGAACCAGCGGTCTTTGAGTGGGTTTCATTCCGTTTGAAAGGTTAAATTCAATAGAACTTCGATTCTCTTTACTTACAAATAAACATTTCATTTCCCTTAATTGAGGAGATATCCCAAAATCGAATAAATCTGCAAAATCAGAATTTTCATCCAGCATTTGAAAATACTTCATTGTTTCTTCATAACTCGCCGTCGAAACAAATCCTGATTTTTCAAAGACTGTTAAAAAATCTTTTTGAGAAAATATTGGGATAATAAATAAACAAGAAAATAAACAAAACTTTTTTAACATAACCTTTTCGGGTATGGTTTAATTAATTGTATTAAGAAAGATAAATCTATTAGCAAAACTAAAGTATATTTTTAATAAAATTAAACTTTTTATGGTTTGTTTTCGATTATATGCTATTTAAGATTCAATTAAATCAGAATTGAAAAATAAATTGAATGCTTCAAGTAAAAATAATTTCCTATTTCATAAATCTCCACAATTTTATATTTCAATAAATCTTTCAGGGCATTTAATATGAATATTCCAATAATTGATAGAAGTAATTATCTAAAAGGACTGTTTATTATTGCCAAACTTGATGGCAATCTTAATAAAAAAGAGAAAGAACTATTAAAAGAAATATCTGACCAATTAGGATTTTCAAGAGATTTTTACGAAGAAACTGTAAGAAATCTTCTCAGGAATAAATATATAAAAGAAGAAAAAATTAAATTCTCATCCAAAGAAATAGCCAAATCATTCATCGAAGATGCATTAACTATATCGCTGTCAGATGGCAAATTAAATGAAAGCGAATTAAGATGGTTAAAACAAATTTGTGAATTAAATGGTATTGAACAGGAGTATGTTGAAAAAAATTTAGAAAGAATAGAGCAGAAAGCTTTTAGCAATACCAACCACAAAATAGCTTTACTATCAATTATATAACTCTCCGATTTATTTTTTCATTTCGCAGCTCATCTCTAATTTTGAAATGAAATTTTAAATTGATTTTTCACAATTTCTTTAAGGAAACTTGCCATGAAAAAAATGAAAGCCCTCGTTAAAAAATACTCTGAACCTGGAATATGGATGGATGAAGTCCCAATCCCCGAATATGGACCAAATGATGTTTTAATAAAAATACAAAGCACCTCAATTTGCGGTACTGATATTCACATCTACAATTGGGATGAGTGGGCTCAAAGAACTATTCCGGTTCCAATGGTTACAGGACACGAATATGTTGGAATAGTTGAGGCTTTTGGTGAAAACGTTCATGATGTTCAGATTGGTGAACTTGTAAGTGGCGAGGGTCATTTGGTTTGTGGACAATGCAGACATTGCAGAGCCGGTAGAGGACACCTCTGTCCAAATACAAAAGGCGTGGGTGTCAATAGACCTGGATGCTTTGCCGAATATTTGGTTATTCCTGTTTCTAACATCTGGCATTGTGATCCCAAAATTTCAAAAGAAGTGCTTTCAATTTTTGACCCTTTAGGCAATGCAGTTCATACTGCTCTATCATTTGACCTGCTTGGTGAAGATGTTTTAATTACAGGAGCGGGTCCAATTGGAATTATGGCTGCTGCAATTGTTAAACATGCTGGAGCAAGAAATATTGTAATAACTGATATGAATCCTTATCGGCTTGAGTTAGCAAAAAAAATGGGGGTAACCAGAGCTGTTGACGTTTCAAAAGAAAAACTTTCTGATCTAATCAAAGAACTTGGCATGGTTGGCGGGTTTGATGTCGGTTTAGAAATGAGTGGCAGTCCACAAGCATTTAATGATATGATTGATGCTATGTACACTGGCGGCAATATTGCACTGCTTGGTATTCTTCCCTCAAATGCAGGTATAGATTGGACAAAAGTGATTTTTAAAGGTCTGACAATTCGTGGTATTTACGGAAGAATTATGTTCGAAACATGGTATAAAATGCAAGCTATGATTCAAAGTGGATTAGATGTTACTCCAGTAATTACACATAAATTTAAAATTGATGATTACCTTGAAGGCTTCGAACTAATGAAATCGGGAAACAGTGGTAAAGTTATTCTCTCCTGGACTGACTAAATGAATTGGGATGGAATTGTTTCATTACTAATCGCTTCAATTGAAGCTTTACTGATTTTTAATTTGATAATTTTTGTTGATAAAAATAAAATCAACTTCTTGATAATTATTCTTGTCTCTCTTTTAGCTTCTTACCAGTTTATGGAGTTTTTGATATGCAATCAAGAAATGATAACTCCATTAAATACTTATTTAGCATTTATGATAATAACTTTAGTCCCAACCCTAAATTTCTTCCTAATCAATAGAATCACTAATTATAATGAGAAAAAAACTTTTAGATTTTTAGAACTATTCTTTGCAGTTTCAGCCCTTTTCTTTATTGTATTTTACGGATTAAACTATACTCTATTTGAAGTAAAAAAATGTACTGTTTTTTATGCCACATATAATTATCCATTAGGCTTTCTTTATGGGGTTTATTACTATCTACCGATTTTAATTTCTTTTTTAATGATACTAAATAAACGAAAAAATTCTGACAACCAATCATTAAAAATTAAATTGAACATTTTATTATCTGGATATTTTTTCATAATCATTCCGCCGTTGATTGGATTTATTTTAAGAATATTTGAATTGAAAGAAATTTCAATTTCAATGGAGAGCATACTATGTAAATTCGCATTTTTTTATGCAATAGCGATAAGTTATTATTCTATTTTTAATTCAAAATTCAAAGATGAAAGAAACTATTTTAAATATTTATCTGGTTATAAATGACGGATTTGTTACAGAGTTTCGTGCTAAAAGCTATGAAATTTCGGGCAATGATGAAGAAAAAATATCTTTCTTAAAAGCTAAAGCTAATTATGATTTCGAATCCGCAGAAATTTTTGATGCTCCCTACGATAAAAAAGGAGAAAAAATTAGCTACAAAAAATTTTACAAATTGGAAAAACAGGGACTTCAATATCAGCTTTTTGAAAACATTTTTGATTATTTCAACTTGCCGGAAAATCCTTTGGTTTGTGTAACACCGGTTTTAGATGGTAAAATATTAACTGAAATTTTATCAAATAAATAAAAAAACTAAAAAAATGAAAAGATTAATAATTCTTTCGATAATAACCTTAGTATCAATTAACATATTTGGTTCAAAAATGTTTATTAGTGAAAAAACATTACAAATTCAGATTGAAGAAAAAATCTCAATCAAGGAAAAACAAAAACAACTTGATAAAATCTACTCTGATAAAAAATTAGGTGCTTTTGTTGAAGAGAATAAAACTTACTTTAGATTATTCACTCCAAATGCTGAAGAGGTTTCTTTAGTTATATTTGATAATGTTGAGGATTCTGTCGGAGTTGTTTATGATATGCTCAAAGACGAAAATTCTGTTTGGGAAGTTTCATTGAATGATACTTTTTATGGAAAGTTTTATAATTTTCTTGTAAAACATAAAGACAGAGAAGCTGTACTTTGCTTTGATCCTTATGCTAAAGCAGTTGCAAGTTTTAACAGTTATTTCACACCTCGAAAAGGCATTATAATTAAAGAAGACAATTTCGATTGGGAAGGTGATGAAGGAATCAGATTAAACTGGCGTGATTTAATTATTTACGAAATGCACATTCGTGATATGACCGAACATACTTCAAGCGAAGTTAATCAAAGAGGGACTTATCTTGGACTTACCGAAAAAAATAAAAAAGGCGGTTTATCTTACATTAAAAAATTAGGAGTTAATGCCGTAGAATTATTACCATCTCAGGAATTTGCAAATGTTGAAATCCCTTATCGTAAGGAATTCAAAGGAAGATTTAATACTTGGAACCCGTATGAAAGAAATCATTGGGGATATATGACTGCTGCATACTTCGCTCCCGAAGAATATTATAGTATCAACACAAGAAAACTTGAACCGAATAAATGGAGCGGTGCAAATGCAAAACAAGTAAATGATTTCAAACAAATGGTAAAAGCTTTTCATAAAGAAGGAATTGCTGTAATAATGGATGTAGTTTATAATCATCTTTCAGAATACGAGTTTGGAAATTTGAAGGAAATTGACAAAGAATATTATTTCAGATTAGACGATGAAGGAAATTTTGTTGCAGAAAGTTATTGCGGGAATGATTTACGCACAGAAGCTCCAATGTTACGCAGACTTATTGTTGAAAGTATTATTTATTGGATGAAAGAATATCATATTGATGGTTTTCGTTTTGATTTAGGGAAATTGCTTGATTGGGAAACCATTGAAGAAATTATTTATCAAGCAAAAAAAATCAATCCAGATGTAATTTTTGTTTGTGAACCTTGGGGCGGTGGCTACGACCCTGCCGGATTTTCACTAAGGGGTTGGGGTTCATGGAATGACCAAATACGAAATGGAATTAAAGGCGAAAACCCTTACAACGGCTTGGGCTGGATTTTCGGACAGTGGTATGGAAACAACAATCCCGATAGAATTAAAAGTTATGTTAATGGAACTCTCGTTAAAGATGAGCATGGTTTATTTCAATTTCCCGAGCATTCGGTAAATTATCTTGAATCTCACGATGGCTACACTCTCGGTGATTTTATTAGAATTGGTTTAAGAAATGTCAATCCACATACTAATAAAATCACAAATGTAGAAGAATTTGTAAAATTAACAGAAGATCAACTTAAATTAAACAAACTCGCCGCAATGTTTTTGTTAACATCTCAAGGAATTATAATGATACACAGCGGACAGGAATTTGCAAGAACAAAAGTAATCCCTATAAATCCAAATATTCCCGATACAAACCAAGGAAAAATTGACCATAATTCTTATGATAAAGACAATGAAACAAATTACATTAACTACAGTCATGCTGATATAAATATTGAATTATTAGATTTTTATCAAAAACTTATTGAGTTAAGAAAAACTTATCCTGCCTTAAGGCGAGCGAATTATGAACAAATATCCTTCATTAGCGATGACAGAAATCAATTCGCATTAGCTTACCAAATTGATTATAATGATGAAATAATTCTGGTAGCTTTGAACGCAGATAATTACAATGAGTTCAAATTAGAATTACCTGACGGGAACTGGAAAGTACTTCTTAGTTCTGAATTTTTGGAAAAGAAATCTGGCAAAATCAACTTAAAACCAAAGTCAGGAATAATATTAAAGAAATAAAGAAGTTTTAGTAACCAATTTTACTTTTTTACTATTCTTCGTAGCGTATGTCATACTAATAAATCTAATATGATTAATTCAATCTTTATGATTGCTTTTATTTCTCTATTACATATTTAGTATAGAATTTTATTTACGATTTGAGTTATACAAAGAGTATAAGTGTAATTATCAATGCTGTCCAAAATAAACTTAAACCTGATCAATAAACTCTGATTTTAGTTCAGAATAAATGGAAATAAATTCATTTTTATTCTAATCCCTTATAAAAATGTATCACTCTCATATTATTAGCATAAATGGGGCTAAAGCCCATAATATCTTTGTCTTTATAATAACAGTTGTATAAATCCAAATGCAATAGATAAAAAAACAAATCTAATGAGCATTTATTGGGGGCTGTCTAAAAAGTTAAAAAATGCCAGTCTGAGCCCGTCGAAGACTGACATTTTTTTTGTAAAATCAAATGTTTTCATACTGACTTATATAAACCCGAATTATGCATTAGAAATAGCCAAAGGTGGCTGTCGCATAGAAGAGGCTATTAAAAAATACTTTTAGTCAGAATCGTATTTTTCAACCGACAAGTCTAA